>Ga0213922_1000402_pt1 | contig 21881 bp, 27 predicted proteins | sample McNCre2917MG_FD_165060 | JGI IMG/M metagenome (GOLD analysis project Ga0213922, IMG submission 165060) | Freshwater microbial communities from McNutts Creek, Athens, Georgia, United States - 29-17 MG | ecosystem: Environmental > Aquatic > Freshwater > Creek | place: USA: Georgia | collected... | reverse complement strand
TCGTTTCAAGTCAATTCCGCTGGCTTTCAAGTCCAGCATTCTTTGTTTTTGCTCGGGAGTCATTTTGGGTAACTCCCTCCAGGCAACCACTCCCCATGACGGGTCATAGGTTCCCCGGATACATGCGCCCCACTCCATCAACAGGTGGAGGCTGACGCCCAAAGGTGGCTTCTCATCGAAAACGAGATGCCATTCGGGTTTTTCTACTGCCAGGTATCGGTCACTCATGTTTTTTCACCCAGGGGCGCGGAAGCCTAAAAGCGATCCTACCTCCCCCTTTTTTAACTTATTGATTTATATGGCCGTTCCTACCTGAACCTAGCGATCCTTCCAGTTTCCTACTAATACCTAGGAGTCCCTGTGTATATGTAATTTTTACAATACAAAACAATTAAATTAGGTAGGAACGGTAGGAACACTTTTAATGAAAGCCTTACAGTGCAAGGTTTCCAGCCGTTCCTACCTCCTCGAAATTTGGTAGGAACGGGGTAGGAACTAGGTAGGAACGTAAACCCATGTCGGCTTACCTTCGATGCGCCGTTTTGCTCGTTGGTAGCCCAATTCGACGAGCGCCTTACCGACGCGCATCTCTGCCCATCGATCTTTCTTGGTCACATCAAGCCGAAGTGCTTCACGCATGACCTCCCCCGTCGTCAGCATTTCCCTCTGCCTGGGTGTGATCCCGAAGTCCTCCTCGGTATCGAGCCACTTCCGAATGTCATCCGTCCACGGTTCATGCAGCATGTGCTGCGCGTGGACGAACTTGGCCAAGCGTTCCGCTTCCTGGTACGCGATGCCCGACGCCAGGAACAGGTCACGGGCTTCGGCCCACAACTGATCCCGGTTGTCCTTGATGCCTTTGATATCGGCCATCTTGGTCACGACAGGAAGGAATCGACGATTGCCCGTGTCGTCGTTCAGGAACTGGAACTCATTGGTCGTACCGATGAAGATCAACCGACGCGGGAACTTGGTCGCGAACTCCCGAAATTTCGGCACCCATTCTTCATGGGTCCGGCTGATGAACGCCTTCACGTATTCCGCTTCACGGTTACGGAGGCCCTTCAACTCGGCCAATTCAGCGACCAGGACACCGCGCATCTTTCGACTGTTGTCCGACTCACGGCGCTCGTCGATGTCCATCTCGGTAAAGAACTCATGCGACGGCACCAGCGCCTCGATGCTCGACGATTTCTTAGCGCCCTGCTCACCGATCAGGATCGGAGCCATATCGGCCTTGATACCGGGCGACAGCACTCTGCCGGCCATCGCCGTCCACATATAAGAGGACACCGCAGAGGTGTACTCGCAATCATCGACACCGAAATAATCAGCCAAGAACTGACCGACCCTCGGAATGCCATCCCAATCGGGAAGACCTGAAAGCCAATGGATCGCCGTGTCGAACTCGTTGTCCTTGGCTACCAGATCCACCGCATCGCGAATCAGTTCACGCCCAACGGGTTTGAAGCTCTGGCGTTCCAGAATGATCCGAAGCCGGGTGTAGTCATCGTCGCGGAAGGGCCTCCAGTTGACGCCATCTTCAGAGACGACGATCTCATCCTTGAAGACATCCTTTCGGACCTCCATGCTAATCACCACCTTGCTTCGGACGCCCTTGGTGACGTTATCGACCGTCGCCTCGATCATTCCGTGCTTATCGCGAACGAAACCCGGCTTCGGTTGAGGTGATGGGCTACTAGCGGAGCCTGAACCTCCCCCTGTCGAGACATCCTCGAAATCGTCAGCGGTCATCCGCACCGCTTTGCCCCGAGCCTTTAAGCAATGCTCCTTCCAGAGGTAAAGCATCGCCCGATCCTCGTCCTGCCGACGCTTATCAAGCGCCGTCTCGAACACGAACGGGTTGTTGACCAACATCGAGAACACCTCGGTATCGGTCAGCCCTTTGGAGAAAAGCGAAACGCCGCACATATGAAGGATCGCCGAGCGGTCGCCATCATGCTCACCTTCAGCAAGGTAGCGTTCTACCTTCTGCGGGAGACCAAGATCCTTGAAATCGGGAAGACACATCTCGTCCAGGACTTCCGGCATCGCGATGCTGATCACTTCAGCGGTCTGCTGGGTCTTGGCGTACTGCGCCATCAGGTCTTCGTGAACGTCGTGCGGGATCTCAAGAACGTCGAGCGGAGCATCCTCGAACCGGCGACCGGTTAAGGTGAGAAAGCGAGGGCGATGTCCGCCATAACACTCGATGCCCTGATCGTGATTCGCCCAATCACGCGGAATGCTGCCCTTGCAGAAGATCCGTAGACCGTTGCCCGATGGACTCCACTCGCAGTAGGACTTCACCCGCTCGACAACCGCCCTCGCCCACTCAGCGACGACGCCGTCCTGGACACAGTCATCGAGGTCGTAACCGACGACGCCATGCTCACCGGTCATCAAATAGCCGAGGCCGGCCAGATGTTCCTTGTGTGCTTCGAATGCCTTTCTGGCCGTCTCGTAACCGACCCAGCTTTCAAGCTTTGCGGTTGAGAGGCCCCACTCGGCGGGATTGTTTGGGTGGCGCGGAACCTTGTCCCATTTCTGGCGATCCGCGTTCCATGTCGCTTTCCACGGTGCCCAGCGTTTCTCTTGGCGGAGCAGTTCCGGTATGTCGGAACCGTCGTAGGGTAAAAGGGGTGTCGGCGCACTCATCATGCCGCGAACCCGTCGATCTCGTAGACGACTTGGCGAAGCTTATCCACAATATCGTGACGGGGTCGTACAGTCGGCGACATCACCATGCGGCAAACCGTCGGCTGGGTGACATCGAGCGCCTTAGCGATCTGTTCCTGTGTCCAGCCAAGCTCCAACAGGCGCTTCACCAGATCGTGCGGGTTCATTTGAAAAATGGGGTCCATAAAATCCTCCGGGTCGAAGGATAGGTACTCTAACGTATAGATTGGCTATACGGAAGCGCATAATCTGGTTATCCCTTGATTTTTGTTATGCGTTGTCGCATATTCTGACTATGAACAATTTAAAGGAAAATCTGGCCTACCTGATCGAGAAGCACGGGATCAATCCGACAGTCCTTGCGCGGGAGACCAAGGTTAATCAGCCGTCAATCTTTCGCATCTTGAGCGGTGAGAGCAAAGAACCAAGACGGGCTACCTTGGAGCCAATCGCCAAATATTTCGGCGTGTCGCTTGTCTGGCTTGTCGAGGGCGATTGCCGAGGCATGGACAATCTGAACGATGCTCTTGCCGAGCATACGGGATTTCCTATGTCAGGGTTCAAGCAAGTCCCAGTCGTTGGGCACGTTAAAGGCGGCCCAGATGGGTTCTTGGAAGAACTTGGATACCCAACTGGACAAGGAGATGGTCACGTGGAATACCCTGCCCGAGATAAGAATGCCTATGCCCTGCGCGTTCGCGGCGACAGCATGAGGCCCCGCATCAAGTCAGGTGAATTCCTGATCGTTGAGCCGAACCACACAGTTTCACCCGGCGACGATGTCGTCGTCATCTGCCGAGATGGCCGTAAGCTCGTTAAAGAACTGCTTTATATCAAGGACAACGAAGTCCGCCTTTCCAGCATCAACGCGGATTTTGAACCCGTCATCCTATTCCAGGAAGAAGTGGAAGCGATCCACTATGTAGCGGCGATCTGTCCATCCGGGGCGCTCTACCAGCCCTGACCAAAAACTTTCCACCATAACAAAACCCGCTTCGGCGGGTTCTTTTTTGCCTGATTTAATACGGAAGTGTATTGACTCAAATATTTTCGGGCCTATAATCCGTTCCTGTACTCCACTTTCGCATTACGGAAGAACACTACGGACAGAGGCAAAAATGAGTCTTGAAGCAGCAATCAACGAAAACACTCTCGCAATCTATCACCTGATCTCCTTCCTTCAAAACGCCCAGGTGCCCGTGGCGGGTAACGGCACCAGCGGAAACCAGCAAACCGTAGGTGGCACAGAGACCTCTCCCTCTGAAACCGCTGGTGAAACCGCCGTCAACTCCGAGCCGTCTCAAGAGACCGACCCCACGGTCGAGACGGCTCCTGTTGCCGTTACGGTCGAAACGGTTGAGACCGTCATGGTCGATGACGTTGTCGCTTTGAAGACGAAAGCCGGCAAGGCCCTGACCAAGATTTCTCAGACTCAAGGCAAAGAAGTTGCCTACAAGATCCTTTCCGATCTCGGTTACGAGAAGTTCACCCAGGTCAAGATCGAAGATTACACCAAGATCATTGAACACTGCGAGGCCGCGTAAATGGCACACGCAGAAAAGTCTCCAAGCGGAGCCGCAACGTGGATGGCGTGTCCTGCGGCCATTCCGATGTCAGCCGGCAAACCAGATCAGGCAACCGAGTTCGCGGCTGAAGGAAGCGTTGCTCACGAGGTTTCCTATCTCGCGAAATTGGAAGGTCGCAGCCCTTTTGAGTTTGTTGGCCATGAATTCGAATCCGATGGTTTCAAATTCATTGTCGATGATGACATGGTTGGCCACATCAAGGCTTGGCTCGACTACGTCGATACCTTTATCTGGGGCGGCGTCACGATGCTCGAGCAAAAACTCCCAATCGGAGAACTGACGCTCGAACCCGGAGCCAGTGGAACGGCAGACGTTGTCAGCATCCATGACGACGTTCTCAAGATCGCGGATCTCAAGTACGGGATGGGCGTGAAGGTTTTCGCTGAAGAGAACCCTCAACTTCTGACCTATGCCCTTGCAGCCTATGACCAGTATCGGTTTTACGGCGACTTCAAGCGCGTCGAGATCCACATTGGCCAGCCGCGCCTTAATCACTTTGATCGGTGGGAAACAACTCCCGAGCGCCTAGAGCAATTCCGCACAGAGCTTCTTCGTGCCGCGATGCAGATCGAGGCAGCAAAGACCTCTCTTCAGGATCACCACTTCAACCCTGGTGAGAAGCAATGCAAATGGTGCAAGGCAAAGGCCGAGTGCCCCGCCCTCGCCAATCACGTCATGACGATTGTCTGCGATGACTTCGTCGATCTCACCAAACCCATAACCGTAACGGAGCGCGAGATGGATAACCAATCTCTGGGCAACTGCATGGCTGCGATTCCTCTGATCGAGGACTGGTGCAAAGCCATTCGTGGCCGCGTTGAAAGTGAACTTTTTGCCGGCGAACCGGTGCCCGGATTCAAGTTAGTTGAAGGCAAGCGCGGAAACCGTGAATGGACCGACGACGAGCAACTGATCGAACGGCTCGAAGTGGCCTTTGGCGAAGACGCCTTCAAACACACCCTGATCTCACCCGCCGTCGCTGAAAAGCTGGCCAAGAAATCTGGACTGGACTTTGGCTCGACCTTTGTCCCGTTCATCACCCAATCCGAAGGCAAACCGAGTGTTGCCCCGGAGTCCGATAAACGCCCTGCCCTCGTTATGGGCGCTGATCTTTTCGATAACTGCAACTGAGGTACATCAATGCGAGTAGCACTTAAAAACGTCCGTCTAGCTTTCCCGAAGCTCTGGAAAGCTGAACAAGTCATGGGTCAAGGCGACGCCAAATTCAGCGCCACCTTCCTGTTTGCTCCAAATAGCGAAGCCCACCTGGCTATCGAATCTGCAATCAAGGCTATCGCTGCCGAAAAGTGGAAAGACAAGGGTGAAGCCGTGGTGAAAACCATTCGCGCCAACCCGATGAAGTTCTGCTTGAAGGACGGCGAAACCAAAGCGCAGTTCGCTGGCTATGCCGGCAACCTGTTCCTGAGCGCGTCCAGCAAGACCCGCGTCACCGTTGTCGATTCTGACAAAACCCCGCTCACCCAGGAAGACGGCAAGCCCTATCCCGGCTGCTACGTCAACGCCTTCGTCGATATCTGGGCTGACGACCGTCAGTACGGCAAAGGCATCTTCGCAACCCTGGGTCCGATCCAGTTTGCACGTGACGGCGAAGCATTCTCTGGTGGCCTGATCGCCGATGCGGATGACTTCGACGACGTATCTGAAGGCGCTTTGGCGGAAGAGTTCGCTTAAAGCCCCTTCAGATACGAAGTTCGTATCGACCTTTCTCAGAGCCGAAGACGTATCCAGGTGCGGTTTCAGCGAGACCCCAGTTAGAAACGCCTTCCCATTTAACCCCGGCCTTCGGGCCGGGTCTTTTTTAAGGATTCAGACATGATCCAAATTCTTTCGGACATTCCAGTCCCACCCGATTACCGGGGCCGCAAGGCGAAGTATCCCTTTGCGGATCTCAAGGTCGGCCAGATGTTTTGGATTCCGGGTTCCGAAGCCCCTACGGGTGGAATCCGCACCCTCCTTTCAGCAGTCGGCGCATACCGCCGCCGCACTGGCGCTATCCAACATCGCTTCGTCGTTCGTCCGCATGAGGACGGCATCGGCGTTTGGCGTGTCGCGTAATGCTTTTTTATTGAGGAAGCACCATGACCCAAGAACAACTCTTCCTCCTGGCTGCATCGCACCCAGACATCCCCCAATCGTTCCTCGATTGGCTCACCGACAACTTCCCAATTTGGGAACGTTTCGAGGCTGAATCGCTGCGGGTCGTCCGCAGCGGTCGGTCCCACTACTCGGCGTATACGATCAAAGAGTTCATTCGCCATGAAACCCTGCTTCAGGAGACGGATGGTGAGTTCAAATTGAACAACAACCTTACTCCTTCGTTAGCCCGATTGTTCGCTCTCGCGCATCCAGAACATGCCGGCCTTTTCGAGTTCCGCTCAGTCGGGCAGGAAGCTGCATGAAAAACGAAAGTTCCTATAACGAAAAGATTCCTAATTTTATTGATAGATGTTTACTAAAAGAATGGATGACATTGGCTCAAATTGAACGAGAGGTTTTCAAAGTAGAAGAATGCACCCTAGCAACTATTCTTCGTAAAAGAATTGAAGCTGGTAGAAAGTTTAAAGTAATGAACCGTGAAAACAATCGCGGAACTTTTACAGCGTTTTATTTGGTTAAGGATTTTCTATTTAGAACACTTGCTGAAGGATACTGTGTAATACACCCTACAACTCAGCTTGCTGAAAAGTTAACCCTAGACATTGAAAAAATGAAACAGCATGTATCTGTCTTGAGGGCGCAGATAGAAATAATGGAATCTAAAAAAACCGATCTGAAGTTTAAGATTGAAAAGTTTGAAAAATCAATATTAGTAAAAACAATAATGTACGATTTGGGCGTACCTTTTGCCTGTCTGGAAGAAATTTGGGCTGGAAGGCAAAAATGGACGCCAAAATGCGGCGTATATTTTTTATTTAAAGAAGATAAAGTTGTATACGTAGGACAAAGCATTAATGTTGCCGCTAGAATTTCTCAACATTCTGGCTCAAAAGATTTTGATTCATTCTCAGTACTTTTATGCGATCAATCGAAGCTAGATTTACTTGAGGGTTTATATATTCGACTATTAAAACCCGAGCTTAATTTCTCAAGCGCAGGGCGGCTAGTTGCGCCATCTTTTGAATATAACTTCCTTCCAAAGTTAGCAGACCTCTTAGGGCTATGTGGGGAAGCTGCATGACCATCCTCTGGTTCGACTGCGAAACCTACAACGCGGAACCCATTTCCTTTGGGGCTGACAAGTACGCCGAGACCGTGGAACAGATTATCCACGCCTATGCGTTCGACGATCAGCCACCAAAGGTTTGGGACGCTACGGCGGATAGCAAAATGCCGGCGGACCTCGCCGAAGCGTTGAAAGATCCGACCGTCACGGTCATCGCGCACAACAGCCGCTTCGACCGGCTCATGTTGCGCTCCAATTTCCCTAATCTGTGCCCACCCGTCGAACGGTGGCGCGACACCATGATCATGGCACTGGCTCATAGCCTCCCGGCTGGGCTGGCCAACCTTTGCGCGGTCCTGGGTGTATCAGACGAGGATTCGAAAGACGCGGAAGGCAAAAAGCTGATCGGGCTTTTTTGTAAGCCGCGCCCTCAGAAATCCAAGATCCGCCGTGCAACGGCTGAAACCCACCCAGAAGAATGGGCAAAGTTTGTGGCCTACGCGGGTCAGGACATTGTCGCCATGCGCGAGTGCTACCGCCGACTTCCCAAGTGGAATATGTCGGATTACGAGCTTGCCCTCTGGCATCTCGATCAGCGCATCAATGACCGTGGAGTCTGTATTGATCTCGAACTCGCCCACGCCGCCGTAAGAGCCACCGCTCTTGAGCAAAAGCGTCTCGCGTTCGAGATCAATGAAGCCACCAACGGCGACGTGGGTGCGTCCACCCAGCGCAACGCGATGCTGCGTCATATTGAAGATGTTTATGGTCTGGCTTTGCCGGATCTTCAAGGTAGCACCCTTGAAAGGTACATCAGTTCGGGGCAACTGCCACAGGAACTGGTTGCGCTTTTGAATAACCGCCTTCAGGCGTCAACCACCTCGACAGCGAAATATACGGCGCTCGTCAACGCAACAAATCTAGATGGCCGGCTGCGCGGGACACTTCAGTTCTGCGGAGCCAGCCGCACCGGTCGATGGTCTGGTCGTACATTCCAACCGCAGAACCTTCCCCGTCCATCGCTCGACCATGAAGACATCGAGATCGGCATCGAGGCCCTGAAAGCTGGGTGCGAAGACCTCTTCACCGACAACATCATGGAGTTGACCTCCAGCGCCATTCGGGGCTGCATCGTTGCGCCCAAGGGCAAGAAGTTGGTGATCGCGGATCTTTCAAACATCGAAGGCCGGATGCTGGCTTGGATCGCAAAAGAAAATTGGAAGCTTGAGGCTTTCGAGGCGTTTGATCTTGGCTGCGGCCATGACCTCTACAAGCTGGCCTACGCTAAATCTTTCGGTGTTGATCCGGCAGAGGTCACCAAGGATCAGCGTCAGGTCGGAAAGGTTCAGGAACTTGCGTTCGGATACCAGGGTGCGGTCGGGGCCTGGGTGACATTCGCCACCGGCTTTGGCATCGATCTCGAAGAAATGGCTGAGAAAGCTCACGCCAGCATCCCGGCTCAGACCCTTCTCGACTCCACCGGGATGCGTGAATGGGCACGGCAAAAGAAGATGCCCGCCTACGGTCTGACCGATAAGACCTGGATCGTCTGTGACGCCATCAAAGCCCTCTGGCGTGAAGCCCATTCGAACACTTCGGCTTTCTGGAAGGACATCGAGGAACAGGCAATCGCTGCCGCGCTTGACTCCGGTAAGACCTACTACGCTGGCAAGCGGAAATTCCCTATCCGCCGCGACGGAACTTGGCTCCGTATTCGGATGCCCTCGGGGCGCTACCTCTGCTATCCCGGCGTTCATGTGGACGACAGCGGGAAACTCTCCTACATGGGTCTGAATCAGTACACCCGTAAATGGGAACGCTTGAACACCTACGGTGGAAAGCTGACTGAAAACCTCACCCAGGCCATGAGCCGCGACGTTCTCGCGCACTCCATGCCGCTCATCGAGGCCGCTGGCTACCAGATCGTTTTGACGGTCCACGATGAAATCATCGCCGAGGCACCCGACTCTCCCGAATACAACGTCGAGCATTTGGCCTCACTCATGGCCAAGGTTCCGTCATGGGTAGATGGCCTCCCATTGGCTGCTGCCGGTTTTGAAACTTATCGATACAGGAAGGACTGATGCGCGAAGCAGATATCGAAGGTTACCTCTACAAGAAGGTCATCAACCTTGGTGGGGAGATCCGAAAAGTGAAATGGATTGGCCGTCGCGGGGCACCGGATCGCTGCGTAATGTTGCCGGGTGGCCGGCTGATCTGGGTCGAGTGCAAGGCCCCAGGTGAAATTCCCGAGCCGCATCAGGATCGTGAACACGAACGGATGCGCCGTGTCGGCCAGATCGTTGAAGTCGTGGATTCTTTTGAACGTGTGGATGAGGTGCTGGCGTGAAAGTGCTTGTCGCTTGTGAATATAGCGGTGTAGTTCGCGATGCATTCATACGGGGGGGGGCTATAGCTATGTCGTGTGATCTGCTCCCATCTAGCACCCCTGGGCCGCACTACCAAGGTGATGTGCGCGATTTACTTGATTACCCGTGGGATCTGATGATTGCTCACCCTCCCTGTACACATTTATCTGTTTCAGGCGCTAGGCATTTTGACGCTAAACGATTGGATGGGCGACAGCAGTCGGCTGTTTCGTTTTTCATGTCATTGGCGAAATGTGATATCCCCAGAATCGCCATCGAAAACCCCGTTTGTATCATGTCGTCTTTGTGGCGCAAACCCGATCAAGTTATTCAACCTTGGCAATTTGGTCATGGTGAAACTAAGGCCACATGTTTGTGGTTGAAGGGTCTCCCAAAATTAACCCCAACCAAAATAGTTGAAGGAAGAGAAAACCGCATACATCGAATGCCCCCATCTGCTGATCGAGGGCATCTCCGAAGCATAACTTATCAAGGTATCGCTGAAGCAATGGCGCGGCAGTGGGGTTGTATATGAAATTCACCCCCCGCCCTTACCAGCAGATCATCATCGATCACATCGTAGACAACCCCCGGTGTGCCGTATGGGCCGGCATGGGTCTTGGCAAGACCATCTCGACTCTGACGGCCATCGATGCGCTCGACATCGTTGAGCCGGGGCCGGTCCTGGTACTGGCTCCGCTGCGCGTTGCCGCATCAACCTGGCCCGATGAAATCCGCAAATGGGATCACCTCGACGGAATTACCGTATCTCCGATCATCGGCAACGCCGCTGAACGCAAAGCGGCGATCCTGAAACCGGCCAAAATCTACACCACGAATTACGAGAACCTTCCCTGGCTCCTCGAACAAGTCGGCGTGAACTGGCCCTGGAAAACGGTGGTCGCGGATGAATCCACCCGGCTCAAGGGTTTCCGTCTGCGCCAGGGCGGCAAACGCGCTCGGGCACTGGCCAAGGTCGCGTTCAGCAAGATCGACCGCTTCATCGAACTGACCGGCACTCCCTCACCCAATGGCCTGATCGATCTCTGGGGTCAGGTTTGGTATCTCGATAAGGGTGAGCGTCTGGGCAACTCGTACCAGGCGTTTCAGGACCGTTGGTTTCGTCAGGTTCGCTATGGATCTGACGCGCATGAAATGAAGCTTGAACCGTATCCCCATTCCCAGAACGAGATCGAAGGCCGGTTGAAAGACCTCTGCGTTTCGTTGAATGCGGCGGACCACTTCGACCTTGACGAACCCATTGTCAATGTCATCCGGGTGAAGCTCCCACCGAAAGCCGAAAAGCTTTACCGACAGATGGAGCAGGAGATGTTCGTCCAACTGGATTCCGGCGAGGACATCGAGGCATTCGGCGCAGCCAGCAAAACGATCAAGTGCCTTCAGCTTGCCAATGGCGCTCTTTATACCGAAGCCGGTTGGGAGCCGATCCATGATGAAAAGCTAGACGCGCTTGAGGACATCCTTGAAGAAGCCGCCGGGATGCCGGTGCTAGTGGCCTACCACTTCAAGTCCGATCTTGAGCGGCTCCAGAAACGGTTTCCTAAAGCCCGTGTCCTGGACAAAAACCCCGCAACGATTCGCGACTGGAATGCCGGCAAGATCCCGATGCTGTTTGCCCACCCTCAGTCAGCAGGGCACGGGCTCAACCTTCAGGATGGCGGAAACACCATCGCCTTCTTCGGGCATTGGTGGAACCTTGAGGAGTACCAGCAAATCATCGAGCGCATTGGCCCCACCCGTCAGGCTCAGGCCGGTCACAAGCGCCCCGTCTTTATTCATCAGATCATCGCCGCCGGCACGGTGGACGAGATCGTAATGAAACGCCGCGAAACCAAGCGGGAAGTCCAAGACCTACTCATGGAGGCAATGAAGCGATGAAATTCAAACCTTTTCACAACCTTTACGTTGGAAAAATTTACCGCGATGGCAACTTTTATATGAAGGTGACCAAGGTCTCCGGCCCGTTCTTCGATGCTGAGGTTTTGCCCGTGCGGGAACCGTGGATAAAGAAAGAACGCCCCCTGCCCTGGGACTCTAAAACGGTCGTCTCAATGGGGATCATCACCCGATGAAAACGAGCAGACGCAAATCATATGACGGCATGGTCTTCAACCGTTGGCGCGTAGCGGGTGATGCCCCAGACATTGATGGCCGTAGGTACGCTGTTTGCACGTGCGAATGCGGCGTTACTAGGACGGTCATCCTTGACCATGTTGTGCAAGGCAGATCGCAAAGCTGCGGATGCCTTCGCAAAGAACGTCAGGTAGGCGCTCGGGGGCCTCGTAACCCTTGGAAGACCACCGAGATCCAGCTTGTAGAAAAGTACTACCCGTTGGGTGGAGCAAACGCTGTTGCCAAGGCCCTCCCGCACCGCACCATCGCCTCGATCAAGATGAAAGCCAGCATCCTTGGACTTCGCTATGTGGGGTACGCCAATGCGCGTTGAGATTGTCATTGAAAAGCTCACCGATGACCGGATCTTGCGTCGGGCTTGCGACATGACCCGTAAAGCGGGAATGGTTCCGAGTCAAATGACGCTCGAAAAGATTTACCGCTGTGAGCATTCCCCAATTCGCACCCAGCAGTTCTGGATCGAGTTGCGCGGGATCGAGACGTTCGTATCGGTTCACTTGGTTCGGCACAAGATCGGTCTTGAGCATTACGTCGAGTCCAACCGCGACGACCGTGGCGGCACCGGCAAAGAGGACAGATACACCCCGGTCAATCACGGGATGCTGGCCAACGCCCAGGCGTTGATCGCGATGGGCCAGAAGCGTCTCTGCTACGCCTCCCACCCCCGCACGGTGGCCACTTACATGAAACTCAAAAAGGCGATGCGCCACGTGGACCCTGCGCTTTCGAATGCGCTTGTCCCTGCTTGCGTCTATCGAAACGGAATCTGCCCTGAGCTTCGGGAATGCAAACCCGGTCTTGAGGCTGTGATGAAAGCTTATCGAAAGGAGAAAGCGAAATGACGCAAAACGAATTGAGGTTCTGGGGATTCTTTTTATTCCTGGTCTTCATCTTCTCGGGCGATCCCGATATCTGGGATGCGGTGAAGAACAAAATCTTGATCTGGGGAGAAGTTGCCGGTCCCGCTTCTCAGGTGAATTCAGAGATCGGACAAACGGAGCTTACAAATGAAGACGCTTAATAACTTTGGTGCCTGGGTCCTTTCAAACGGAGTCTATGTAGGCGCAATTTTTGGAACATTAATCGGCGGTTTGATTGCTTTCAATAACCCGAAATCGGTATCGCTTGATGCGAAGCATTGGGAATGCGTAATGGCTGTACCTGATGGTATCGAGTCTCGTTGCACTGAATATCACTATCGCGGGTACGTGCCGAAATGAAAGCGCCAAAAATACTCTGGCTTGATAGCGATGGGTACACCGCAAGAAGCCGACACATTTACGAATGCGATACCAAATACATCCGCGCTGACATCGTGGAAGAGATGCAGAAGAAGCTAGAGATCGCCCTTCATGTCTTCCGCACTTATCAGGCTCACCACGAATACCGAGATGCCTTTGATAAGGCTGATCGAAACAAGGCTTATGCGGATCAAATGGAAGCAGCGTTGAGTTTGTTGGAGGAGGCATGACACCCTCAACCGCGCAACGCCTTTTCACAGAACTGACCAATGCGGAACTCGCGTACCGGTTACGCGGCGTCCCCATCGCTGAGTTCTGTCGCCGGCAAGCGAATCGTCACCTGGGTGAGACTCGGAGAGAACTTCTCCGAGTCGCGGCTCTGGGCGATGACGCTGCCGTTTTCATGGACTTTTTTCTAAAGGAGTTTGAGGGATGACTGACGAAAATTCATCCTGTAGTTTATATAGGCATTTTGATAAAGACGGAAAGCTTTTATATGTAGGGGTGTCGTTGAATGTCGTCAATAGACTTGCTCAACATAAAAATGCTTCTAAATGGTATTCAGAAATTGCAAAAATTGATATTGAGCAATTCGCAACTAGAGAAGCCGCTTTAGAAGCAGAAAAAAATGCTGTTATAAAAGAAAACCCAATACATAATATTATCCGCTTCAAACCGAATACCTATACAACAAAAATTTCTGCATCAAGAGCAGACCTTGATCAACAAATTACTAGGTTTGATCCGGTTTATACTCCTCAGCAAGTCGCTCTTCTTTTTCAAGTCCCAATAACCAAAGTTACATCTTGGTTAGCCCAAAAAAAACTTGGATATATCGTAATTGGAACCAAATCAACTAGGTACGGGCAAAAAGATATTGTGCGCGTAACAGGATGGGATCTGCTGACGTTTCTTGAATTTGAAAGGGCTTCTAAAAAAGAGGAAACAGCATGACGGAACTAGAAATAGCCCTCAAAGCTGTTCGGCTTTATGCGGAATCACACCCGCGCCCAGTTCACGTGAATCAACAACAAGCGGCTGAGATGCTCGGGGTCTCCAGACACACGGTGGGGAGGATGCTGAAGGCCGGCACGTTGCGGTTCAACAAGTTCGGCCTGATCCCCATCAGGGAGATCGACGAAGCGATAGAGTCTCGGAAGTAACTACACGTTTTTTACACGCGAAAGCCTTAAATCCCCGTGGTTGCTGGATAGTCGTTGCCGACCTCCGGCACCAACCTATGCTACATAATGATACGCTGATTGTAGTTTTTCTTTAAAAACAGTCACTTATCACTTCGCTATTTACGCGAAACACCCCTCAAAGTAGCATTGTGTGTAACCTCACTACACACAAATTACACGCACAATTACACACATGGCGAGTATCCAGAAAGTAGCCAACGGCTACAGGGCTTTTCTGTACGTCGATGGGGTACGCGAAACCAAGACCTTCCGCACCCAGCGCGAGGCCAAGGCATGGTCCGATGCCAGAACCGCTGAGATCAGGAACGAGGGCAAGAAAGCCCCAAAAGAGCGCCACACCCTGGCCGATGCCTTTGATCGATATGAACGAGATGTCTCCCCTTCCAAGAAAGGCCACAAGTGGGAAAAGATTCGTCTCGAGGCTTTCCGCAAAGATCCCAACGTCCCGAGTGGGAAGTTGATGTGTAATTTGACGACGGAGATGTTCGTCGAGTGGCGTGATGCAAGGCTCAAGGATGTTTCACCTGGTTCCGTGCTTCGCGACATCAGTCTGCTTTCCGATCTTCTGGAAACCGCAAAAATCGAATGGAAGTGGATCGACTTCAACCCCCTCAAAGAAATCCGCAAGCCTAAGAAGCCGCCGCACCGGGATACGGTCATTCAGCCGCATGAAGCGCGAAAAATGCTAAAGGCGATGGGTTATTCACCCAGGCAACAGGTACGATCTGTCGCGCAATGCGTGGCAGTCTGCTTTTTAACCGCCATGCGGACTGGGTGCCGCGCCAGCGAGTTAACCACCCTAGGGTGGGAAAACGTCCACCCAGACTATTGCATGGTCGATGGCAAGACCGGGAAGCGCAATGTGCCCCTCACCCGCAAAGCGATCCGGCTGATGGAGAAGATGAAGGGCTTTGATCCGAAATTGGTGTTCGGGATCAAAAGCCAATCCCTCGATGCCAATTTCAGAAAGTACAAAGAACGGGCCGGATTATCTGGATTCACATTCCACGATACACGGCATACTGCGGCGACCATGATGGCTAGAAAGCTCAATGTTCTGGATCTCTGCCGGATGTTCGGATGGTCATCGGCCAAGCAAGCTTTGGTCTATTACAACCCGTCCGCGTCAAGCATTGCCGATATCCTGAATGGGGATAAGGCTAGCCCCTAGGACATCCACCCCGGTTTCGCAGGAAATGACTCGCTGTAGTCTCCACTGACCGGCCACGCTCGAAGGGCCGCTCTGTAGGCCAACAGTTCAGACCATTGCTCTTCAGTCAGCGAGGTAGGTTCCCCCGCATCGATCTGATCGCGGTGACGCCAGGTCATCCAATCGCAGTCGGAAAAAAGTGTCCCGCGCATCTGGATGCGCTGTTCGGGTGATCCAGTTAATTTTTTAAGTGCCATAAAAAGTCACGTTTGTGGTGATGTAGGGTGCTTGGCTTAACTGCAAATAATAGGTTCCTGGAATATCTACCGTAAGGGATAGACTCCTTCCTTTCTCATCCCACTTTGCCCCAATTGGACCGTCAATTGAGACGCTTGTTATTCCTTTCGGCAAGCCTGTTACCTCTAAAGAATCAACGCCATCAGCTTTGATGACCATCTTATTGGTGCTGATTTCCATGACTGGCCTATCAGTAAATGCAAATGTCTTTTTATCAAAGAAAGTAACTGAGCCGTCATGGACTCCTTCGTATAGGGTTGTCCCTTCTCTCTGGTTATTTTCGATATCAGCTTGTTCGCAATAAGATTCAGTAGAAATAATACGACCCGTTAAATCTTCGACTCTAGTGAAAAGCATTAGCGTTTACCGTTCAATATGTGATAAGAGTAAAGCCATGTGCCGCCGCCGTTTGAATTGTTGTCAATATTTTGCTCAAACCTTACTTGTATATTTCCAGATGGTACATTTGAGTAATACCCAACAACGGTTGTTGATGATGTCGTACTTGGACCCGCAATAGTATATTTTGAATCAACTTGCACACCGTTGATCCATAACCAGCATCCACCAAAAGTAGCCTCTGTTGTTCCCACTAAGGTAATAGTGAATGAGGCCATGACATCACCCCCATCGCATTGGATGTAATAATAATCATCCCAATACGACCCCCAGTTAGTATGCCTGTCGCCAAGGCGACCACCAGTCATTTTTGTAACCTGATTGGCCCCAATTCGATCAGTGGTTATTCCGCCAATGACAAGTTTGTCAGCAGAAATTGTTCCGGCAGTTATTCGATCAGCCGACATCGACCCAGAAGTGATGTTGCCAGCGTTGAGGTTTGTGACACTGATTACATTGGCATTGATCGTTCCTGCGGTTAGCTTGTTTGCACTCAGGCTTCCAATCTTTGCATCGGTGATGCTGCCATCGGTCAGACGCGCAATAGGCAAAAACCCACTGGTGAGGTCATAGGCGTTGAGTGAACCGCGAACGATGACGTTATTGAACTCAGCATCACCCGATCCGCGTATGCGGAATCCCGTCGATCCAGAGACAAAACCGTTCGACTGAATGATCGAGGATGAACTCCCCAGGGTAATGATGTCCGCACCGATGGTTCCTGTCTTGATCTTGTCCGCGTTCAAACTGCCAATCTGAGCGGATGATATTGCACCCGTCGCAATGACCGCATCTCCGGCGACGATGGCGTTCGCCGCCAGCTTTCCTGCCGCCACTGCACCCGCAGCCAGTTCCGTCGTTGAGATGGCCCCAGCGGCCACTTTCCCTGCTACCACAGAGTTCGCCGTCAGCTTATCTGAGGTGATGGCGTTAGCCGCGATCTCATTGGCCGTCACGGCCCCGGCGGCAAGCTTTGCGGTCGTTATAGCTCCTGCGGCAATTTCACCCGCTGTGATGGCTCCTGCGGCGATCTTGGCCGTCGTAATAGCTCCTGCCTGGAGCTTTGGCGTAGAGATCGCGTTATCGGAAATCTGGGTGTTGGTGATCTGCCCGGTGATCTTCGCCGCCGCGATGTCTGCGATCTGAGCGTTGGTCAGTTGCCCGGTGACATCTGCCGCAGGAACGGCTGCGGTCCAAACCGTGCCATCAAATCGGTAGAGCTTGTTGTCCGTCGTGAGGTAGACGATTCGGCCCTCAACATTGCCGACCGTCGGCAGCACATCCACAATCTCAACCGGCTTGATGCTCTGGGCGAACTTGGCCGTGTCGATGGTGTAGTCAGGAATCTGTCTGCCGTTGATGTTCGACCAGGGTGAATAGTAGGCCGTCGGTCCCGTCAAAGGCCCCACTTGCTGTTCCAGCATGACCGCATCGATGTCCACACCGATGTTGACCGTATCGATAGAGATTCCGAGCCGAGCCGATTTATCCGCGTTGCTGGAAAGGTCAAAGACGCCGCTGATCCGGGTCCAGTTCCCCGCGACAGACGCTGTGGAGCCCGAAACGGTAAACGTCGCGCCGTTGGTCGTCTTGAGCGTGAACGTGACTGTGCGGGTCGCTGCGGTGGTCGGAGCTACATAAGCAGAGATAATCCACTTCGACCCCGTTTGAAGATCGATGTTGTAGGTCGAAGCATCGGGAGCCAGCCAAGCGGTTCCGCCATTGACCTGAGAGGTGACCCGGACACCGTAGTTCCGATGCCATGCACTGGTTGTTCGGATGATCGTCGCGTTTGAGACGTTGAAATCAGGCGCACCACCCACCCACTCGAACGAGGTGTAGTCGTTCGGCATGATGTTGATGCCGGAGCCTGAGCGCGTGTCAGGACCGGGGTATTCCGCAGTCCCCGCAAGCGATGGATGCCACGTTGAGTTCTGGCCATAGACATCAAGGTTTCTGTGCCAAGCGACTCGATCCGCCGTGGTGGACGGCATGTCGGAGATGGCCGTATACCCTGCCCCCGGATTGGTATCCCGCTCGACCAGAAATCCAGTCGCGGTTTCCCGGTACAGGCCCATCAGAGCAACTCCCCGACTTCAATGCCGACCGAGTGCTGATTCAAATAGGGGAACTCGATGGCCGAGAGTGAACGGAATCGTGCCAAGAACCACCGTTGACTTCTGTAGTCGATATCGGTGTCATCTTCAATGAAGTAGACCTCACGGCTGATGTCCGTCCCGCGCTGAATGGCCATGTAGACGTTGTAGGCTTCAAAGTCATTGAGCCATGACCATTTGCCCTGCCAGACGCGACGGTTCGGACGTTCCTCGAAATACTCAGGCCCACCCAAGGCTTTCTTCACCTGAGTGTCTGATTCGACCGAGATGGATGGTGACCAGTCGATGTTGTTGGTCGGTTTGAACCGCCATCCAACAAAGACACGCCCTATCGCAACGTAGCCATCAGGGTTACCCGGATCATAGATCGTGACCTTCCAGTATCGAGATTCCACCTGTGGGAACGTGATCGCGTAATCGGACCCGGTGTAGATCGGAAGCGTCGTTGAATCGTAAAGCAGCGTCGAGAACGTGGCGCTGTTCGATCCTTGAATCCTGACAGTGGCATCGCGGGTCAGATTGTGTGAAACCAGCGCAAAGAGACCGATCTTCTGAAGCTGACCCAGATCCATGCTGAACACGGTCGATGCAGCTAGAAGATTGTTCGACCGAGCCGCTTGATTGAGATAGCGGTTCTTCATGTTCGTCAGCGGATAGCTGGCATTCCAGCTTCCGCCTGATAGCGTGGCGAAGTCGATTTGGTTCGAGTAGCCGAGTACGGTTGCCATGTTAGCCCCACAAAGTCAGATCGATGGTGTTCGCTTGATAGTCGATGTTCACCCCGGTTACCGTGAACAACTTGCCGCTGGTGTATCCGAGCTTTGCCGTCTGCAAGCTCACCACAGCCCCAAGATCGAGACTTGAGTAGTGGTCATAAGGATTGGCCAGCGTCACAGTCACGGTGTCTCGACGGACTGAGAAAAGGGAAAGGCGGCGATTGGATTCCGCTTGCGCCTGAGAAATACCGTTCAGGAGCGAATCGTAAGACTCATCCTCTGCCAACAGCCTGACGGCCTTCACATTGGTGTCAGAGACTTTCTGATCTCGGGATTCGGTGTTGAACCATGCAACTCGATTGTCTGCAACGACTCCGGCCAGTGCAGACTTCTCTTGAACGACGTAGTTCACATCCGCTTTCATGGTGGTCTGCCAGATCGGGAGTTTGTCTTCAGGCTGGCGTTCCAGTTCGAGGATTTCGGAATCAGTCAGCGTGGTAATCGGAACCCCTGCCGGGGCATCGAGACGGGCGACTCGGAATCGGCCCAGTGAGTCGTAGCCCCACCATGCTCCGACGGACTGGCAAACGCGATCCAGAAGGCTGGCCGTCGTCTCTTCGTCATTGACAATGACACCCAAGGTTCCTGCGTTCTTCTGGCTCAGGGTCGTGAAGTCGGACGCCACCCAGTCGCTTGAGGTGTAGCCCTTCTCGGTCAAGATGCGCTGAAGGATTCCTGAAGCGTTGGACTGGTTGTAGGCCCACTTTTCAACGACGCAAGCGGACACTTGACCGAAGGGTGAAGACCCCAGTCGGAAACAGCCACCGGCTGGCCACGCTCTCCATGTTCCAGCTTGAGGCGCGTTGGCCTCCATGTCGGCCTGAGAGGTGTAATCGGTGGCGACCTTGGTGAGATAGGCCCCGGCGTCGAACACGTTGACCACAGCGTCCACAGCGCCATCGTTGACCTGATAGATCAGCTTTGAGGTATTCACCAGTTTCGGTGACATCAATGCGATGCGGCCAAAGATGCGCGGCTTGGGCTGGCCTTTGAGATCGTCTGCCGTGCCTTCGATGCCGTTCGGCAGGACATTGGTCCCGGCGTACTTGGAGCTTGAAAATGGCGTGTCGAGCGTGACGGCCTTGTCGCGAAGTCGGACAGAGATTCTTTCGCGCTCCATAGCGACAGATTCAACCGTGGCAACGAGGACCGTGGCGAATGTCGAGTACGGCAGATCCGGGTTGCCGCGCTTCAGGATCAAGGTGCGACCGTCGAAGAAATCATCACCCAGCGCGTTGATGCCACCGTCGTTGTTGACCAGCGTCAGTTCACCATAGCTCTGACTGGTCCGACCACCGGCTGACGATCCACCCATTGACCGGGACAGCGTTGCGGGTTGCTCGATGCGGGGTTCATAGAACTGGCCACCGTTATCGAATCCGGTTCCCGTCGAGAACCGCCAAGTCGTGACGCTGGACGTTGCCGGGTCATAGGCTTGGAGTTCAGCGATGTAGATTGCGTTGTCGAGACGGTCGAAGTGAGGATCGACACGGTAGACGGTGAGCGCGGCATCTGAGATGTTCGATACGCCAATTAGCGCGGTCAGCGCATTGATCGAGGTCTTAAGTTCTGCGGCGAAGACCGCATTGGAGTTGAGCGCAGCCGCCAGCTTGATCTGGGTGGTAACGCCGCTCGTCAGGCTGGCTTCGCTAGCCAGATCGCTCTTGAGCGCGATACGGGTGGTGATCGGCGCGGTAATCGTTGCCAGTGCCGTGGGGCTGGCCGCAAGGTTGATCGAAGTCGAAAGACCCGGCGTAACAGATGCCGTTCCCAGAAGCGCAGCAACCGCCTTGATCTGGGTGGAGATCCCGCCGGAGAAACTTGCATCATCCTGAAGCGGCGCATCGAGCTTGATGCTGGTCGTGATCGCCGCCGTCGTTGATGACAGCGCAGATGCAGTGAGATCCAACCGGATGACGGTGTTGAGATCCGCAGCAGCCGTTGCAATCGCGTTAGCCGCAGAGGACATCAGGATCTGGGCCGTGAGGTTCGCAGTCGTCTCGGTTTCGCAGTAGAGGTGCGTATCGAGGTTGACGATGGACCCGAGCAAGCCTTCGCAGTACGGGTCGCCGTTGCTGTGGATCAGGGTGAACCCGTCTTCGGTCAGGAGCAGACCGCCGTCTTCCTGAACCAGAGTGATCTGTGGGCTGATGTCCGTCGCAAGGCTGATGCTGGTCGTGATGCTGGCGTCAGTCAGGTTCGAGACGCCAATAACCGCAGCAAACGCATCGATGGACGTTCTGAGGTTGGCTTCTGCCAATGCTTCAGATTGGATCGATGCGGCCAGATTGATCTGCGTTGCAATATCACCGCTTGCAGTCGATTCACCTGTCGGGTTGGAAACGACCGTGATGGATGTTGTGACCGGGGCGGACAGCGAGACGGAATCAGAAAGCGAAGCCGATGCCCTGATCTGCGTCGAGAGACTCGGGGCAACTGAGGCTTCACCACCCAGTTGGGCAGATGCGCGGATCTGGGTGCTGAGACTGCCGGTTTCCGTTGCGACCGATTGGATATCTGCCGCAGCGCGGATCTGCGTCGAGATGGCCGCAGAGAAGTCAACCGTGGCCGAGGTGTCGGCTAAAAGTCTCGGGGTGACCGAGATCGATGCCGAGAGGGACGATTCCGCCGCAAGGTCTGCGACCATCGTCTCCTGAAGAAGGTAACCACCAAGTTCAAGCGTGACGAGATCGGAGGCTTCGGTTAAGAGCCGGATCGTCGTCA
>Ga0213922_1000389_pt1 | contig 22585 bp, 30 predicted proteins | sample McNCre2917MG_FD_165060 | JGI IMG/M metagenome (GOLD analysis project Ga0213922, IMG submission 165060) | Freshwater microbial communities from McNutts Creek, Athens, Georgia, United States - 29-17 MG | ecosystem: Environmental > Aquatic > Freshwater > Creek | place: USA: Georgia | collected... | reverse complement strand
TCCAGAACCAAGAATAGAGTTGGAGTTAACGGTTTTGATGTTAGTCCCGCTAACTAGAGTCGATTGTTTAGTATTGAGTGCCGTTTGGGTTGCAGTGGAGATAGGTTTATTAATATCTGAGGTGTTGTCAGCATTAGACAAACCAATATCAGTCTTGGTAAGATTTATGTTTCCAGAACCAAGAATAGAGTTGGAGTTAACGGTTTTGATGTTAGTCCCGCTAACTAGAGTCGATTGTTTAGTATTGAGTGCCGTTTGGGTTGCAGTGGAGATAGGTTTATTAATATCTGAGGTGTTGTCAGCATTAGACAAACCAATATCAGTCTTGGTAAGATTTAGGTTACCAACCCCTTCCAAGCTATACGCGTTGACAGTTTTGAGTGGTCTATTAGCGATTAGGTTATTAGTGTTTAATAAACTCGGAATGTCTGGATCGCCATCGTAATTCGGATCCCATTGTGTGTCTAACCAAGCCCTGAATGTAGGATACCTCGCTCGTTTAGTCATTGTTAAAAACTATCGTCGTCAATATTTTGTAAGCGTCTCAAATTCTTTTCCATTTTCTTAGGTGTCGAAGTAGAATTACATGAACACGAACCACCCCCTTTGTTTACCTTTGCCACTGCTGCGACAAAAGCGAAAGACAACATGAATAAGAAAACCGACTTCATTTTTTATGACCTTATAGATTAGTTGGGGGTTCAGGTTCGGGTATCGGTTCTGGGATAATCTCTGGTACTAGTTCTGTAGTTGTTTCCGGAGTTGACTCTTGATCGACATCCATAGGTTCGGGTTGCTCCATAGGTTCAGGTTGCTGTTGTTCAATATCCATGTTTGAAACCGTTTTTTAAATTTTATGAGGCGATAATAGATAATAAGGTTTCGGTACCACCCAACGTAGCATAGAATCTTAATGACCCATCTGTCTCAAGGGTAAGGTGTACAACGGTAGGTGGACCACCCTGAATCGTATTTCCTGCAAACAAGACTTTTACATTTTGACCCGTGGGGTTATAAACAGAAAGATACCCATCGTTTTGGACAACAAGCCTAGCAAATGCCTGACCAGCAGGCGGATTTACCCGCCATGTCTCGACATTAGACGTTGTCTTGGATATTCCATCCGCACTCACATTCAATCGATGGATACCATTAACTAACGATTGTCCTACCAATAATGTGCCCCATCCGCTAAAGCCTTGCCCATCGAGGGATAAGAGTGTATTTGTATTATTTCCTCCAGGAAACGTATGGGAGTGTGTCAATACGGGTTGTGGAGCTTGTGTTGTCACATTTCTCTTTGATGGGTCGAATGGGTTGTGCCTAGGATAATTGGAGAATAAAGGATTATTTGAGAAGATCCGGTTGTATGTGATAAATTCGGACCCATCTAGAGAGGCGGTACTCTTAGATAAAAGACCAGATTTCACTAGAATTTCCTGTGTGGTAGGAACCAAAGGCATGGTAATCCTTTTCAATGAGCCCATAGAATAATTACTGTTGACTATTGTGGGCGCCCATAGTGAATGAGCCCAAAAAATTTTTCTTTTGGTGTCATCAGAAAGAAACGGAAATGAATTTGAAGTCGGTCGAAGGTTAGACGTATTGATAAACGCATAAGGAGAATGTGTCAATGCCATACCAGCTTGACTTTCAAACCAAATAGTCTTCTCATGTGTCTGTCTCCACAGAGAAGGATTCTGGTCATACCCCGTGTAGTAACCGTCAATATTTCTAAAAACTGAGTGACCATGTAATTGATTCCATCTCATCCAATGAAAAGCGGTTATCAACCACTTCGCCGCACCCAGTCCAACTTCTGGTACTCCGGGAATATCAATAATGTTATCAAGTGAATCAATTTGAATTCTCATATCATCCAGAGAAGCGGGGATTAAGGAATCCCTAACCTTCAATGCATTTAAATTGTTCCGATATCTCCATTGTAGACACATCATTAAAAAAATTATTTCCTCCGGCCCTCCCTGGTTATTGAAAAGCCCGAGACGAAAGTCATTTGCTTTACCCTTTAAATACATAGTAGATTTGATCAGTTTTTTGAACCTGGGCCAGTTACGTAAACCAACCCATTGATTTATATACATCCTAAAGTGTGGCATTTCATCTACCCAAGGCCCTAGAGGTTCCGGATAAGTCCTCTCCTTGTAGCCAGGGTATTGCAGCGGTTTGTTGAAGGGGTTAGGATTTTTCCTTCTACTTGGAGTGTGATCCTCCCCATCCCCGTCATTGCTATTGAATGCGATTGGTCCACCGTCGTCTGACATGTTAGAACAATATGTTTTTTTAAATTATGACCATTATTTCAACATGGTGATATGGTACCTGTCGGCGCTAAGTTTCGTCTGATCGGGACGTTCGTTCATCAAGACGACGATATGAGGAGTATCAAGGGTTTTCATCTTACTTTCGTATTTGGGACTGAAGATACAACCGTTTTTCATCTCTTCGAGAAAATCATATAGGATATACTCCCCCTGTTTACTTCTCGGACAGTCAAAGAAAAAAACTTTTTTGGTTGGGTCGACAGCAAAAGCCATGTCGGCTTTTTTACCCGGGATGATAATCTGCGCATCTCCGTGGTAGTCACAATAGTACCTTGCAAACCAACTCTTACCGGTGTTTCCTGTAGTATCGACAATAAAAAAAATTTTGCGCGCATCAGCTGGTTTGAGAAGCTGTTGATACAAGACCTGCTGCCAATCACGTAGCGGCAAAGCCTCCACAAGGCGGGCCGTCTTCTTCTGATTGTCTTGTAAATAGTCACGGACAAATCCCGGAAAACGAGCACATACAATTGAATGCTTTTCGCGGATGTCGGCTATGGCAGTCAAACCATTGGCGACATCCACCTTGAAGTCCTCGAGAAGATCGTCATCAGAGATGCGATCAGCCGTCCTCTTTTTACCGCTCCCGTTTGATTGGTCGGGTGGAACACCTACTTCCGTGTAGTCTCCTTCTTTCTTGCAATAAGCAATACTCGCTTTAAGGTCGCGACAAACAGAAAAATGGGCTTCGCCAATAATGCCCTTGGCGGGTCTCAGGTAAGTAGGTTTGGTGAAGACAACAGTACCTTGCAAATGAGGCGTCCCTTGTTCACCAACCTCTTTTCCGAATATAATATAGGCCACATTCTCCAGTGGACCGCTTAGCCGTTGGATATCATCGTCGGTGTAGTTGTTCAATGTGAACGCCCACCTTTTCGCTTTCGGGTTGTTGGACATCCTAGTAATGTGAGTGTAAACAGTTGTGTTTAAAAACATCTCTAGGTTAATTTAAATTCCAACTACATCCGTGAAAAAAATACGCGCCATAATGTATTTAAATTCAAACCACTTCCGTTTTCGCGCCCGCAATTTCCTCGGACATTTCCTTCCGATTGATCTGATCCAACCGATACATTTTCGTAACAAATTCAAATGCGATATCCTTCGCTTTATTCTTTTTTTTGTTTCTGAACGCCTTGAATGTTTTAACTTTGGAAGGAGTCCTATACCCTTTTGCCACCACTCCTTCACCCTCGACATACCAGTGGATTAAATCGCGTTTATACATATTTTCATCCGTCTCCAATTGGCTACGCATAAGAGTAGTTTCCTCAATAACTTCAGAAACACCAAGGACGTAATCTACAAAGGAAAGACCATTAAACGACCCTCGCCTGATACAATCGATAATGGCATTGAAAAGTAACATAGCCGTGTGTTTGATGTCGTTGTAGTGTTTAATCGCATGTGAAGTATTTGGCTCCATAAACTCGTTGACGAGTTTATGGACGTAGTGGAACCCCATGGGAGAAAGAAAAAATGAGAGAGAGAGAGAGAGAGGAGAGGTAAGCGAAGCGTGGCACCGGTATAACTAACCTTAAAGTAAAGAAAAGTTAAGGTTAAATACTTACCGGTGCATTATTACCTCTCCTCTCCCCTCTCTCTCTCTTGTACAGTTAATTTCTATAGTAAACGAAAGAGTTTACGAAATTTACTTAAGTACCTTCTAATCCTCGGAAAATCCTTTAGCTCATTGTACTATTAATATCCATAGTAAAGATTTACTATATAAGAGTTTGTACTATAGATTTTTTATGTCTATACTAATTTATTATACACTTAATTTTACTATAGACAGTTGTACTATTTTTTTATTTTTCTTTTATTTAACACCCCTTTATTTCCTTAAATAAATTTTACCTGTTCGGTATTCAGAGACTTAAAGTCTCATCATAAGCCACCGCGGCGTTTGAGCGGGTATAAGCCACCGCGGCGTTTGAGCGGGTATACAATATCGTAACAACATGAATTAAACCCTCTTCCTTTTATTTGTTTTAGCCCTTGGATCATACACTTTATTCATCAGAACCTTTCTATGTTTCCGTACAACTTGGGATAATTCGTATTTATCCATACCATCAGTGAATGCAACCATCCATGACCTAGCAAGCCCCGGATACGGCTTAAGCATATTAATAAATTTTTTACTACTGTCAAGTGTTATAGCCTCTTCAGCAAGAGCCTCAACCATTAAAAGGTGTTTACGGATACAATCCTTACAGAATTTAGTGTCATCATTCAAATGATCCTCTAAGAGAACTAATTGTTTTGCAATTTCACGGAGATTAAATTCCGGTGAATTTAACGGAGGTCTTGACATGGTATCCGTAAGAGTTTAATCGTATTCGGAAGGGTTTAATCGTGCAGAAAAGGGAGCAATAATTTTGTGTGTGCAAAAAGTCATTATTTTTTTTGAACCGTTATAGAATGTCAAGTGATAAGTGGGTAGTATATCTATGGGTAAACCAACCCCATGACCATGACGATCTCGATTGTATCGAGAAATGGGCGAATACGTTTAATTTACGCCCCCTTTACAGCCTGAAGAGTATGCTATACGAGGGAACCGGTAGCATGGTGAAAGCGCTAATGTTATTCGAAGAAGAACACGACAAAACATACATTTCAGGCATAGGAAATGTGGTAGCAAGCTACCCTTCATCAAGAGATGAATATGAATTGATGAGAACCATGTGGTTCAAACAATCAGGTTGGTGTAGAGGAACACATGTAAAAATTACATTCGATACAAACATTAGAGTAGAAAAAGATTAAATTAAAACACCATCCATAATCAACTCATCATCATCCACGGGCGGTAAATCAATATCTTCATAAGGCAGTCCCATATTGACATCAGCATTAGAAACCACAGTATCGGGCATAGGGCCTCCGGTAACAGGAGGATATACATATGTGGGGTTAATGACAGGTCCATAACAGTATTGCGGGAGACTCATTTTTTTCCTTGTTCTCTCGATCCATCGAGTAGGGGTTAAACAATTTTTCCGGATACGTCCTTTGTTTTGAGGCCCGCGGACAAGTCTCTGTGGGATAAAAACACCTCCCTCAGGAAACATGTCAACATCAGCATTAGAAACCACAGTATCAGGCAGAACCAGAGCATTAGAATATGGAACGACGGGAGTAGGACACATGTCAACATCAGCATTAGAAACCACAGTATCAGGCAGAACCAGAGCATTGGAATATGGAACGACGGGAGTAGGACACATGTTAACATCAGCATTAGAAACCACGGTATCGGGTATAGCAGATTGAGCCATCCTCCGCCTATTTAAATTTGCCAACAGCAATTGTTCGCGCTCAAGGCGCGCCGCCTCCTTCTTTGCAAAACACCTTGCTATATCAGCAACAAAATCACCAGTCGTTCCACCAGCGACCAACTGTTGCGCACACGTATCAAGTTCCTGTTGTTGCGCACGGGCATCATCAGCATTAGAAACCACGGTATCTTCGGTAGGTCTCTTTCCAAGTATTGAAGCGGGACACATATTGACATCAGCATTAGAAACCACTGTATCAGGCACCGCTTCGGGGTTGGGACACATGTTAACATCGGCGTTAGAAACCACTGTATCCGGTGTAGCACATTTCGCCATTCTTCGTCTATTTAAATTTGCCATAATTAATTTTTCTTGTATAATTCGTGCCGCCTCCCTCTTTGCAAAGCATCTTGTAATTTCACCTACAAAATCACCAGTCGCTCCGCCAGCTACCAGTTGTTGGGCACAGGCATCAAGTTCCTGTTGTTGGGCACGGGCATCGAGTTCCATAGACGGATTAGGACACATGTTAACATCGGCGTTAGAAACCACGGCATCAGGTACAGATTGAAAATTTGATGGGAGTTGCTCCGGCGGTACCCTAGGAGGTGACACTAGTATCTGCGGCATATAGAAACCATAAATGCTATGAATCCCCCTGTAAGGGGGCGGTGGTTCAGTGGGAGTAGAACCACCATCAATCAGGACAGGCGGTTGTTCGTCCCACTAAGTTTGTGTTTGCGTTTGCGTGCCGCACTGAAAAGTTAGGTTAGATGTCATATACATATACAGACTGCATAATAGAAAAAAAAACTTACTGTAGTACACCCGGTAGCCCCTGTAGTAGTAGTAGGGTAACCAGGAATTGGAGCAGGGTAGTATGTAGTATATGTAGGAGGGTATGGCACCCCCCTATAACACGACGTGTTAATTGGTTTCGGGGAGACGATGGAAGGACAACCGGCCTTCTCCAATGCAATTTCAACCCTAGCCCTTAATTGAGCACAATTCGTTTCCCTGAGTTTAGCTTTGAGTGCACACCCCGACATGCAAGGATCTGTTAGATCCGGTTTAAGAGGTGGAAGATCCAATGAAAGTGGATGTTCCGCGTCTCCAGCCCATTTACCCGCATACTTAGGGTCATCAATATTAAAGTATTGATTTTCACCGGTCCCGTTGTTCGGTTCTTTTTCTGCGTTCATGACATCAACATAGCCGTTTGACGTCTGTGTAAACGCGGTACCACCCGCAGCAGTTTTTGTAGTCGTGAAATCGCCAGTCAACCCCGTACTGGCCGGCGCCCCGCCATACGAATTTGCTAGGGCACTAGCAGCTAGCTGATCCATGGTATAAGATGGAGTAGGATCAGGCATTTTTTCTTTTTTAAATTTATGTGAAGATGAGAGTAAAGTCACGTCCGACTTGGTTAGTGAAGAAGAAGATAGGAACCCTATATAAATTTGACGACAATGGCAATCTAACGAAGAAGACCCGATTTTATAAGCGATATGTTAATGAGAAAGAGAAGGAACGTGTTGCGGTGAATACATTGTACAAACATCTAAGAAAGAATCCCATTCTCATTATTAGACAGACTAGTAAGAGTTAAGCTAATAACTGATTGAACACCTCAGAAATTCTTAGCTACGACAAGTGTAGCAACACTAGACCAATCCCTGCATTCAGGGCATTTATCATCGCCATCATCACCGTCGGTGATAACCTCTTGTCTGAGAACACCCCTCGAATCCTGGAAAAGATTGTAGTTTGGAGCACCCGGGTGAGCAGCCATGACCGTCGCAATCGTTTCGCTCGGGTTAACTTCGCCATATTTTTGCAATGCAGAATGACAATCGTTACATAGGACATGAGCACCGCGACAGCCCAAAACGACGGCGAGATCGCCATCGTTGAAATCTTCGAAGCAGATGGGACACGGCCTATCAATTTTCCAGGCCATGGTGGGTGTAGCGGTGTTGAAAGCCATTTTTTTGTCGGTGATGAAATGAATATAATGAGAAAAAACAACGGCAATGTTTTTAAATTTGAAACTGATCGGTTAGCATAATACGTAAGTGAATCGGTCGTGTGTAAGTATACGTAAGCAAAAGATACTTAAGAGTCAATCTTGCCGGGTAGGTGATACGTAAGTGAATCGGTCGCGTGTAAGTATACGTAAGCAAAGATACGTAAGTGAACCGGTCGTGTGTAAGTATACGTAAGCAAACTGATCGGAATGAATAAGATCCGGTATAACCAATAAACAGATTCAAATTATACAACATATTATAAAACACCCCGTTGTTTACTATTAGTGCGTGGTTTAACCCCCGCCGCTGTTACTGCGTCCTCCCATGCGGTACGACCCCGTGCAGGAGTATTAACAATGGTGAGTCCAAATGAACGGGCAACCGCCGCATCAAAATCCCGCTGTGTTTCGGGATTTGCTGCCATACCAAGAATCGCATACAACTGATTTTTCCTCTTTTGTTCTTTGCTTGCTCGCAAAGCCCTCCTAAGTAACGCCTGATATTCTGCCTCTGTATGACGAGTGCGATCAACGACAGCGACAACAGGAGCAGCATCACCCGGAGTAACCCCGGGCGTACCGTCGATTTTACACGGTTTGTTTAGAGCCCTACAACCCCTACCGCACGGCCTTGTTTTTCCGGGCTTACATTGCTTAACTGTCACACCTGCACCACCCCTTGCAGGTGCAACATTTGATTTGCATGTGCCAATAGCCCTACAGCCTTTACCACATGGCTCGGTAGGATTTCTAGCTCTAGTCGGATTGCAATTTACCATTTTTTGTTTTACTCTGTGATTTCTTTGCCTCCTCCTCTATGACACGCTTAACAGCCTCAATAGCACCAGCTTTGGCGGAACAGGCACACCCCTTTTTGGTAGGCATCTTAGAATATTATGAGAAGATTAACGCTTCGTTTTGGTAACAGTCTTTTTTGTTGTTTTCTTTGGAGCAGGTTTTTTGGAACCAAAACACTTCCTTGCTTCCGGGAGCGGTAAGACTTTGGAAGGACATCCTTGTTTCTTAAGAGCCTCTGCAACACGTCTTCGGAGTAGTTTACAGTTCTCACGTCTCAGTTTCGCTTTTGCGATACAGACATCTTCGCATGTAATAGGCTTATCGGTCATATCAAGTTCGGGCAACTTCATACTCAAGTCTTGGTTACCCCATTTCCCATAGTAATTAGGATCATCGATTGGAAAAAAGACCATGGATTCTTCCCCTCGCATATACTGGTCCATTGTCGCCGGTGCCTTGGCGGTTTGAGGCCCAGTTGAAAGAGGATCCCCCCCTGTTGTACCTAAAAGATCGGTAAACAGGTTTTTAAAAGGACCCGCGCTCAAAGGATCGTAACCCCATAACGGCGCCACTGCCGCTGTTTGAGTGCCTTCTTCCTTTACATCCGGCATTGTGTTTTTTTATTTTTTAATATACGATGATGAATGATTTAAAATTATGAGCAACAATAAAAAACACAAAAAAGAAAGAATGAATAAGAATACTTACATTTTCTACATCTCCCATATCCTGTTCGTTTAAACCCTGGGTAGTAGGATCTTCTTTTTGTTTTTTCGGTGGTGGTGGTGGCATTTTTGATAATGAAAAGTTATAGATATATATATTATGAGAAAAATATTATTTTACAGTGATTTTCTTGGTACCGAAACACTTTCTTTTTTCAGGGATCGGAATGACCCTGGAAGGACACCCTTGTTTCTTGAGAGCCTCTGCAACACGTCTTCGGAGCAGTTTACAGTTCTCACGCCTCAATTTCGCTTTTGCGATACAGACATCTTCGCATGTAATAGGCTTATCGGTCATATCAAGTTCGGGCAACTTCATACTCAAGTCGGCATCACCCCATTTCCCATGGTAACTAGGATCATCGATTGGAAAAAAGACTGAACCCTCCTGTCCCTGCATGTAAATAGCCCTCCCCCTCGACGGCCCAGTTGAAAGAGGATCCTGACCAGGTAAGCCTAAACCATCGGAAAAAGTGTTTAGGAAAGGACCGGGACTAAAAACATTCCACCTAGTCCGAGTGACACTAGCCGTAACGGGATCTGATTGGATACCACTCATGATAGAATAAAAATTATGTAATACCTTTATTCTATCTATAACCATAACCATTACCTCCTGAATATCCACCTCCTTGGTTATAAGATCGGTTGTAACCGAATCCTCCTCCTCCACCACCCCCCTGTTGTCCAAACCGACTCTGTTGAAACCGATTCTGATACGGTTGAAAGCGGTTCATATAAGGTCTGTAGCCGTTGTAGCCACCACCTTGACCAAACCCTCCTTGGTTATACCTGTTTCCGTACCCATAACCATTATTATTATAAGAATTGAAGCGTTGCTGACCCCATTGATTATTGTTCGGGGCCCATTGCCATTTCTTTGGTTCATTTTCCTGCTGTTTATCATCCACACCCTCTTGATCAGGTACATCATCCTTTTTATCAGCGGCATCATCATCCTTTTTTGGTTTTTTCACGACTTTTTTTTCGGCACCGCCATTGTTCTGGCGTTTTGTTTCGTCGCCGATACCATTGAGAACATCTTTCAATAAAACGTCCATTTTGTCAATTTATGGAGGGTAGCCTAATGACTCTCTGAGACTTTCAATTTGAGTTCCAAATGATAACATTGACGCATAGTCGATGTGCCTATATGTACTCGGTCCTTTCCACCGTGGGAAACCCAATGCAACATTCGTATGCCCAATTATTTGTTGCAAGTCTGTCCGACCACCTTTGTCGATAATGGAGAATGTGTGTGTGATGATAGGTTTTTTCCCAACGGCTGTCCTCGCCTTGATGTTAAAACTGTTATAATGGGATACAACGTCGATAGTTTTTGAGTTAGCGTTGAACCCACCATCAGATAGAAAGAAAATAACATCAGGATCCTTTACGACCCCATCCGACCCGAGGCCTTTAAAGACAGCCTCGATACTATCCCGCGGGTCAGTCCAAGAAGATGGACTTCTACGATTGATCCAATCGTATAATTCTTTGCCACCCCTATAAGGATCTGATATTTTCACCCATGAGTAAATATCATCTAATCCATTACCCGTTCCCAATTTACCTTCAGAAAAAAAAGCCAGGAATACTTCAGCGTCGGGCGGTAATGCTTTGAGAAAAGCATAAAGTACATTGACCAAAATAGTGAAACGCTGAATAGGCCTAGGTGGATAAGGAGGTAAAGGTTTAGTACCTTTAGCGAAATGATCGATCTCAGCCCAGATCATACTACCACTCTTGTCTAGAATGAAAGCAAATTTCTTTGCAGCTGGATCCGGTTCAACACCAAGGAATTCGGGTTTCGTCTGTCCGGGTTCAGGTTCAGGTTCAAGCTGAGGTAAAGGATCCGGATCACCGATAGAGTCAGGAATCCCATCCCCGTTTGTATCATCAGGTAATTGACCAAAGGGATCATCATCATCCGGGATTCCGTCGTTGTCGTCATCAGGATCATCAACGTCAGGAATCCCATCGCCATCCCAATCCGGCATGGGCTCGTCTTCCAATGGCTTTGGGTCAACAACAATAATAGGATCAACAGGCTTTTCAAAACCAGGCCACGTAGCAGGGTCATCTGGGTTACATCCTTCAATTGGATAACCTTCTTCGTCAAGGCATTGGAGGACATTGTCCGGTATAGGCGTTGGCGCCGGTGCGGGTGTTGGCGCCGGTGCAGGAGCAGGCGTGGGTATAGGACCACTAGGAATAAATACAGAACTGAAGGGATTAGGATCATCATCATCAGGGATTCCGTCGTTATCATCATCAAGATCGTCATCATCAGGGATTCCGTCATTGTCCCAATCATCAGGATCTAGAACAATAGGAGCCGGTGCGGGCGTTGGCGCCGGTGCGGGCGTTGGCGCCGGTGCGGGCGTTGGCGCCGGTGCGGGTGTTGGCGCCGGTGCAGGCGTTGGTGCCGGTACAGGTGTGGGTGTAGGATTATTGATAGGCCATGTACCCGGATCATTCTCTTTGCAATTAGGAAACCAGACACCATCCTCATCCTTGCAATTCTCCTCGCCAGGTACGACAGGGTCCGTAGTTACAGGGTCATCATTAAGTTTAGGATACTTACTAGGCGGCATAACCGCCCCATTTTCATATTCCATTGGTTCATCACAAACATAATCACCAACCCCATCATCCCATGTACAATCAGGGTCTTCGTTGTTAGGAATTCCGTCGCCGTCGTCATCAGGGTATGCATCTGGATCGATGTCAGGATCCGGGTCCCCAGTGTCATCCTCTGGTGGGTCTACGTTGTTATCAGGGTTCAGGTTTGGATTGTTGTCGTCCTCAGGTGGATCTTCGTCTTCGATTGGATCAGGTTCAGGTTCGGGTTCAGGTTCGGGTTCAGGTTCAGGTTCGGGTTCAGGTTCGGGTTCAGGATCAAAATTTCCACCACACGACTCCATCACCGATGTGATGATTGGGTTTTGAGTAGGCAATGGATCTTGACATTTCCCTTGTTCGTTATTAGGGTCTGTAGGATCGCAACCATCGGTAAAGACGGGATCAGGGTCTTCGATATCATTGTCGTTGATAGGGTCACAAACACCAAATTGAGTCCATGCATCAGGATCAGACGGATCAGAAACGTTCCCTTGCGTTTGTTTTGGCATCTTCATAAAAATGTGGTGTGGAAATACTTATATCTCGCCCCCGTGCGCTCCTCCCCCACCTCCTCAGGTGGTAGTAAATTTGTGTCAAGGCTGCAATCAGAGCACATGTGAAAAACCAAGTGATACACCCCAGGAAGAGGAACCAACGGAAGAAAAATGCGAACAACCGATAGAACCAACGTCCCAACCGGGATTCAGGAGTAGTTTAGCACCCGTGAAACGAACAGCAACCTCCTCAAACGGTAAAGGATGTAAAAAATGGGTGGATGAAAATGGCAACGAACACTGGACAGACAGTACGGGAAAAGAATACTGGGTTGATGATTCAGGTGTGACACATTGGGTTGATAACAACCCACCGGGGACAGTAGGCGGTGGGACTCAGTTACCCCCTAGGGCATATAATACACCACCGAAAGATGTATTTGATTCAGAAATACCCTTGGATCTTTTCGATCCCTCAGAACCAGTCCAACCATCTTGGACCGATTCATTTATCCAGCCATTCAGGTCAGAATGTCCGAATACATGGTTTGACAATATAAAGAAAGAAAATGACGAATATGAAGATGAAAATCCCATGTTACCCAGCGGGACAAGTACAAATCCACCAGCCGTGTTAGGTTGTATGGATCCCATTGCGACAAATTTCAATGCGTCTGCGACAGTAGATGACGGATCATGTGTTTACACCCCTCCGCCAATACCAGGTTGTATGGATCCCATTGCGACAAATTTCAATGCGTCTGCGACAGTAGATGACGGATCATGTGTTTATACTCCCCCGCCTGTATTTTCCGCGAACCAAAAATCACCAAATTTCACCATAACTAATTACAGGACAGAACAAGAAATAATCGAATACATAACTCAGAAGTCTCAAGAATCCCCCTACGTCACAAGCCAAGATCCCGATGGAATCGATTGGTTAGTTGGTGAATGGGATGGAACTGATTGGGATGGAATTCCAATAAATGATGCACCAAATCGAACTAAAAGTGAACTCTGTGCATTTTTGCGACCTGGACATCCATATATAGTAAAGGGAATCCGACAGTTATTTTATCAAGTTAACCCCTTTGCGGATAATACGAATCCCACTGTGACAGAGATTGAGAATTGGCAGATAGAATGCATCAATCATGTGAGAAAAATGTTGGGTTCGACAGTAATGGTGAAAAAGAACGCAAGACTATCCTTAGAAGCAAGGTGGTGTAGTGAAAGAAAACGCACTACCGCATGGGATGTAAAGTACCCAGATTCATTTACATGCCTATGCGCACCGGGGCAGGCACCACCATGTTCTTCGTGTTATGGCTACGCCCCAGGACCTTGTTTTTTACCAAATGGAACCGCAGTGGAATATGCTAGCGGACATTGTGGTGATGCCTTTTGGCCTACTGTGAAAGCAGATAGAGATATGTATATAAATGCAGCCCCCTATTTCGGAAATTTCACCCAATATCCAGAGCTAGAAAACTACAATAACAAGTATGCCCAGGCAACTGGCGGAGGCAATGGTTTTGGTGGAAAAATAGAAATCCCGTGGTCAATTTCAATTGCAAAAGGAATAGTAGATTATATTTGCGGTGAAGCATTGACCGGACATGCAGGTCCATATTCAGGGTTTCCATCACCCGACAGTCCCGTGAGGACAGAATTTGGATGTTCTTATTGGCTTGACCCAACCGAAAAATTTGTTGGTATGAGAGGAAAATGGCGTTAGAACCTTACCCTCATAATTCAGATCAAAAAAATCCGTGAAGCAAAAAAAAAATGTCTAACGAAAATGGTAACGGCAATGGCGGTAACACCGGCAACAATTCCCTACAGGTTTATACAAAAGCGCTGCTAGACCCATTTGACAAGGGTATGTCACAGCCAAAGTTGTTGGATGGGAAAGTAGCACGTTCATCTGGAATCCGTTTGCGTGCAACCGGTGAAATTACATGCAATAGCCAAGGGTCAACCTATATCGCATTGCTGCCTGGCGGTTCGAATGTGATCTGTTGGCGTGTGGATGACGACCCCCTAGTACCAGAGGTGACACCAGCAACATTCCAGGGGCATCTTGATACAATTCCTGACCGCGCCAACGTGAAATCATATAGAACGGTCGGAACCGCCCTGCGTCTATCACTCGTGAATAGCGCGGATCAAAATGAAGGTTACTGGGAAGCTGCACGCGTACCAACCAGCGCCATCGATTTTAAGTTTACGATCCCAGACCCAGTCGGTGCACCAACGGTGAAGAACACCGCTGTGTCTCTGACAATGAATGAACTAGACCTTTCGAATTATCAAACTTATCTAACCGGAAAACTTCGCGACATCCACCGATACCAATTCAAATTGAACGCTATCGATAACGACATCGATTTCACGCGTATCCTCCCAGAGCCACCAACTGTAAACCAATTTATTTCGGAACAATGGGACACTGTTATCATTAAGATTCATGGACGGGTTGAAGTAGGAGCCCCATCAATGATAATGTACGACTGTATTTCTGCACAGGAAGTAATCTACAAGGAAAACACTGCACTCGCCCGTTTGATGAGCACGTCACCATATGTACCACAAACGAAGAGTCTCTTAACTCGAACCAGGTTCAACCCTCCCGGTGTCCAAATCAGTTAATAAAAATTATTGTTTACGCCATAACCTCCTCCTGGTTTCAAGTTGCCTCATCCGAGTTGCGTCTAAACTAACAAGAAATATCGGCCTTTCAATGACAGCATGAAAATCGCCATATTCAGGGATCGGTGTGACAACCTCCTTATATAACACTGGACATAAGAAAAGGATACTCTTTTGCCTGATGATAGGGAAATCAACCAAATCAGATGAATAAGTAAGTTTCAGATACCGCCGCCTGTCATATAAGGAAAAACGGTTCAACAGTCGCTGTGCTTTACAGTCCTCGTCACTGAGATTCATTGGAATAGTTTTTTCTTCAAGGAATGAAATGGATGAGAAAACCCGTTTGAAAAGACCTCAACTTGATGATCCGGTGCTACACTGGTCCATTCCAGCGGACCAATCGTATTCACACCGACGAATGTGACAGTAAAGGATGAGAAATATTGCCTGATAACGTCTATGTGATAGACTTCGGAGCAAAATAAGACAGCAAGCAATTCGAAAGAAGTGATATCCTTCCAAACGGTCTTGTATAGAAGTAATGGTTTATCTCTGCCAACAGGTATATTCAAAAGAAAGTCATAATCATCCGTTGTGGGATTTTTTTTTGAAAGAGCAAATGATCTGGAGTGAAACTTCATGAAAATGGTTAGCAAATATAATGAAATTACTGTATGGTGACAGAGGAATCCTACAGTAACCCTCGTGGAGCGACAAGCACACTCCTTGCGCGCATGATACTAGACACAATCCGTATCCGTAAGAGTTTAATAGTATTCGGAGGTCTTGACATGGTATCCGTAAGAGTTTAATCGTATTCGGAACAGAAGTCATATTTTGAGGAAGGGTTTAATCGTATGAAATATATTGAATGGATCCGTTTCTGGTACCCACTTCCCGAATCAGTTCCGGATGATGTTGTCACAATAATAGTATCATATGCTTTCAACCCATTCGAAGATGCATGGTGAACATGAGCTGACAACGTTTGTTCGGACAAAGTTGGTGTTTAAAAATAGATTGAGAAATTTAATTGACTATGACAGAGTCAAAATATACCGCTATGAATTAGAAAACCTTGGATTTAACAACGAATACCTATTAAAATCGTTGAACGGAAGAGAAATATATTTCGACGATGACAATAACTTCAGAGTAGTGCACGTGAACGGACCGTTGAATCCATCGCTTTTGGAAAAAGCGAAAAGGAAAGACAAAATTAGGTTACCACTTACGCCGCTCCACGAATGGATGAAAAACCAGTTAAAACTAGTATCGTTACCAGGTGTAAATAAGGAGGACATCCCCGTGTACTTCAAAGCCTTCCTGGATCACAAAGAAGATGATTTGGATCAGTTTTTTTCGGTTGATGGGTTCTCGACAAGAGTGCACACTCCCGTAGTAAACCTTAAAGGTTCGTTAAGGTTCAAGCTGAGGTTAAAAGGGAGTAAAATTGTATCACTTGATGTAAAGCAAATGCAACCAACGATTTTAGCGAAAGTCCTCGAGGATAACATAGGAGAAAACAGTTTTTCGTCTGCGATATTCCGCGGTGAAGATGTTTACATCCATATTCAAAAGGAAGCACAACTTAGAACAAGAGACGATGCGAAAAAATACCTATTTCAATTAATTTTCGGAAAACCGATGAACGATATTGGGAGAATGTTCGGCGGTGATACACGTTGGGTTGAATGGATTAATGAATATAAAAGTAAAACAGAAAGGAACAATCCCCACAAGGACAAGGAACACACCAACCTCGCATGGCTATTGCAATTCAGTGAAGTTCAGGTGATGACAGACATTTGGACTTTGCTAATGAAAAATCATATACCGTTTTTGACAATACACGATGAAATCCTGTGCAGACCAGCCGATGTGAAAAGAACAAAAGAAACAATGAACAAATGTCTGAAGAAACACTTCCGTTATTTTAAGGTAAATATTACCACTAGTTAATGATAATTGGGTCATTAATCCTTCCAGAATAGTATTTTTTGGCGACAACCAAAGTAGAAATCGATTCAGAGCGGCATCCCGGACAACGATCCCCTGGGTCACTGTTGACAACGGGAACGGGAACCATGGGATTGTTTTGTGTGTGCTCTCGAAAAAGCGCCTGAACAACTTGCGAATTAGAATTCCTCGGGACTCGAAAAAAACGTACAGTCGGACGAACCAACCCTTCAGAAACGGGAATACTGGACCGCTGAAGCCTCGTATGACAGTCATCGCATATGACATGGTTGTTTCCACAGCCCAAGACGACGGCGAGATCCCCATCGTTGAAATCATCTTGGCATATCATACAAGGCTGATCAATCCTCCAAGCAGCGGTGGGTGTAGCGGTGTTGAAAGCCATTTTTTGTCGGTGATGAAATGAATATAATGAGAAAAAACAACGGCAAGAATTTATTTGAAACTGATCGGTTAGCATAATACGTAAGTGAACCGGTCGTGTGTAAGTATACGTAAGCAAAAGATACTTAAGAGTCAATCTTGCTGGGTAGGTGATACGTAAGTGAACCGGTCGTGTGTAAGTATACGTAAGCAAATTGATCCGAATGAATAATGATACGTAAGTGAATCGGTCGTGTGTAAGTATACGTAAGCAAAAGATACTTAAGAGTCAATCTTGCCGGGTAGGTGATACGTAAGTGAACCGGTCGTGTGTAAGTATACGTAAGCAAATTGATCCGAATGAATAATGATACGTAAGTGAACCGGTCGTATGTAAGTAAATCAGGAAGCTTTTCACCGCCATTGTTCTGACATAATGGATGAGTTAATTGAATGCCTTTCACGGATTTCACTAATTGAGGCTCCCGATGACGCTCAATTAATCGCACGTCATTTATCCGACCCTGGTGCGTTGCGTCTGTTAGAAACCGTATCGGAATTTAGTAAATCAAGCGGTGTTCCATTCTATACACTAATTGATTTTTTGATAAAAATTGAAGATACTTTCCCAGGTTCCTCAGATGATACTGAGGAAGAAGATGAAGGATGCTCGTGTGAAGTGAACGCCGGTGACCCGGCATATCGTAACCAAGTCTATTATTTTGATAACAAAGGAGGGATTCACTACGTAGTTAACCATAAATGAATAAAGATACTTAAAACAACTTTATTTCCAAGACTTCTTGTCAGTGTCATTTATACCATGGTTCAGATTTTCCATACCCGAGTTCCTTATTGAGGATGTCGTAATTTAAGGTTATTTCTTCACCCGGTAAAATATATGTGTTAGCCTTCACATATATTACATACGAGGCCGGATTTATATCTTGTCTATATGCTGTCGCGTTTGGTGTTTTCGAATGATTCATTTTCATCATTGGTCCTGAGGAATACGGCCATGGATTTTCACCAATTGGAACGGGTGTTGTTAAAGGAGATAATACTGTATTTGGCATTATTTCTTTATCTGATATCACACCTTCGCCTTGAATGCTTGATGTTCCGATGTGGTATAAAGGACTGACGTCGAATGCGCTACTCCATACACTGAATTCGACGCCTGTACGCAGGTCTTTTGCACTTGTCATATTCGATATTATGCATCAATGAATAAAGATACTTAAAACAACTTTATTTCCAAGACTTCTTGTCAGCGTCAGACAGAGCACGCCACATAGAACCAAGTAGCTTTGCGATTTCGGTGATAGGGAGACCAGGGTTCTCGTCCATGACTTGTTGCCTATTAGCATTTGAGAAATTCATGAATGCGTTCATCTTCATATATTAAGGAAATTAAATTATGAGATGGGTGCATGTCAATCAAAAGGAGTTGACAAGGCACCTAGAATGCCTACTAGAAAACTATCGGATTTGACAATGATGAAGAAATCTAATTTTTTAAGAGCACCTTTGTTTATTACTCGTAGAACAACTACAATGTCCTTATCTGCAACATCAAGCAGCGGGACTGATAAGGAAAGACGTAGGACAGTTAACAAAGCTCCAATCGATGTGCTCGTCGAATAGACTCTCAATATTCTGTGGCCAATTACCCGCGTATGCACCACCCTCGTGAACTGACGCCACCAGCTCAATGAGCTCGTCGCATAAACCAGTATCGACAGGATGCAAAGCCTGGATAATATCAAAGGAGGCTTCAATTGATTTCAGAATCCAGACGGGAGTCAGTTCAATGTCCCATTCAGGCGGCGTGTTTTCTTTGTCAATAGTTGTAATGAATTGCTTGAGAAAAATCCAAACCCGAAAACCAGGACAGATAGCCAACAATCCATCGTCGTCCTGACGAAACTTTTGAATGTTGTGGATGATGGCGGTAAAAAGGTTCATAGCGATAAAAAAATAAATACACACACCCAGTTGGTGGCCCACCGCTTCCGTAAGTCATTTGTTTAATCGTACTTTATTTTTGTTTTGGTTCCGAATGAATCCGAATAACGGAATACTTCCGCATCATACAATTCATCTGAGGAAGTAAGGATAACGTCATATTTTTTTCCGATGTGTTTGGTTGAAATGAAACCCGACGAAGTGTTTGTAGATGACGATGTATCTGTCACAAGCTCCTTGTATGGGACGGATATATCATTGTTTTCGAATTTTTCAGAAGAAGAGATTGAAGAATCCCCTGAAGAGGTAACAGAATCATGGAGAGCAATGGCGGATGCATTCAGGAGCAACAATGAAACAAAGAGAGCATTTGAAGCTCACGAAAGAGAATTTGACACAATGAAAGCAGTGATGTATTTCTTGATGATGAACTATACGGTAAAAGACGGTGTCGTTGTAATGGATAAGGTATCAGCAGCAGACCGCGCTGAGGTGGAAGAATTTGACGCAAATAATAATTAAAGTCATAAAAAATGTGTCGTCAAATAAAACATTTGTTAACAGCCTCGATAGCAGCCTTCATAGGCGTTGGCACGAAGTCGATAGTAAGCAAATGTCATATTTGCGGTGAGTTAGGAAATCTAGGGATAAAATATCCCAATATAGTAGTGGGTAACACGGGGAAGACATGCATTGAAGCAGCATTTGATATTATAAAGAATACGGACGCGACCAAATGCAAAGAAGAACAAATCAAATGGAAGACATGTTGCAATGGAAAACCACCAGGGCAAATTTCCAAGCCAATGGAGATCCAGATTCCAAAGGTACAATATACAGGACCATACAAACGGTGTAACGTATGTAGAAACGGGGTTTACCCTAAAACGACGTCAATGGTCCTTAATTTATTGTATTACGGTACAGGTTCATGTAAACAGTATTATATTGATGGACTGACGGGAAAAATTCCTGATCATTTATGTTCGGCATTACAATATTATGCATATGAACCCTGCGGATGTGAAAATTCAAGACATCTGCTTAGGAAGTTTTTTAATAATCCAAGCAGAAATATTAAGACCAACACGAGATAAGAACGCAGATGACAATTCAGACAAAGAATAATCTTTAAGAGTCTGGATTGCATTGGGTTCGGGTCGTGCCACTGTACGGACGACGGACGTAGATGATGTAACAGGTACAGGTGTCATAGGTACTCCAATAATTTTTTTAATGTAATTGAGATGGACCCGAGACAAACGATAATCCCGGTTTCCATATAGATGTTGCAACAGTTTGATAATACGTTTGGTGTCACGTATGGTGGTGTAACAGATGGATATGTTAGCCGTCGTTTTGATTACCTTGAAGTGAATAGCGACATTGTTTGAATGGCTTTTATATGAAAAGCCATTGTCGCCAATTGGGAGCGCAGGAGAAACTTTGTAATAAAAGCTCATAGTTAGAAAATGAGATTCGTGGTACTTGATTTGGAAACAACTGGTTTGAACCGATCAGGGAGTGTGAGTACCAATCATAGAATAATTGAAATAGCATGCGTCGAGATTGTCGACAATGAAATAACAGGACAAGAATACCAGAGCTATGTAAATCCGGAACGTGATGTCACAAGCCAAGCTACGAAAATACACGGAATAACGAATGACATGTTAAGGAAAGCAGTCAAGTTCAAAGATATAGTTACTGACGTATTGGAATTCATAGGAAAAGATTCAACGATCGTCATCCATAACGCAAAGTTCGACACATCATTCCTAGATTTGGAATTCAATTTATTGGATGAAAAACTTCAACCAAAAGGTATCTTTAATGTCATCGACACACTTGAAATTGCACGCAATATGTTTCCATTTGAATCTTGTACACTTGACAACCTGTCGAATATCTTCGGTGTGAAGATTGAACGTGAGAAACATGGAGCATTGACGGATGCCAGAATACTTGCTGAAATTTTCATAAAAATGAACAAAAGATGGATGACTTGACCCTAGCTTATCATAAAGCCAGAGTCGCTGAAGCAACGAAGATTCTGAAGAGACGTTGGGTTGTCTATCCACCTCCCATGCCGCACACCATTAACGGTGACGGATTTGAAAGTATCCCAAGTCTGGAAGTCTACGAAGATCTTTGGAAACGCGCTGGTTTAACCAACCCTTTGGATGTTAATTGGTTGGATTCAACCGGCGTTGCATCTGATGAAGAATATCTAACAAAAGTCATTGATATTTTGGAAGACCAGTTGTTATTGTGCAAATACGATGACGCAGTTAAACTACACCCGGTACACACGGCGTTCTGTGTTTTCGTGGAATGCTTTCGCGACCTTTATAAATTTAAAATTGGATCATTCAATCTAAGCGCGATCAACTGAGCGTCATATGCAGTTCCAGTATTCGCAACGACATCCCATTTGACTTCAATTGTGTTATCACCAACGATAGGAGCATTAGCATAAACCATAGTACCAATATGAAACTTTCTGTCCCCGTTAGCCAACTCTTGTCTTTCTGTTTGCGCGTATTTGGTACCATTAACATAAAAGCAAACCCTTCCTTGTTTGTCCGAGTTGGTATTTGACATTGTAGCACTGAAGAAACATAAAAATCTTCCCCTTTGTACTGTAAGGGATAGTAGAGTAACAGGAACCAAACTAGTAGTTGTGACCGGAGTTGAAAAGGAAGTAGCTTCGCAAAACAAATTAACATACAAACCGAAATCCCCTGGTAAGTAAGATTTGACGAGACCATACCCGAGTTGGAATTCACCAACCGTTGGATATCCAGTCTCTTGATTTCCAAAGAACAAATGACCATTAGGTAGACCAGGAGCCTCGACAATTTTTCCGTTTTGACTCCACATGAATTTCCCATTCGTCAATCCAGTCCCACTGTTAGTTCCCCCATTTTCAATTGGAACCTTGGAATTTCCAAAATCAAACCCCCCCTGGAAAGTAACCTTTTTTAAGAATGTTTTGAACCCTTCGAAAACTTGATTACCTAAGCTGACGATACCCCTAGTTATCTCACTCGCATGTGGAATATTTAATACGATCGTCGGTGTAGTTGTTGGATTGATGACAGATGAATGGAAAGTATTATCCGTATCAAAATCGTTCGTAATTTGTATTGGTGAAATAGAAGTAACCGTACCAACACTAACATCTCCAGAACCAAGAATAGAGTTGGAGTTAACGGTTTTGATGTTAGTCCCGCTAACTAGAGTCGATTGTTTAGTATTGAGTGCCGTTTGGGTTGCAGTGGAGATAGGTTTATTAATATCTGAGGTGTTG
>Ga0213922_1000387_pt1 | contig 22634 bp, 43 predicted proteins | sample McNCre2917MG_FD_165060 | JGI IMG/M metagenome (GOLD analysis project Ga0213922, IMG submission 165060) | Freshwater microbial communities from McNutts Creek, Athens, Georgia, United States - 29-17 MG | ecosystem: Environmental > Aquatic > Freshwater > Creek | place: USA: Georgia | collected... | reverse complement strand
AAGTAAAGTCTAGTGTTTCGTTAGCACCGTTTACCTTAAGAGTTTCTCCACGCATAGCAGAAAGCATAAACTTAGAGACGACTCGGTCTTCGACGTCATATTCACCATATACAGCACTGGGACGAATAATAACGTGATCAAAACAGCCACGCCGGGTATAGTCTTTAACAAGGTGCTCGCCCATCAGCTTCATAATACCATATTGACCTTGTGGTCGGCAGTTATAGTCTTCGGTAACTTGATCATCAAAGTCGCCATAGACCATACTTGAACTGATGTAAACAAATTTTGGAATATGATGACTCTTAGTTAGTTCCAGCAAGTTAACGAGAGCGGTGCTCATAACTTCGGCACCCCATACAGGATTTGCACTAACTACTTTTTGCCTAGGGAAACTGGCTAAGTGGATAACAGCCGCACAACCTCCAGCAAAGGCTCTAAATACGTCTTCGACGTGTTTAGTATCTCTTAAATCAATGTGATGAACAGCACCACGTATGCGCGACTTTCTTTCTGCGGACAAGTATCTCAATTCATCCTTGTGAACAAATCCATAGTCTGTGAGATTGTCGATTATAAAGCATTCGTGCCCCAATGCTTCGAGTTGACGAACTACATTGTGCCCTATAAAACCGGCACCCCCGGTTACAATAAATTTCATACTGCCATTTCCGCCTTAATTGGACCATGACTCATATAATGCCGTAGCTGAATATCGGCCATGGTAAACTTAGTAATATCTTTGATATCAGGATTCAACCAAAGAGTTGGTGCAGGATATGGTTCACGCTTGAGTTGTTCGTTAACCTGTTCAACATGATTTAGGTAGATGTGTGCATCGCCGAGAACGTGAACGAACTCCCCGACCTCAAGGTCGCACACTTGAGCTATCAGCGCGGTAAGTAGCGAGTAGCTTGCGATATTAAAGGGGACACCTAAAAACATGTCACAACTTCTTTGATACATTTGGCACGATAGTGTGTCCTTCTCTGCACCACTGCGGTGGGTTACATAAAACTGAGCAAAAGCATGACACGGGGGCAGGGCCATGGCTTCTAACTCGCCTGGGTTCCATGCAGATAATATATGTCGTCGTCCGTGCGGGTCGCGTTTAATGCCCTCTATTAAATTCTTCAGCTGATCAGTTTCTTTAAAATGTACACTACCTTGTCTATTATAACTACTACCAAAGCTGTCTTTAAATGACATGGCTTTGTGTTCGAGTGGGGTACGCCAATGACGCCACTGTACTCCATACACACGACCTAGGTCGCCTTCAAACTGTGCTTTTGGTTTCCAATAAGGTGCCTGTGCATTGGGAGTCCAGATAGTAACAGTACCGTCGCGTGTGCCGTGTGTAATTTCTGCTAGTCTACGTTCATCGCCTGAACCTTCAATCATCCATAGTAGTTCACCTACACAGGCTTTCCAGGCTAGTCGTTTAGTTGTTACGGCGGGAAATGATTGACTAAGATCGTAGCGTTGTTGCATACCAAAGTAGCTAATAGTACCTACTCCGGTGCGATCTGTTTTGACTGTGCCTTTATTGAGGACTTCCTGTAGTGCGTTTAAATATTGGTTCATATCTAATAAAGGTTGATTGAATGTCTTCGGCTACGCTGGCATACTCCATGGTAAACCCAGACAAGAATGATTTTAAGTCTATTTTAGTATCTATTTTATACGAACCCTTGAAATGTGTCAAGTGAATTGCATCATACAAGTCGCGGCATTCATTCAAAATGTCCGGGCCTCCGACAATCCATACAGTTTTGTTTTGGTGTTGTTTTTCTAATTTAAGAACTTCTTCAACAATATTGCCTTTGATTTGGCCTGCGTAAGCAACAGGACGATTACTAGCGACATAGACAGTACGACCCACTAGCGGTTTAGGCATCTTTGGATCTGCCCAGCTACGTCGTCCCATAACAACTACATGTCCGGCTGTTAGCTTTTGAAAGTGAGCCATATCGGCTCGATTGTGTGGCCACGGCAATCCGCCGTTATATCCCATTCCGCCAAATTGATCGACGGCAAATAATGCTTTTATCATATACTACAGGTCTTTGAGAATACTATCAGTGATAGGCTGTACAGTTTTTGCAACCGAGTCTACACTAATATAAAAATCAACATCATCAATAATGTGATCTAAGGCTTTGAGTTTACTTTGAACCATAAACTCAACTATCTCGGGGTCTTGCCCCTCGGCAATTAACTGCTTAATGTCTACAATTACACTAGTACCGTCTTTAAGGTTAACAATAATAGATTCTAGACAACTAATGGGAACATCTTTCTTATCGATGTCCTTAAGTATTCGTTCCCATTGTTCCTTTTTGTTAACTTTAAGCCGTTTGCTTTTTGGTTGTCTTGGTTTTTTTGGTTGTTGTGACATTTTTTGGTGCTAGTGATTGGGCTTCTGATTCGAGACGTTTAGCCTCGGCTAGTAACTGTTCTGCCTGCTTCTTCATTTGAGCAGATTGTTCTAACCGTTGTGCGGCCAAGTCCGCATCAGTTAGAAAACCGCTTTCAGGAAGAATCACCTCACCTGCACGACTGTTAGGAGGAACTCCAACTTCTGTTTCAACTACTTTTGTTCTCTTTGGGTTTTGCTTACCAGTGGCACCACGCTGACTATCGAGTTCAGCCATACGTTTTACAGCTTCATCGCCCTTGGCCATTTCAGCCAATAGTTTGTTTAATTCGTCTAACCGAATTGTTGTTTTATTATTTGGTGTAACAATAACTTGGTTGGTTGGTACTTTTTTCAACCAACCGCTTTTGTGTAAGCTGGTTAATAGTTTACCACCTTCGTTATCTAGTGTGCGGAATAACACATCAGCTAAATCTGGAGTGTTCTGTCCTTCGGGGCTTTCCACGGCCTTCATTAATGTGTCGTGTACAGCACGAGGTAAAGTGTCGCTGTACACAATAAGAGCCATATGGTCTTCACTTGGCACACTTCTATATACTACGACTGCTTTTTGTTGATTATGTTTTGCGATGTGTTTTAACATATTATTCTCCTTGATTCGAATCGACTGGCTCTTCTGTGCCTGCTGGCTTAATTGCACCCGATGCAGTTAAGAAGTTGACCAACCTGTCATATAGTCCACCGATGTTAGTCATTTCGTCTGCTTTAATTGCACCACGTTGTGTGACAACTTGCAAGGTTTGGACTACTAACAACAAGTCTTGGAGACTTAGGCTTGGCGCCGATTGTTGTTCGGGGGTTTGAGTATCTTGTTCCATTTATTTCTCCGGGGTTAATAACTACTATTATTTAACCCAGATAAAACCCGCGGAGAAATTTTTATTAGAATTCGTGCTGGTTAATTTGGTCCAATTGCAAGGCAAAGTAGCTGGCTTCACCTGGCAACTCAAAAGCCACACATTTACTCATTGCAACACTACCGTTGTCTGCTTTATTATACCAGTCACCTAAAAAGAAACGACCATCTAAATGGGTATAAATCCAATCGGTTAGCACTTTATCCGTAGTACGAGAATCAAAGGTCACTGGTACAAAATGAGGAGGGCAATGTTCGACCCTACGCAAGCCGAACACCGCCAACGGATTAACTTCTTGATGTTTTAACATTAATCGTCTTTGTTAGGAGCAACACCAATTAACTGTAGCAAGTTGATAAACAAGTTAATGAAGTCCATGTATAAGGTCAACGCACCAATAATTTCTACGGGTTCTTCGTTTTCCACACTGACCATTTCACGGATTTGTTGTGTATCGTAAGCCGTAAATGCTAGGAAGATAACAATAGCGATTGCTGAAATTACCATCTGGAACACACTTGAACCCAACCAGATATTAATAAGGCTGGCAATGATGATGGCAATCAGGGCCACAATCAACATCTGCCCCATACCAGACAAATCCCGTTTAGTAAAGTATCCGTAGATACTCATAGTGCCAAACAATACTGCTGAGCCCATAAAGGCTGTGACAATACTGCCTAGACTAAACAGCACAAAGATACTGGCAAAACTCAAACCCATCAGGGCCGCAAAACCATGTAGCAAGGCCACTGCTACCTCTTTGGGCGGGTTGGCATTGAGCGCAATGGTCACGCCAAAGATGGCCACCAATGGTGCAAAGATGGTTACCCATTTCATTGCTCCAGTAAAAAAGAATTGCATTGATGCTGGATCGTTGCCTACAAAGTAACTAACCAACATGCTGACAACAACAGCACACATCATGTGAAAGTACACACGGCCCATAGCTTGGTTAATAGCCGGCGCATCGCGGTAAACACCCGCAGTCATAGTATCGTACATATTACTTCTCCTCTCCGTTTGTAAGTACAGTAATTTTCATTGGACCATAGTCCGGTTGTTCAATTTGGATTTTGTTTTGCAAACACTCGTCAGCTTGAGTTTTAAAGCCTTCTAGTATTTCAAATTGACGAGTGATTTGTGCAATTTCCACTGCACGACTTAAATCCTCTAGACGCATTTCCAACTCCATAATACGCTCAATTGCACTTGGCACATCTTCGGGCGCATTATGATAAGTTGGCTCGGGCAGTTTAGGAATATCTTTTTCTGCCACTGCTGTAGTATTTACACTGGTAAGCACAATACCGTCAAGTTTACGATCTAATTCTTCTAGACCTTCTTTACTGTAGATATCCATTTAGTTTCCTTTGATAAGGTTAGTAAAATTCAAATGTTCTGCACACTTGAGGCAAATTGCATTATAGCGCGGTCCACCGGTGCCGGAAATGGCATCCTCGCAACTGTGACACATGATAAAAGCCTGCGTTACAACGGTACCGCGTTTGGGCGCATAGATTGGTTCTAGACTATAACCGATTGGCTCACTGTCGTCGGTTTCTTTTGGCACTTCGACAAACAATGTGGTAAATGGCGCCGGCGTTTTATTGCCGAGCCATTTAAGCGTACCGTTGCCCTCAATCCAACCTACAGCCTTCATATCAGCGACCTTTCGCGGCATCTTCGTAGTGCGCCCACACACCGTATGGAGGCTCACAACCAGGATTGCCTTTAATAATCCAAACCACGTCACAGTAGTTTTCGTCACCCCAGCTGTCACCGGGCATACCGTCTGTGAACATGATAAACTTTTTAGGCTCGATACCATGTTCTTTCATGTATTCCCAGTTGGCTTCAAATGCAGTACCACCACAGCCTTGGGGCTCGTAGTGCATGATATCTTCCATGTTATCGCTGGTAAATTCTTTATCAGCATAAATCTCAGTATCAAAACACCACACACGAATTTTGTATTCGTTGTAAGAATCCATAATGCCTTTAATTTCGCTAAGGAAACACTTGCTGTCATCTTGCGAAATAGAACCAGATTGGTCAATAGCAACAACCACGTCAATGGTCTCACCGGGCTTCATGCCAGGCATGATGGCATCCATGTGCCAACCTTTGCGACTGGGACGAGCAAAAGTAAAGTCATTCTTGATAGTACTTTGGATCTGTTGCTCCAACAGTTCTTTCCAACCAATCATGGGCTCAGTCAAGTCTTTGACAAGACGCTTAACACCTGCGGGCAAGTTACCTGCGCCCACAGCCTGAGCGGCTTGCAATACAGCTTCTTTGACTTCGTCGCGAATAGCTTTCTTTTCCGCTTCGCTAAGACGCGGACGACCCTTGCCATCTTTATCGCCGTCACCGTCGCCTTCGCCTTCACCATCCAAGTGCTCGTCCAGCACCATTTGTGCCAGCTTGCTGATGTCCATTTTATTGGCATTCTTCATGAGGTCGTCGTAGACTTCCTCCATACTCCAACCTTTGTACTTTGGATCATGCAACATACCGCAAACAGTGATCTTCTCACCAATGCGTTGGTCAATCAAGTCTGCGTTAACACAATAGTCAGCCGCAATGTTCATAATTTTACGATCGCGGTCACCGGTACGACCCATGTGATCGTAAACAGCATGAAGCACTTCGTGTCCAACAAGGAACTCCACTTGCTTCAAGGGCATCTTGTTGACAAATTCTGAGTTGTAATAAAAACGGCGACCATCCGTGGCCGCAGTGGGCAACCAGTCATCAGCATTAACCAGTTGCATACGGGTAGCCAAGTTACCAAAGAAAGGAGCCTTCAGCAACAAACCAATACGAGCAGTAATCAGTTTTTCTCGTACTGCCGCATCAGTTTTTGGGTTGGTAACTGTTACGGCTTTTTTCTGTTCTTCAACTGCTTCTGACATATCTAACTCCTTTGTTTTCTATAATATAATTATACAATAGATTCCGTTATTGGTCAACTTACTCACGTACAATGTAAGAGGCATTGGCTCGCATCATAATACGATCACCAAGTCGTGTAATGGATTCTGCAAAACAAACCCTACCGGTTTTAATAACATTAGTTTCAACTTCCAACCAAGCACCTGCCGGTGGGCTGGCAATAAAATCCATATTCAAATTTATGGTAACCAAATTGATTTGCTTAACAGCCATTTCTTCTGGGTTAGGCCAAAGTTCACGACAAATAACATGACCCATTGCATAGTCGGCAAGTGTGCCTGTGACTAAACCTGCGACAAAACCTTTACCTCGTACGTGGCGGTCGTGTGTCCACATACCAACAATCCATTTACCATCACGATTAGATACATAGAACGGACCTATTGTTTTATCAAAGTATGGACTTTGATGCGACAACATTCTAAATCCTTCTGGAATGGCCAATTTAATCTCCTAGTATAAATTGGAGGACTTACGACTTGCGTCTGCCCCCATCCGCGACCAACGGAATTACTTACCTGACGCCGCGATAATGTACTTACCGAAGCGTTTGTGGAACTCGTCAAAGTTCTGCATCTTACCAGGCACCATTGGCAGGTTGTATGTAGTAAGTGCAACACGAGCACCCATAACAACCAGTTCGGTGGTAAAGTTGGACATCATAAAGCCCAGGAAGTTGTCGGCTTGGGCATGCCAGTCCGCAATCTTGTCCTTGCCCAACTTCTTGTAACTGTCTTGAAGTTCGTAGCACATGGAAATAGTCAACGAGTACATTGCTGACACTTCTTTGACTTTGAGTTCTTTGACTTTGCCGCTCAAAATATCTTCGGGCTTAGGCATCTGTCCAGCAACCTTGCGGTGTGCCATAAACTTCACAGCAAGACCTTCGCCAACTGTACCTGCAATCAAGTCAGTCAACTCTGCATCAGTAGCATCGTCGTCGTACAAGAAGTCAGACACGAAGCTCCAGGTACGAGGAGTAGCAAATGCACGGCTGGCACTCTTAGGATCAAAGTCGAACAAGTCTTGCTTGGCAAACGAAATGTAGCCAACCACGTCCTTGTGTTGTTTGTTGTTTACAGCCCATTGTTGCCAAGACTCAAAGTCCGGACGCACTTCCAAGTGAACAAAACGGTTTGCCAGCGGGCTGGGCATACGATAAGTAACACCCTTGTCGCTTTCGCGGTTACCGGCCGCAACAATCACAACATTGTCGGGTAGATGGTACTTACCAACACGGCGGTTCAAAATAAGTTGATAACCTGCGGCCTGTACGGCAGGTGCGGCCGAGTTCATCTCGTCCAAGAACAGCACAACCACAGGATATTGTTTTGCAAGCTCGTCATCGGGCAAGTCAATAGGCGGAGCCCAATCCATGACTTCCTTGTTCTTGTTGAAGAACGGAATACCACGAATGTCAGTGGGTTCCATTTGGCCCAGACGCAAGTCAATCATGTGGCCACCCAAGTCTTCGGTAATGCCAGCAATCAATTCTGACTTACCAATACCAGGAGGACCCCACAGGAATACAGGGCGTTTGTTTTTAAATGCACGAAGCACACGACTACGGGCTTCGTTGGGGGTAACACTACGGTTCTCGGTCACGGACATTACTTACTCCTTAAAAAAATGTCGTTGTTACTAACACAAAATCTAGTTTACTAAAGATGTCTTTTACTGTCAAATGTAAAAGTCGCTGTTGAAGCCCAAAGCGTCATAGACCATCTCGCGCACCGCGGTGTCCATTGCTTCGCCGTAGACATCAGAGTCTGAATCTGCTAGTTTACGCAGAGCATCATAAGTTTCGGGCCATGACAACCTAGCGACACGAGCATAGTTCACCAGAGCTTCGACACCTGCGTTGCCTTGATCTGTAAACATACCAAATTCTTTAACTGCACTCATCGCAAACTCCTTTTTAACTACAATACAATGATTATACAAAAGATGTCTTTTTTGGTCAATCGTTTTTCATCACATAAGTGAACAAAATCCACTTGGCTTGGTTGAGCATCTGGCGCACTTGCTCGCGGGTGCCTTCGCTACTGCTCATGGACATGAGTTCTTGTGCATCGCTCATGATGCTGGCGGCAACCATTGCGGCGCCGGAGAACTTGAAAGTGATGCTGGACTCGATGCTGTCACGGAGGTCTGCTTCGGTGCAACCGTACATGCGAACTTGGTTGATTTCTTGTGTGGTAAGACCTTGGAATGCTGTTTTCATCTTTGGCTCCTGTTTACTAGCTTCAATACAAGTATTGTAATATAGATGCCTTTTTCGGGCAAATTTGGGGCAAAAATGGTGTTGTTTTTCGGCAACAAAAAAGTAATACTCAAGTATTACCTAATTTGTACTACTTTTAAGTGGCGTTCTGCTACTAATTCCTGCACAAATTCCAGTAACTGCTCGGGGGTCCACCCGTTGTCCAACCACTCAGTTTCCCACTCATCTACTTTCCACAGCATGTCTCTGTTTTGGATTTTGATGATATTCTCCAGTCGTTTGACGTGAGTGCTAGTACCTTCAAACAGATATGAAAAACGGGCTATACCTCCCCAGGCGCCGGTGTAGTCTTTTTCCCTGCGCTCGTGGTCACCCGTAATACCAAATCCGGTACGGTATGGACCTTTGAGGATATAGAATTTCATGCTGTTTCAACTTCTTCGTACAGGGCTTTGATATCGTCTGCAACAAAGTCGAGGATCTTTTCAAAGCGGTCCAGCAGGGGCTTGGGAATACGCTGAGTGCCACCGAGACGTTGATACAACAACACCAAGACAGCCGCAATGGCTTCGTCTTGCCACGACACTTCGTAGCCATATGTATGTTCACCCCATTCACGATGAGCATGGTGTACAGCTTCGTGAAAGCCTGCCAAGCCAGCAAAGTAACCTTGCAGGATACCAGCCAGTTCGCCCAAGAACTTGTCGGTGATTTTAATTTTGGCGGCCTTGAACGCCTTAAACAAATCTTCCATCATAAACCACAGAGAACCATTGATCTCATCGTAGTGGAAATACTTGTCATGGAATTTACAAGCCATTTCTAAAATCTCCTTGTCGAGACTTAGGGCCTGCATGTGAGTAAATGTGCCGGGCAAGCCCACAAAGTCGCTTTCCTTGTCTACAGGATAGCAATTATAGAGTTCGCAAATTTCTTGCTTGGCCAGGGCTTCAAGGTCATCTTCATCTTGACTGCCATCGATACGGGCGCTCATCACTTTGGTGCGATGCTCATACCAAGCACTAATTTTCTTTTTGCCTTTGCCGTTAATCAATGCAAATGCTTTACGGGCAAATGCACGGTTATTGGTTTCCATATACAACACAGGCATTTCAACTTCACGCCAGTCTGTTTCGCCAGTAAAGATGCCAGCATCAATTAAGGCCGCAACCAGTGTGGCAGTATGCTGGGCGTCAACACTATGGTATTCTTCTCGGCCTGGCACTTTAACACAATAAAATACCTGCAAGTACATGGGATTAAAATTCTCAATGCCTGCAATATTGGTACAATGCTTGGCATCCAAGGCTCGTTGAATATCCTCGTCGATAAACAAGAATTTCAACTTGACCATTTTGATCAAGGGACGCAATTTGGGATCGATGTGAATACCTTGCTTTTGGTATTCTGCAATTAGCCGTTGCCAACCTTTGTAGGTCTGTAGTTGTGCAACACGATCTGCCAGTGCTACGATACGACTGGTTTTTTGTTTCAGCGGGTTGCGATTTTTCATCACGTTAGGCTTACGCACAACGTCTTCATACACTGGAATCATTCTAATCCTTTAGAGTTACAAACAGTAGTAACTATAACAGAATAGTCTTTTTGTGTCAAGTAACACTTATGTGTTACTTTGTAGGTTGTCTAAATATTGACCAAGATCGCCAGCGTGTAACTGTAGCATAACAGCATCGGTCTCGCTTGAAACCACAAGGTGTGTTAGATCTCGGATGTAGTACGGCTCTTGTAATAATCGTTCTAACTGTAGCAAATGCTTGTTACCAATTTTATGTGACAGCTTGACTTCATAATATTGCCATTGGCTGTGTTTGATAGTCCAGTGGTAGCCAGTCTTGGTCAACCGCATACTGCGGTGATTTGTGGGATTGAACCACCAAGTAAATTCTACACCAACAAAACGTTCCACTGGATACCCAGCCGCGACAATAAACCGCTCCTGGAACTCTTGTTGTTTATGGGTAGATGCGGTCACCTTCTTTTAACAAGACAACTGTGAACTTGTCTGTTTTAAACAGGTTATTGAGTTTCTTACATAAGTTGATTGCGTGACCAGAATTTGAAAAGCTGACTTTTTTGTATTTAGGACCGGGGTACGACACTAGTATGTTGTGTGTTTTCAAGTTGATAGGTTTACCGTCGTAATGAACTGCCCAGATACCTTCGCTGGCCAACACTTGATCTGCTTTATAGTTTGTTTTGTTAACATGCTCAATTAGCACGGTTGGTTTAGGTCTTGACATATTCAATTGTTCCTTGATATATTATTTATCTCAATAACTATGTAGTTTATTTGAAACCGCCACCATCTACGCCCAATTGGATAACATTATCTCCCATATTTTCTAGTTTGGCAGTGGTTTCGGTAACCAATGCCAATACAGCAAAAATATCTGCGTGTAGACTACGTGCGTCTTGTGCCGACAATGTTAATTCGCGGCTGTGTGTTTGGTTCATTGCTTTAACTCGTTCGTTAAAGTTTTTAATGTGAATGCTTACATTATCCATTTTATTTTCCTTTGGCCTCGGCCTCTGTTTTGAAAGGCCCTTGATATTCGTATCTATTTAATGTGATCAACTTGGGACAAAATTCGTGTATCCAAGTTTGATTGTACTTGACCATGTAGTGACCGGCACAAAAGAAACTACGACTCTTAGATGACTTGCTGTATATGGGTAGTCGGCGTGCTACATCATAAATTTCGTTATAGCTTTTTGAATTGCACGGGTATCCATAGACATCGTTAGTTTTAACAGATTTGTCTTTGGTAAGTTTAGCAAATTCGATATTGTACTTTTTACTGATTAACTTTATGCTGGCAAATCGTTCACGTTGGTCGTCATGCACATAAGCATAACCGCCTTCTTCAATAGCCTGTATAGTGGCTACCTTATTGCCTGAATTTTCTACAATCCAATATTTGTTTTTAACTACAGGTCTTGCGATTGTTTCACTCATGTTGTTGTTTCATCCTATGCATTGTTATAATTTTACCCAACTCTTTATCAAAGTCTTTTACACCTTCGGGAATGATGTAAAGCTCTTCACGTTCATAGCCACCACTGATACTAATAGTATTTTCTCGGCGAATTTCATCAGTGACTGTAATGATGGTACCACCATTGGCTGGTGTGATTTTAAATGTTATTCCTGGTAAGTTCATTTTATTAGATGTGTTGATTGTAAGTCCGCCCAGAGGCATAGCACCATATCCGGATCCGGCAATCGCTCCAGGGGCGATCTGTACGCCTTGCCCTTTCCACGTAAATTGATTACTACTACTCATGCCTTCATCATTTCCATGGCTACAATTTCGCCCACACGGCGAGCCACATCTTCGTCGTCATGTATCACATGCACAATTTCATTTTGTCGATCTTTTTGTCGATCGTATATGCGACTGGTAACCACCAGGCCGCCACGGGCCGGTGTGATACTGAACCTGATGGGCGTGTCAAAATCACTACTAGCCACGGCCTCAGGTATGGCACGACTCAGTTTAGCTTCGTCGCTGTATAACCAATTTCTAATCCAACTTTTAAAACTCATATTTGATCCTTTTTGTTTAAATCACAATCACAAGGTAACCGCCCTTGTTGGCAGTTGCCCGAACACCCGGGGCCGGAGTTGACCACAGTCATGTAGTATACCCAGACCAGAAATATTGAAATTGATCCGATCATAAAAATTAAATCCCAATCAACTGTCATAGTTTTTCCTCCTCTACTAATGCCGCCACAACCCGCAGTCGGGCCTCGGCTTCTTTTAGATGATTTATAGCATCAGCCACAGCCGGATGCTTTTCAGCTAATGCTTTGAAGTGAACTTCTTCTTGCATTTTGCGTTCAGCCCACATGATGGCGGTATCGACATTATGCTGTAGGCTGATCATGGCTGATCCGTTGCCACCAATAGGCATCCACGAAGCACCACCATCATACACTTCAAATTGATTATTGTTCCAACGCACCATGCCGGCGCTGGGGCGGCTCATATCAATGTAAGGCGTGTTGTAACTTTGCCCAGTAGTTTCGACTTTTAAGTAAGGTCCGTTGGCGTATATAGTTTTAATCATGCAAATACCATCCATGCAATTAGCAAATATGTCAGTTGGTGCGCCATTTGATCTGCGCCCATATGTACCCAAAATTGTTTTGTTTTAATATTACCGTTTCCGTGTCGCATTTTGAACCAATCAACGTGATAATGAATTACAAAATCAATACATCCTATTAGGATTGCAAACGGAATATAGTCCAGTCCGGTAATAGCCACACAACAAAGCACAGTAGCTATACCGTGCTTGATACTGTGATTTAATCCCAGTTGATCACCATATATTCCTTTGCTGGCAATTTCGTCAGCAGACTGGTTAACAAAGTCAATGTACCAATGCTTGAGCTGTAGTAAAACCAGCAGGAATAATAGTTGCTCGACCATTTTATTTTACATTTTCGTGTTTGTCGATTACTTGTTGTAAAATTAATTCAACATATTGATTAAGAGTGATGTCTCGCTCGTGTGCCTGTTTCATCATTTCAAACACCAAATCATCCTCGATGTCCAGTGGAACGACCACACGAGTATCGTAGTCTTTGCCGGCAAAAATAGCCTGGGCCTTGGCTAACCAGTCCTCGTCGGCCTCTAGATCTACATAGCCAACATCTTCCCATGCTTCCTTTCGGCTAACATTACGACGCTTGGCTTCTTTCTTATTGGCTTTAGCATAGTCGGGGTTGATCATACGATATGCACGATTGTGTACATAGTCGTGTGCTTGTGCTTCGTATACTACCTGTGTTTTAGTATCAAAAATGATAGTAAAGCTGTGACCGTTTTGATCACCATTCCACGAGTCCAGCATGTAGGCGTCGGGTCCATAACACTCCCAACAGTAGTTGCTACCTTCGGTGATACGGTAGTTGACTATTTCCATAAACTGTTTAAGACTGATCACGGTTCATTTCCTGTTTACGTTGATTAAAAGCTACTTCAAGCCATCCTACCAAAGCTACAACCCACGCTGTGCTTTCTGGTGTACGCCAAGTAAAAAATACCATTAGGCTACACAATAGTAGTGTACCGACTGCTAAAATTTGTTTAATCTTCTGCATAGTTTACCTTTCTGCCCGCATGGGCTTCACATAATGTTCTAACCCAGCCGCCGCCTGTGCTTGCACCGGGGCTACCACAAACTTCACAAGTCACTCCTGACATTGATTCTGCCATACGCACCATGCCGTCGATAACGTCATCGCCACCTGTATAGTAAAACCGTAGTGTGCCAAACTTTTCTTTGACTTGATCTAGTGTAACTTGCGGAATCTCTTCTGGAACTACCTGCAAAGGTTCGGTCATAAATTCTTCAGCACGTTTCTTAACGAAGTCTGCACCCAATCCTTTGTCACCATATTCGGCCGCCATCAAATCTGCAAACAATTCAGCATTGCCCGATTGTCCTGCTTCTCGAATTTTGTTGAATCTTATGATAGTATTGCGTTGTCTTTTACGCCAATCGATATGGTGTTGAATATTACCCATAAGCTGATTTATGATATTAAACCAACCGTCGCCACATTCAAAACCCCAACACATACAAGTCTCCTTTGGATCCTTGTAACGGTTGACCATCATATCGGGATAGTTTTTACATAGCTGTTCGTCTAGCTCTTGTCTCATTCTGGATAACCTCGCGATAGAAAATCTACGTGTGCTTGTGCATTGTCACTGATGCGTTTAAGTTCATACTTGCCGCAGAATTTTAGGAACTTGGTACCAATCTGCGGAATACTCTTTACCACGCTATTTTCGGCAATAGTTTCTGCAATAAGTTTTTTAATATCATCGGGCTGTGCAGTAAGATCCACCAGCACACGATTGCGCTCATAGTCATCTAGCACACGGTGTTCGACACCATTATGGTCGACCCAACGTTGCAACATCATATTGTTCCAATTGAAACCTTTACTTTCCCGGTCTGCAAACGCTTCCTCAAGTCCAATTCTTTTCGAAGAGCCTTTAGTGCGGACACCAGGGAAGGCAGAGAAGATGTTGTCGGTGGGATCTCCGCGCATACATTTTTCGAACAGTATCCATTTAGGGTCTGGAATTGTTTTTGCTTCTTTAGTCTTTTTATCTTTGACTGGGGCACCTTTCTTGTCAAAGATGCCTTGCGTGGTATGGAGCTCATCGGTAATTCCGTTGTATTGTTTGACATTGTCTGCTAGTAGTTGATAAAAATCTGTGTCTGAACTTACAATGATGTGTTCATCCTTAGGGTGTGCCTGAATCCATCCTGCCACCAAGTCATCTGCTTCCAACTGCTCGTGCCGGAGAACAGTACAATTGGACTTTTCGTAGAGGAACGTTTTGAGTTCGTCAAAAGCCTCCCAAAAGAGCCGATCTTCTTCGGCTTCTGCTTCGGTGAGCGCGGCTCGGGCAACTGCACGGTTTTTCTTGTACGGCTCATAATAGTCCTTTCGCCAGCTACGACCTTCTAAACAGAAGATGACATGGTCAGCTCGTTGATCACGAAATGCCTTGGCAACACTACTGAGGGTGACATGGATTGCGAACCCCAGTCGGTCCCATGTGTCGCTTTGACGATGTGCCGCATGACGGGCACGGAAGAAGGTGTTGGCTGTGTCTACAATAAGATATTTCATGTAGTTATAATAGCATATTATTCTAATTGAGTCAAACGTTGAACTAAGTATTCTGCCCATTTTTTGTGGGCTTCTTTACCATAATGGTAATTTCCATCAGTAACCGTTTTGAATCCTAAATTTTTGAGCCAATAGTAGTAGGTTTGATTTTGGTTGTAAGGATCTAGGTAATTGTTGTGCCAGTTGTATTGTCCGGGATTAGAATGGCGATCAGTAATTTGGTTGCGACCAATTGGTCCAAAATCTGCATAAGTGTTAAAAAATAAATGTCTAATTCCACGAGACCTAAGGCTCATGTGGAATTTGTACAAACGCTCGTGCCATTCAAGCATTTTGCGTTCTCGTTCGAAATCATCTTGAGTAATGACCCACTGTTTGTATTTATCTTGTAATTCTGGGGGAACTTGGTCCCTACCCGACGCATTGACTTGATAGTATACATCGTTATGCAACCACTCTTCTCGTTCCCAAGTAGTCCAACCTATTAAAATGCATAGGTCTTTGATATTAGAAGTTTCTAAAAAGATTTCGGTTGTGCGAATAATGCGATCATTACAGCCACCGCTTTCGGCTTGATTGATCCAGTCCCAACCTAACTGCTGGGCGGCCAGTGCGCCAAAGCAAACCTGTAGGTTATCACGATGTCCATGTCGGTGTGGTGTATTGTAGTGCCGATCGCTGTCGTTGGCAAAACTGTAAGGATTGGCGGCATCTGCGCCGGTACTGTGACTGTCACCGTTGATGTAAAGTATCATCTTGTTTTACCAATTCCATAACTACTCGTAGTCGTTCTAATACATCTGCTACAGCAGTATTATTTCGGTATTCAAAAGCCTGACGTAGTAGGTCAATCAATTCATCTTGCTGGTCGGCATCAGCAAATGGCCCTGTAAACAAGAAAGTTGTACCATTGCCGGTTAGATTACAAATACTGTAACCGTTGTGTACGATTTGTATACCATCGCCTAAGGCCGGCGGGGACATGAAACTTATACTATTTCCTCGAGCAACAAAATCAATGCCAGGAACCTGACGTATGCCATTGATGTATGCCTCAATCATTCTTTAAAAATGGGATTGGGAAACTCTAGCTCAAACACGTGGTATGTATCGCCATCGGTGTTCTTAAGTGTTTCCATGGTGCGATTATGTTCGGCTTCGTCTAGTGTACGATAAAAGCCCGATCCAATGTACCCAGATGATGGCGAAGTACCTGCAGAAATTAGATTAAAAGTTGTCTTGGTAGACATTTTAATCAATTGATATACTTTTAGAGTTTTGGGCGGAGTAATAGGTTCCATAATCAACTCACTGAGGTTTTACCGTTACCTAAATCTTGTTGTTGTACAGTACGTCCGCCATTGGGTTGGTTGGCCGCCCATTGTTCGTAGTTTTCTGCTAGGATATTTTTACAAACTGTTTGAAACCATTGATCGACTAGGTCTGCATCTGTTTTGCCTTGATACCCTGCTCTGGATAAATTAGCAATAAACTTATCATTCCAATCAAGTTCAAATGCACCATTACCGATGTTGTCTGGATCTAGCTCTACATTGAGAATTGCCACATAAGGTTCACCATTGGCTGTGGCGATTTCTTTTGGCGTTTTTGCTTTGGCACGAACTCGTAGTTTTGGTTCGGCTTCTTTCTTCGCTGGTGGCTTTTTAGCAACAGTCTTTTTTGCTACAGTTTTCTTTGCTGGTGTTTTTCTTTCTGCCATATTAATTTCCTTTTATCTTCCATATAATATGCTCGTTTTTGTCATGCCAGCGATGATCAATAATTGGGTCACCGGGTCCGGTTAAGATGCTAGTGCCACGATAAGCATACTCTAACCACATCATGCGTTGTGATATATAGCATCGAGTGGGCCACCAAACAAATTTTAGTTGCCAACCAACACAATTACGATGGAATGTATCCTCGGCTTGTACGCCCGGATCGTATGTTGTGCCAAACATTAGTTAGGTCCCCCACTCGTTTTTAAACAGGGGGACTTGGAGTCGGTCTGAGTATCGCCATCCTTTTCGCATTGCGTACTCGGCCACATTCCTATTATTAAGAGCGTACACCCGCTCAACCCCGCCAACAGGCATAATATACACAGGGCCTGTAAAACCTGCCGCCCTATAAGCGCCAACTGCACATTCTGCATCTGCTATGTCCTGTTCATTTGTTACTACAAATTTCAAATACACGTACCCAACGTCTTGATAGTCACATACCACTTCTGGTAGAATAGCCTCTTCCCACTTCTCTCCACTGCAAGGCAATTTAGCACTAACACTAAAAGTAACTTCGTGTGTCTTTGGCATACCTAGCGGAGGTTGTTGCCATGCTGATAAAAAGTCTTTAAAACTTTTTTGTAGTTTTTGAGTACCATTGGTCTCGAATGTAATTTCTTTAAGGCCGTGCATTTTAGGGTGTGCAATTAGATCTTCGTAACTGCGTTGCCAACCCAGCAAAGGCTCACCGCCAGTAATTACGAGATGTTCGTCGCGCCATTCCTTGTACGGTAGCGTATCCACAATAGCAAGGGCAACCTCATCAGTATCCAGAAGGGGAGATAGATGCTTAAAGCGAGGATCCCAACTAGCGTAACTATCACAACCTGTAGACACCAAAGGTAAAGATTTGTACTCCGAGTACAAAGACGGATCAATAGATTCTGCTTCATTGCTAAGTTCTCCACGTGGCATGCCAAATCCTTGGCATTTAAAGTTACACCCAAATGTACGAAGGAATACACTAGGAACACCCATGTAGCGCCCTTCACCTTGAATTGAATAGAATAATTCTGCTATCTTTAATTTACTCATTGACTTCTTCTTTAAAGATATCAGACCAAACTTTAAGTTTAGCAATCTTGTTGTCTGCGGCAATAGCAATCTGCTCACTGCCTACTAGATTAAACTTGATACACAAGTCAATCATTGCTTGCAGGTCACCTAACTCTTCTGCTAAGTGTTCTCTGTTTGTTTTGGGTTTACCCGGCTTGACATTGTCAAGGCCAAAGCGATAGCATTTGCTAATAGCCTGTGTTACTTCTGCACATTCTTCTTGAGTAATAAGCAGAATTTCGTTTTCTTTTGCGTTCATTATTGATTCCAATGTCTAATAACACCTGCTACAATAAAGCAGTTGGTTATGATGTATGTTAACACAATCACAGTACGAATGCAAGCAATTCGGTCAGCTTCTTTGTCCGTACTGCCTGCTTTTTCTCCTAGGGCCTTGGCCCACAGTCTCCACAGATTCTGCATTAATGGAATTGATCTGCCTCGGTTGAATTGGCCAATGCCGTAGTTGACGTTGCACCAACTGCGGTGCTGATAGCATCAAAGTATGGCACACCTGCTTCGCGTTGGTGTTTAACTGTAGTAAACTTACCACCGCTATTGCTTTCAGTCGCAAACTCTAATTGTTGTAAGTCACTGTATGCACCCATACCTTCGCGAGCGTAGGCCTCGGCTAGACTGAACGTTGCTAGGTTTACGCTATGGAATCCAGCCAATGTAATAAATTGGAACTTGTAGCCCATTTTACCAATCTCGGATTGGAATGCAACACACTCCTCGCGTGTTAGATACTTACGCCAATTAAAACTAGGACTGCAATTATAAGCCAACATTTGGTCCGGAAACTCAGCATGGATAGCATCGGCGAATTTCTTAGCCTGTGCAAGATCAGGTGTACTAGTTTCGAACCATAAGAGATCAGCGTAAGGGGCATAAGCAAGACCTCGCCCAATACAAGCATCAATACCATTTTTAAACTTGTAAAAGCCTTCTTCAGTACGTTCATTTATAATAAAATCCTTGTCCAGCGGGTCATGATCACTGGTAATCAACGTAGCACTTTCAGCATCTGTACGTGCCATGATAACAGTATCTACACCTGCAACATCGGCCGCTAGTCTGGCCGCATTTAATGTACGAATCATTTGGCTAGTAGGCACTAGTACCTTACCGCCCAAGTGTCCGCATTTCTTTTCACTGGCTAATTGATCTTCAAAGTGTACACCGGCCGCTCCAGCTTCAATCATAGCGGTCATTAGTTCGTAAGCATTTAATGCGCCACCAAAGCCGGCTTCTGCATCAGCAACAATAGGCAAGAAATAGTCGGTGTGTCCAGACACATCGCTGTACCCACTTTCTACATATTCCATGTGTTGAATTTGATCAGCACGACGGAAAGCATTGTTAATACCTTTAACAACCTTAGGCACAGAATCAACTGGATACAGACTTTGGTCTGGGTATGTTTGATTAGCAGTATTATTAGCGGCCGCAACTTGCCAGCCACTTAAATAAATTGCTTTCAATCCTGCTTTGGCATGTTGTACAGCCTGTTGACCTGAATAGGCGCCGAGTGTGGCAACAAAGGGTTCTGTTCGCAAATAACGGCGAAGTTTTTCAGCGCCAAGTTTGGCCAAGGTGTGTTCGATTTGCACACTACCTTGTAGTTTCTTTACATCTTTTGATGTGTAATTTCTTTTTTTCATTCTAGTCCTTAATTAAATAAATCTTCATTCCACTCGCGGTGCCCTTCACGGAAAGCCATGTTGCTTTGTGTCTCACGAACTTCTACACGATAGCACCAAAGTCTTGCGGCTTCGCCCGGTCCCCACATCTCTGGAATGTATACTCCGTTGACGTACTTGTAGAGCATATCACTAAGGCCTTCACAGCCCAGTTTAGGTAGCACTACAATCTTAGCCATTTTCTTTTCTTGTAGTAGTTGGAATGTCTCCATCTCTGGATCATCTGCCGCAACAATAAGCGTATGGTCGAATTGGTCTTCTAGTGTTTTCTTTAGTTCCTTGAGTCCGCCATAATCGGCCGCCCAGTTACGCACATCTAACTCGTTTGTACCAAAGTAGAACTTCATTGAGAACGAGTAGCCATGAATTAGATTACAATGACTATCTGCCCTCCACTGTCTATAGGCGCAAGGAAATGCGTCATGGTACTCTTTGGTACTGGTGTATTTGTAAACTACGGGATTTAATGTTGTCATGCTTTTTCTCCTATGTTAAATTTTAGCATAGGCTGGCAGAGTTTGTAAAGCGGGATGAAGCCAAAGGCCGCTTGTTGAATATGTATTTATCTCCACCACTCTTCCCAGGGAAAAACACACCAAATGTCTTTCTCTAGTTTGTTGATGGTAAGACCTACATAGTCAGCATCTTTAAAGTTACTGGCTTGGTTATTGACCATTACAGCAAACCGAACATTGCTGTGCCAAATATCTTCCCAAGCAGGATCGTTAGGCATACACAACGCGGGCCAATCATTTTTAATCCACAGCATTGTGGCACCAGTGTCGTTGATATCGTCAACAATTAGTATGTTTTTTCTTTGAAATACACTACCTGCGCGACCATATGCATCTTCGGCCATACCGCAGTTGCTAACGGGACCTGTGCGACTGTCACGCAAACTGACATCAAGAGTCTGCAACGGAATATTCATATAGTGGCTCAACATAGTAGCAGGAACAAGTCCGCCACGCCCGATGCCTACAATGTAGTCAGGCCGCCAGTTATGTGCGGTCATTTCTCTGATAATATTGTGTAGCCAATAAGCAACATCTGCTTGTGTGTAATACTCTTTATGCAAAGTGAACCTCTCTAAGATTGTGTTGTTGAACGTGTTCTACAAATTTCAATATAAACATACTAGCCACACTGGCGTCATCACCATGAAAGTTCAAGCGCACACCGCCCGATCCGTCTTGCCTGTAATAGCTTTGCTTGCCTTTTCCGTATTTTACTAATGGCTTTTCTATTTCCCTACCTTTTCGGTCCCACTCGGGTTTAAAGCCGACTTCACCACCAATAAGACGAAACCAATCAACCATATCATTGGTCAATTGGTCAATCTCTATGGCAATAAAATAATTAACAGTTACGCCTGGAGGTAACGCTATCATTTATTGGCCCTAGCATTTAAATACTGTTCGTGTTGTACCCAACCCTGGCGTGTAAGAAATCCCCATTCACGTTTTTGGGGGCCGGGCATAAACAATGTCCAGCATTCTACCGAAGGGTCAAGCTCAATACGATGATAACTATTAGCACTACAAGTACGAAAGTGCCCAGGTCCACGCCATTTAGCAATTTCTCCACATTTTTCTCCTAGACTGTTAAATTGGGGTATCCACTCCCAGTAGCCACCTTTGAGAATAACTGTAGCATACGGCCACGGATGATCATGCACATCATCTGGGTCGCTCTTAAGAAACTTATGCAAAAATACATTAAAGGGAAAACGCTGTCTATCCTTTAGGAAAAGGTAATAGCGTTCTAGGTATGGCTCGTTATTTATACGGTCCATAACAATACGTTTGCGACCGCATCTTTCCAAAAAGTCAAGTAACCACTTCATTTTATTTCCTTATCGTTGATAAAATTATCAATAGCCTTCGACAGTTCTTGTCGAGACCCACGAAACATATGACTTCCTGAGTAACACCCACCCCCGGTGGGGTTACTGCTAATTGATACAAATTCAAGTTGGCTGACAGTTTTAGATTTTGCATTATCAAAACTTCTCATCGCAGTTGAATGTGGGGTAGTTTGGCACATATCGTTAGTGTGATGTACAAATAGTATTGGGACGTTGATTTTTTTAGGTATTTCTATAACATCTCTGCTACCTGTTAAAATAATTCCTGCAATAAGATTTTCTTGATTAAGTTTTTGTAATCTTGAATAGGTAGAAAGTGCAGATACTGTACCATTGCTGTGTCCCAATAACCAAATTGGCTTGTTGTTGGTTTTTTCTTTAAGAGTATGCAAGGCACTGATGATTCTATTCGTATGGCCGGTGGTATGCCTAGCACCAACATCCAATCCACCTAACCCATATGGGCTATTAATAGCCGCAACATTCCATTGCGGAATATCCATAACCGCACCAATTACATGAATTCTATTAACATTTTCCCTTGTGGCCATTTCGGTTTTAAAAGTGCCATCGCCCCCGGGTAGAAATAATACAGTTCCTTTTGAGTCTTCGCTTTCCCAAAAAACAACTTCGGTAACCGAAGAAGAGGCAAAAAATCCCGTCTCGGGCGACGGAATTCGGATTAATTCGTTACATGATGCATGAGATGCAAATGCAAACAAAAGTGTTACAAGTAATTTATTCATATTTTATTGTAACAAAGATTGCCTTTTACGCCAAATTAGCGGGGTGCAAAGTCTTGTTGTAGTTTGATATTGTCAAAGAATTCCTTCTTTACACCTGGGTCTGTTTTAAATGCACCGTGTAGAACTGTGGTTTGTGTAAGACTGCTATGAGCCATAATGCCCCGATTTTCACAGCACCCGTGTGTGGCCTGTATGTAAACACCTACGTCTTTGGCATCTGTGGCTCGCATGATCTCACGGGCTATGTCATTACACAGTTCTTCCTGTAAGGTACCACGACGGGCGCACCATTGTGCAATCCTTGTGTACTTTGACAAT
>Ga0213922_1000386_pt1 | contig 22678 bp, 26 predicted proteins | sample McNCre2917MG_FD_165060 | JGI IMG/M metagenome (GOLD analysis project Ga0213922, IMG submission 165060) | Freshwater microbial communities from McNutts Creek, Athens, Georgia, United States - 29-17 MG | ecosystem: Environmental > Aquatic > Freshwater > Creek | place: USA: Georgia | collected... | reverse complement strand
TATTCTCTGCAGCTGATAAAATCCTCAAGGCAGGAGCATCAGAGTAGTAGCGTTGTTGTCACGCTGGGTGGGAGGGGAAACCCTCCTGCTTTTTATTTAAAACCGAATCGGTTATGAAGGAGATTAAAATGAATGCAATGGAAATTATTAAGGACTACATCGATACACTACAAAGCCACGATTGGTACTACGTCTACTCAGATGATCATAGCGTGTATATGAAAGGCAGCGCAAGTGATACTAAACTCAGAGAGCTTCAGAGACAGATCGATGTTGACTATCAAATTTGGAATACTATCGCGCCGGAGGATTGCCATGGAAAAAACTAAAGTGGTTGAATTTAATCGTGATCAATTAAAACTAGCCTGCGATATGATAGGCCGCATTTTACAATCTTCAAACAAGGGCGTGATTAAATACTTCAAGCTTGAAGAGAAGGAACCAAGACGCGAGCTTAATAATTTGTATTTCAAGTTGTTGTATATTAAAAATGGCAAGCGCCAATACAGGGAAAACTTATACCGCATGACTGGTGATACAGGCTATCTCAGCGAAGATGTATGGGTTGACAAACAAGGTAATTTCATTTAGCATTCTTTTATGGACTTTGCTACGAAAGCCTTTGTTTTTTTTGTAGTATTTTTGTTTTTATGCATGATCCTATCAGCGATTGTGATTACAGAATACGAACTTTGGAAAAAACGCCGGAGAAAAAAATGAGCCAGTTCAGATACATTGCATTCATTGATCACGAAAAGATTCGTGGCTTTCATTCTAAGATTGAGCTTGATCACTGGATGAAGGATAAGCCTGATGCCACATTCGTTAGGTACTCAGTTAAGCGCGAGCCCAAAGAAAAACTCGATTTAGATCAATTCGAGCCCGCGCCGTTCTAAAAATTCCCCCGAAATAAAAACTAAACCATAATCAAACAAATACATTGACATCTTACATATGTCCGTTTACATTCTATTGCATTATTACATGGATATATATGTATGACTCAATCAAAGATCACTGAAGCTAAGGTAGCATCCTCTTACGATAGTAAGGATGATGTATCACTTAGCTCTGACAATCAGGATCAATCCTCTATCGACTGCTCTAAAAACAAGGGTGGTCGTCCTACTAAATACAGTCTTAAGATTGCTTTGGAGATATGCGAGAGAATTGCAGACGGTGAGTCGCTTGTGTCGATTTGTCGCGACGAACGTATGCCGAAGAAAACGGCGGTGTATGAGTGGTTGTTGCGCTACAAAGAGTTTTCGGAGATATATGCGCGCGCGAGGGAAGACCAAGCTGACACATTGGCCGATGAGATTCACGCAATCTCTGATGAACTACCACAACAGATCGTTGATGACAAGGGCAAGACTCGATATGACTCTGCTTACGTCCAGTGGCAAAAGAATCGCGTAGACGCACGCAAATGGGTGGCGGCTAAGCTTAAGCCTAAAAAGTATTCAGACAGGATCGCACACGTTGGTGACAATGAAGCCGACTCAATCAATGTCAATGTCAACATCTTTGATGAGATGATTAAGAATTTAGAGTTGAAGCGCCAAGTTAAATGAGCTTTGAGAAAAGAAAAGCGGATGGGTTTATGACTAAAAAGATGGCTATGGACATAAAGACTTATAACACTGGGTACATTGAACTACCTGAAGACAGATATACATTAGATGAACTTAAAGAAATTATTAAGGCTGTAGAAAGACAAAACAAACACATTGAAGAGCTAATTGGCGTTAAATAATGACTGATGTTGTAGAGCTTCTTAAAGACAAAGAAGTAGAAGCGCAATTTAAATCGCTTCCTATTGCAAAGCAAGTAGCGATAGCGTGGCGCATGAAGTGGTTAACGCAAGCGCATGATCACCAAATACTTCCACATGGTGACTGGGCTATATGGTTATTACTCGGCGGCCGGGGAGCAGGTAAGACTCGAACCTCTGCTGAACAGATTGGCTGGTGGGCCTGGGAGCAACCTAACACACGATGGTTAGTATCCGCGCCAACAGCAATGGATGTACGCGGTACATGTATAGAAGGTGAATCAGGATTGCTTAGCGTGATACCTGAGATCCTTATTGCAGACTATAACAAGTCACTGCTAGAGATTAAGCTGATCAATGGATCGTTAATCAAAGGCATATCCGCTTCGGAACCGGATCGGTTTCGTGGAGGACAATACCACGGCGCATGGCTAGATGAGTTAGCCGCATGGGATTACTTACAAGACGCATGGGACATGATTATGTTCTCCGTGCGATTAGGACAGAACACAAAGATTATTGCATCAACGACACCACGTCCTAAAGACTTAGTCGTTGACTTGGTAGGCAGATCCAGTGATGGATCAGGTGAGGTAGTGATGACGACTGCATCGACGTATGCAAACATCGACAACCTAGCCCCGAGCTTCCAACAACAGATCCTTCAGTACGAAGGTACAAAGCTTGGAAGGCAAGAGATCTATGCTGAGCTCATTGATCCTGAAGAGGGTGGCATAGTTAAAAGGGATATGTTTAAGCTATGGGATTCTAGGAAGCCATTCCCTAAGTTTGAATACATTATACAGAGCTATGACTGCGCTTATACAGAGAAGACAATCAATGACCCAACAGCGTGCTTAGTGTTCGGACTATTTAAACCAACCGATGGACCAATGTCTGTCATGTTGATAGACGCGTGGCAAGAGCGGATGCAATACCCTGACCTAAGAAAGAAAGTGAGAGAAGAGTATGAAGTCAGTTACGGTGCTGATAGCGAGTCAGACACAGGAGAGTTTGTTAAAGGTAAGCGAGTTGATCTCATCCTTGTCGAGGATAAGGCGGCTGGGATCAGTCTCATACAAGATATGCAACGGGCGCATCTACCAGTGCGAGCTTACAATCCCGGTAGAGCGGACAAAGTACAACGACTTTCCATTGTTGCAAACATTATCGCTCATGGACGCGTGTGGATTCCCGAGTCTACAGTACGACGTGGATATGTACGTGACTGGGCCGAGGGCTTTGTGTCGCAGATATGTTCGTTCCCTGAGGCTACGCATGATGACTATGTTGATGCCTGTACTCAGGCGCTTAGGTATCTTAGAGACGCAGGATTGATGGAGATAGACCCAGCACCATATGATCCAACAGAGGATTATGTAGACGCAGGAAGAAGAGAACGAGTTAACCCGTACGCAGTATGATTGTTTACAGAACAATAGATCTGTTTGGGTTAAGAAGACGGCGCATAAAGACAAGATCAATAAGCGCTAACACTAGACGACATGATCGCATAAGACGATACAGAAGGTTGTGGTGGTGGCATGAAGAACGATGGAATCAGAGACACGGTATAAAGACTGAACAATGGCAAGAATGGGAAATATAAAGACACCGTGCAAGAACATATGCAACCTTGATGTCAAGACACAGACATGCAAGACATGCAAACGAACAGAGGACGAGATAGCAGGATGGTTAGATTACACACCAGCACAACGCAAAGCGGTAATGAAACGCATCAAGGAAAGTAATGGACGATTTAAATAATCAGTTTAGAGTCTCAGAGTTTATGTCCAAGCCTACACGTGAAGGTGGCATGGGCTATGGTGACTATCCCAATCCTTATGGACTAAGAGCTTTCCCTACGCCTCAAGGTTATGGCGGCGAGATGATGCCAAAGACTACTGGCTGGGCTGGTGAGGTTCCAACCTTGACCGGTGACAAGATGACTGAGCTATCCTTAGGCGGCGAGAAAGGTCAGCTATTCCATCCAATGTTATACAAGGGTATAACTCCTGAAGAGATAGAAGTTGTTAAAGATTATGAGGCCGGACTTCGTGATGACGATGATCCGCTAGTTAAAGCAGTGAAAGCCAAAGCAGAAGCCGAAGCACGTAAGCTTGCGCATATGCACCAATCCCCATTTAAAGACCTAACACCTAAGATGGCAGACGGTGGCAAGGCAACATCATTCGTAGACGAGTCATCCCCATTAAGTGTAGCGTTTGATGAGTGGCTCAAAGGTGACGCACCACTTGCCCGCATCATGCGTGGAGAAGGTAACAAGATCATTGAAGACCTAAAGAAACCAGCAAAGCCAATGACCGAGAAAGAGATGATGGACGTAGCACTTAACTTCGGCCCTATGGCTATAGGATCTATCGAAGGCAACGTGGCCAACATATTAGGCAAGCGTGCAGCTAAGTATACAAAGAAAGGCGCTATCCAAGGTGACCTTCGTCATATGCCTTATGAAGAAGCCGTACCATTAGCAGAGAAAGGCGTACACCTTAAGCAAGACCCTAGCGGACAATTCGTAGGCGCACCACGTGGCGTTAAGTCTATGCGTGACATCAACAAGCTACGTTCTGAATACGACAAGATGGTAGAGGAAGGCGCATTAGGCGGTGACTGGTATGAACGCGCTCAACAATTCCACAAAGAATATACGCCAACCCCCGAAGCATCACGCGAACTATCAAGAGCTAACGCATTGTTCTCAGCACAAGCTGATCCTATATCAAACCTAGGCTTTACATTGCAAGCACATAACGCATTAGAGGCAGGCGCTAAACAACCTATCGTTCGTACGGGCCCACAAGCTTCACGTTATTACAAAGCAGCAGAGGAAGGCAAAGACATCCCGCTTGGTCAGAAGACAGACATCTATGCTAAGTACATCGACCCTGCACAAGGTATCGGATCAACAGGCGTAAACGATTTCCGTCACGCACGAAATTTTGGATACACACAGATTGATAAAGAGACAGGCAAGGCAGTACCTATTACCCGCGGCCTATCACCACAAGAGCATGCATTCCTAGATGCCGAAACTATTCTAGCGACAGAGCGTGCTAACAAAAAAGGATTGGCAGGCAAAGAAAACTGGAACCCTGAAGAGATTCAAGCAGCACCTTGGGTATTACAAAAAGCACAGTCACTCATGAAGAGTAGCCCAGGCAGATTCCCAACACTAGAGTCTGCATTCGCGGAGGCTAACAAAACTTATTTAGAAGGCGCTCCGAAATACACAGCATTCAATACCTATGAGCAAATACCTTTTACAACATCAGGACACCTTGCAGACATTGAGAAGCTTCCACTTAATTTAAAAGAGGAATATTCAAAGGCTGCTAATTGGGCAGATCAATATGGCAAAGACATACTCAGTCAGAAAATGGGCGCACGCCATGGATTACTTACAGGCAAGACACAAGAAGGTTTAGGGTCATATACAAACCCAGTGACTGGCATTACAGAATTCAATCCGCAATCACAATCAAGATCATTAGTAGGTATGACGCCCGGCAAAGAAGGCCCAGTCGTACAACCACAATCTAAATCACTCATGGATGCTATGTCAGCATTACGTGGATACTTTGATGTACAAGGCGCATCCCCTTGGATTAAACCAGTGCCTGGCGCCGTAACACCATCCACATCATTACACTTAAAACTTAACAAGCCATTAACAGAAAACGAAATGCAAACGTTGACTAAGACAGCGAATGAGCATGGCTTTAATGGCGTGATTGACTTAGGCAAAGACGGTGTCTTACTTGGATTTAATGACGCAGTGAAGTCAGGACAAGACTTAGCCAAGATGTTGAAAGAAGGATTCAAAGACAAACTCCACGAAGCAGTACCTGAAAAGATTGGCTCTATGCAGCGCGTACGTACAGAGGGTGGATACAAAGGCTTTGAAGATGTGTTTGGTAAGCAATATGAAGGCTCAGGCAAAGCAACACAACAGCTATTTGATTACTTAAAAGAAGCGACTGGCGCATCACCTGATGTAGTCAAACGATTATTAGAGGCTGACCCACAACTTGCTGCTCAGTTAGAAAAAATGAATAAGCGTGACATCGAAGCCTCAATTAAATACGGCGTCGGTGCCCCACGTAAAGATGTATTGCGCGCACGAGAAATCGTAGCCAAAGAAGGCTTGAGTGGTCTTGAGAAAGCGCTTAAGTCGAAAGAGTATCTACCTGCGGCTTTTGCTCTTCCACTTGCTCCAAAGAAGCGTGAGGAATAAGTCCATGAGATCCCTTCCAATCATCGAAACTAAATATCTCGTAGAAGGCGTCTTCTTCCTTCTTCGTCCATTTACCGTAGTGAGTAATCAAACCATCAATGGTTTTGCTAGTTTTGTATGGCATATGCCCTCCTTAACGGAATTATATCAAAGTTTAACTAAAAATAAAAGGAAATTTTTACCATGGCTTTAAATCCCGAAATGCCTATCGATCCTGAGTTTGGTCGAAACATACCAGGAGTACCTGACCAATCTAGTCAACAACCTCAGTCATCTGAAGAGTTAGATCTATTGCAATACGACACAGATGTTGAAGAGCTTGATGATGGATCAGCTATCGTTCATATGGAAGACTTTAAAGGTCCTCAAGAAGACGAAGACTTTTACTCTAACTTAGCAGAGACAGTCAACCTATACGACTTAGAAAAGATTGGCATGCGTTACCTTGATCTTATCAAGAAAGATAAAGAGGCGCGTGAGAAAAGAGATAAACAATATGAAGAGGGTATTCGCCGTACGGGATTAGGCGACGACGCTCCAGGTGGTGCGCAATTCATGGGCGCATCTCGTGTTGTGCATCCGGTCATGGCTGAAGCTTGTGTAGATTTCGCAGCTCAAGCAATTAAAGAAATGTTTCCGCCTGATGGACCTACACGTACAAAAATTTTAGGTGAGACCACACCTGAGAAACAAGATATTGCAGAGCGCAAACGTGATTACATGAACTGGCAATTGACTGAACAGATTGAAGAGTTCCGTGACGAGCAAGAACAACTACTTACACAGTTACCATTAGGTGGCTCTCAATTCATGAAGCTTTGGTATGACGAAAAGAAAAAGCGTCCATGTGCAGAGTTTGTACCTATCGATAATATCTACTTACCTTTTGCATCAGTTAACTTCTACACAGCACAACGCGTCACAGAAGTACAAGACATTACTGAGTGGGAATTTAGACAACGTATTGCAAGAGGCTTATATAGAGACGTTGATTTTATTCGTGCAACGATGGAGCCTACAGAATCAGCTCCTGAAAAAGCAACGAACAAGGTTGAAGGTAAACAATATCAAGACGACGAAGATGGATTACGTCGCGTGTACCACATCTATACATATTTAGAATTAGAAGATGACAAACGCACTAAAGGTGAATCAGCTCCTTACGTCATGATGATCGATGAGCTTGATAATGAAATTTTAGGACTTTACAGAAACTGGGAGGAAGGCGATGAAACGTTTACTAAATTGGATTGGATTATCGAGTTTAAGTTCATCCCTTGGAGAGGCGCTTATGCTATTGGCTTACCTCATCTTATTGGCGGTTTATCTGCTGCTCTTACTGGCGCCCTACGTGCTTTACTCGATACTGCGCATATTAATAACAGCGCTACAATGCTTAAACTTAAAGGCGCTAAGATCAGCGGACAATCTCAAGAAGTCGAAGTTACGCAAATCACAGAGATAGAAGGCGCACCTGGTGTTGACGACGTACGTAAGATTGCAATGCCTATGCCATTCAATCCACCGTCACCAGTACTCTTCCAATTACTTGGATGGTTAGACACAGCGGCTAAAGGTGTTGTATCAACATCAGAAGAAAAAATCAAAGACATTAATCAAAACGCACCTGTAGGTACAACACAAGCGTTGATTGAACAAGGCGCAAAAGTTTTCTCAGCAATTCACGCAAGACTACACGATTCACAACGCAGAGTATTACAAGTACTTGGACGTATCAATCGTTGGTATCTTGATGAACAGAAAAAAGGTGATGTGGTTGCAGAACTTCCAATTCAACGAGAAGACTTTAAACGCAACTCAGATGTGATCCCTGTATCAGATCCACACATATTCTCTGAAACACAACGTATGGCGCAAAACCAAGCGGTGCTTCAATTGATGACACAGTTTCCACAATCGTTTGATGTGAATGCAGTGTTATCACGTGTATTAAAACAAATGAAAGTACCAGGCGTGAATGAGCTTATGCCTAACATTGCTAAACCTATGGAACAAGACTCTGCACATGAAAATGCTGCAATGGCTTTAGGTAAACCAGCGTTTGCATATCCACGTCAAGATCACCTTGCACATATTCAATCTCACTTGAACTTTGCAACTGATCCAAACTTAGGCAGCAATAATTTAATTGCACCAAAACTTATTCCACAAGCATTAGAACATATTAAGCAACACATGATGCTTTGGTATACACAACAAATGGAAGGTTACGTCACCATAGGTACGAATATCAAACTTGGTAAATACGAAGAGTCTAAAGTCGCTCAAGAAATTGATAAAGCGATGGCGGTTGCGTCTTCACACGTCAAGCTTGATACACAACAAGTATTCGGTGGTGTTAACCAAGCTCTACAACAACTTGGTCAAATTATGGCTCAATTTGCTCCACAACCACAAATTGATCCTGCTGATCAAGCAATCCTACAAGCATCTATGGCTGAGACACAACGTCGTGCACAAAAAGACCAAATGGATAATCAGTTCAAGATGGCAGATTTACAGGTTCGTACGCAAGAAACTGACAAAGATAGACAAGTTCAGATTGCGATGAATGCTGAAAACAACTTAACGCAAGAACGAATGAAGACAGCAGAACTTACTGTTGACGAAATCAAATTGCGTAAAGAGCAGGAGCAGACTGCTTTAAAACTGCAACATGAAACTCAACGTCACTTAGGAGGCAATTATGGCAACAACCGATAAAGACCAAGCTGGAGAATTAGTCAATATGCACCAACGCATTAAGCATGGCGCATGGCTAGATGGCGAAACACTCCAAGAGTCAGGTTCAGCAACAATGGCGAAAGCTAATACTGATCATGGCAACTTTGAATCGTCAGCTATCAAAAAAGATAACGCATGAGATACGTATCCGACATTATTGGCGCTGTAGAAGCGCGAAAGGTGGCGATAGAGAAAGCATTAGCGCAAGGTACCGCGTCTAATTTTGAATCTTATCAACGTCTTGTCGGTGAGTATGCAGGCTTATCCACTGCGATAGATATTATTAACAACCTTCTTAAAGAAAAGGAAGAGAAAGAGAATGAGCAATAGCACGGTAGCTGGTAATTCAGCTGATTTGCAGGATGCGTTTCCTGCTGTAGACCCCGGTGCAAAGCCTTTAGGCGCAAGAGTATTAGTTCAATTGCGTAGAAGTAAGAAAAAAACTACAAGTGCCGGGATTATTCTTGTTGAAGAGACGAGAGAAACTGAAAAATGGAACAACATGGTTGCGAAAGTAATCGAGGTTGGTCCGCTTGCATTTAGAAAACGAGACACCATGGAGACATGGCCCGAAGGTGTATGGGCAAAACCTGGTGATTATATTCGCGTTCCTAAATGGGGCGGTGATCGATGGGAAGTAAAAGTGCCTGGTGAGTCAGATGAAGACGAACCATCACTCTTTATGATCCTCAATGACCACGAAATTATTGCAACAGTAACCTGTGATCCATTAACTATGAAGGCATTTCTATGAAAACTGAAGATAAAATACAAGAAGCAGAAATTATTGACGTTCAAGAGTCGCAAGATGGTTCAGCTGTTATTGAATTACCTGCTGACATTAAGTCTCCTGACGTTCAAGACGAAGTAGAAACTAAACCTGAGCCACAAGAAGACTCAGATGAAGCAGATGAAGCAGCAAGACAACGTGAATTAGCCGAAGGTGGCGAAATTGACGCAGAAGCTGAGGCTGTTCGTGAGGCTAAACGAGCAAAAAGACGTGCTCGCAAAGAGTATCACAAGCAAGTCGCTGCAGAAAAAGACACAAAACTACATCTCTTAGAGAGACAAAACCAAGAATTACTTGAAAGATTGTCGATTGTCGAGAGAAAAACACAAGGTTCTGAGATTGCACGCATAAATAAGGCTCTTGAAGATCAAGAAACCCGTATTTTGTATGCAAAACAGAAAATCAAGGAAGCCACAGAGACTGGCAACGGTGATTTACTCGCCCAAGCACAAGAATTGTGGTACGAAGCTAAGAAACAGTACGAATCTTTAGAAGGTTTAAAGAGACAGTCTGTTGCTCAACCTCCACAACAAACCATTCAAGCGCCTGATCCGTTAGTCACGCGTCACGCTACTAATTGGATGGATGAAAATCCTTGGTATGACCCAAATGGTCGTGATCCTGACTCAAAAATAGCATTAACTATTGACCAGGGTATGGCCGAAGAGGGTTGGAACCCAAAAACACAAGAATATTGGGAAGAACTCGATAATCGTCTTGCAAAATATTTACCGCACCGTTATAGTGGTGCTGTAGAAACTAGCGTTAATCCATCTACAAGAAGACCTAAAAACGTTGTAACAAGTTCAGGTCGGGAGAGCGCAGCAAGTAGTGGCGGTAAAAATACTTTTACCTTAACACCTGACCAAGTCAGAGCCATGAAAGATGCAGGTATGTGGGACGATCCCGAAAAGCGTGCGAAGATGATTCGCAGATACGCACAAGACAAACTTAATCAACGATAGAATAGGAGAATTAACATGGATTCACGTTTAAAAAAATCATTATCAGCTGGTGGACGCGAAGATCGCGCGAGTCATGACACCGTTCGTGAGGCACCTGAGGATACGTTCGTATCATCCCAAGAACGTCGTAAGATGTGGAAAGATGAGTGGACACAAAGCGCACTACCCAACGTCCCTGAGATGAAAGGTTGGCACTTGTGTTGGTTATCAACAACCAATAGTTACGACAGCATAGATAAACGCATGCGTCTTGGATATGTTCCTGTGAAAGCAGAAGAAATTCCCGGATTTGAAAATTGGCGTGTAAAAGCTGGCGAGCACGTAGGCTTCGTGGCGTGTAACGAGATGCTCTTGTTTAAGATCCCTCAAGATCAATACCAAGACATCATGACACACTTCCACCACGATCAACCGTTAGAAGAAAGCGGTAAGATTAAAGTCAACGCTGAAAACGTACAAGGTGCTAGAGACTCTAGTGGTAAATCACTAGGTCAAGTCGAAGGTGATGGGTTGGACAATTTAGATAAACCAGTGGCTGCTCCTGTATTTACAGGGTAGTCAAACTTAAATTTTAATAGGAGACAGATATGTCATCAACATCAGCTCCGTTTGGTTTACGTCCTGCGTTCCATCCTTCCGGTTTGGACCGTGCACAGGCGTTAGCAAACGGTATTCCAAGCGCATATGCTACTGACATACTTAAGGGACAACCAGTCACTTATGTAGCAGGTAGCGGCGTTATTGAGCCAGTCAACTCAACTTCAGATGCAGTAGCAGGAGCATTTGCAGGCGTTGAATGGACAGATACAACAGGTCGTCGTCGCGTATCAAACTATTGGCCAGCTAACACAGCTTACCAAACAGGTTCATGCGTAGCGTATTTTTATAATGACGAAAACATTGTTTATGAAATTCAAGCAGACGGTTCAGTAGCTCAAACAGCTGTTGGCTTAGACGCGAACTTCACAAACTTAGCGGCTGGTTCTAATGTTACTGGTCTTTCACAAGCAACATTAAACCACACTCCATTAGCAACAGGTGTACAAGGTCAAGTTCAAATTCTTGACATTGCTCCATATCCTGATAATGCATGGGGTGACAATTTCACAATCGTTAGAGTACACGTAGCTAAATCACAAATTGCTGCGCCTGTACCTGGCATTTAATTAAGGAAGGAACTAGAACATGGCAGCTCCAATGCGCAGTACGGACTTCCGAAGTATCGTTGAGCCAATCCTTAACGAATGCTTCGATGGCGTCTATGATCAACGTACCGATGAATGGTCACGAGTTTTCCGTGAACAAGAAGGTATACCAAGAAACTACCACGAAGAACCAGTTCTTTATGGTTTCGGTGCAGCACCACAACTACCTGACGGTACACCAGTAACATACCAACAAGGTGGCGTGCTCTTCTTAAAACGTTACGTATACTCAGTATACGGTTTAGCGTTTGCTTTAACGAAAGTTTTAGTAGAAGACGGTGACCATATCCGTATCGGTCAAGTTTATGCTAGACATTTAGCACAATCATTGATTGAAACAAAAGAAACATTAGCAGCTAACGTACTTAACCGTGCGTTTAACCCATCTTACATTGGTGGTGACGGCGTTCAATTGAACTCTAACGCACACCCAATCGTAAACGGTACAGCTTCTAACTTATTAGCAACTGCTGCTAACTTATCACAAACATCACTTGAACAAATGTTAATTCAAATCCGTCAAGCTGTTGACAACAACGGCAAGAAGATTCGTTTAGTTCCAAGACAACTTGTTGTTGCTCCTGGTAACATTTTCCAAGCTGAAGTATTGTTAAAATCTGTTTTAAGAACAGGCACAGCTAACAACGATGTAAACCCAATTAAATCAATTGGCTTACTCGACGAAGGCGCTGCAGTTCTTTCACGTTTAACATCATCAACAGCATGGTGGGTTCAAACTGATGCTCCTGAAGGTTTAAAACTTCTCATGAGACGTAAGTTAGAAAAAACTATGGAAGGCGATTTCGAAACTGACTCTATGCGTTACAAAGCAACAGAGCGTTACGATTTAGGCTGGACTGACTGGCGTGCCGCTTACGGTACACCAGGTGTTTAATTAATAGTAGGGGAGGGGAATTTTTTCCCCTTCCAATTTAAAGGAGAAAGACATGGCAGTTAATAATGCAGTAACAAATATTGCGGGTGTCGTTTCAGCCATTACTACTACTATTGGTTATACTGATACAACAGTAACGATTGGAACGCTTCCGCCAAATGCTCAAATCGTCAATGTTCACATTGATGTATTAACAGCATTTGATGCAGGTACTACAAATCAAATCTCTGTTGGTTATACAGGCGGTACTACTACAGCTTACGTTGTGGGTACTAATGTGAATGCATATGGACGACAAGGTATTAACACCACTGGTGTATTAAGTGCGTGGGATCCTTTAGTTCCTGCAGACTCAGAAGTAAATGTGACATGTACTTATATTAAGTCAGGCACAGCTCCTACAGCAGGTGACGCCCGTGTAACTGTTCTTTATAAATCTTTTAGTGGCACAACTAACTAGGGAGAAAAAATATGGGACAGTTTAAACCAATGGTAAAAATGGAAACTACAGAGCCTTCAGTAATTTTAAAACTGAAAAAAGGCGGTAGTGCCCACAAAAAAATGAAAGGTGACGCTAAGACAGGTCACAAAATGATGGACGGCGGTATGGCTCCAGTACAAAGTGCATTAACTTCTATGGCACCTAAAATTGCCCCAAGAAGTGCTGCACCTGTAGCTCGTGCACCTGCAAGACCATCATTCGCTTCAAGACGTAGATCAATGATGCCTAAAGTATCAGTACCTCCAATGAAAAAAGGCGGTAAATGCTATGCAGAAGGTGGTTTAGCTAAGAGCGGTATTATCAACACAGAAGATCAAGGTGGAGAATATCGCAACACTTTAATGCACTCAGCAGAAAAGACTACAAAAACTAGCGGTAAAACTGGCGACGTTAAAAAAGGCAATGGTGGCGGTTACAAAACCGGCGGTGTTGTTTTAGGTAATGGCGGTGGTTACAAAACTGGTGGTGTAGCTTTAGGCAACGGCGGCGGCTATAAAAAGGGCGGAAGCTCAAAAAAAGCGTACGCTAGTGGTGGTAGTGTAAATGATGAAGGCAAAGCCACTAGCATGCCACAAGGTGCAAAGAAGCCTTCAGCTCCTGTAGCAATTAATATGCTTTCAGGAACTTTCAAAAAGGGAGGCAATGTAACCTCAAAAAAGTTACAAAGCACCTTTAAGAAAGAAAATGCACCTGCTTTAAATGCATCAAAAGCTAAGCTTTTAGATAAGTATTCACCTTATCAAAAGGCTGACGGTGGTCCAATCAGTGATAGTGCTTACCAATCAGTAATGAAGGCAGAAAAAGCCGGTAAGAAAACTATGATTGATAAACCATTAAAAGGCACAACGCCTCCACAAGCTGAAAAACGTTATCCTTCAGGTTTAACTGATAGTGATATTGATAAAGTGCTCTCTTCTAAGAAATTTCAAGAAGGTGCTTCTCATTTTTCAGACTACAAACGTGGCGGTAAAGCAAAGAAGTAAACTAGGATGGGGAGCTTGCTCCCCTCCATTTTTTAAAGGATTCGTATGAAAGTACAAATAGTTTCTAAGACAGGCGCAGGATCAACATCACCAATTGTAGTTAATACAAACACAAGCCCATGTAATATTGGTTTTGGTGTGGTTGTAGATGGCACTGTAGATTATACTGTTCAACACACATTTGATGATCCGGCAACAGGTTTTACAACATGGTTTTCACATCCAACAATTGCTGGACAAAGCACAAATAAAGATGGTAACTATGCTTTCCCTGTGACAGGCATTCGCTTAACAGTGAACTCAGGTGGTGGAACAGCAACACTTAACCTAGTACAAGCAGGTATTGCGTAATGGCTTATGTTGGTTACTCTAACGTAGCCAATCAAGCTCAAACAACACCAGGTTGTGCAAGTGGCGTTGTTGCTGATGCTAACAATGGTTATGGTGACGATACAGGTGGCTCAGGTGTAGTAGACACATACTCATGTCTAATACCTCCTCCTCCTGTCACTAACTATTATATTATTTTAGAAACAAACTTTTATATCTTACAAGAAGATGGATATAAGATTTATATACAATAAGGAATTATTATGCCTGATTTAAAAATATCACAGATGACATTGGCTTCAACACTAGATGGCACAGAGATAGTTCCTCTAGTTCAAACAGGCACTAATGTTCAAACAACAACTGCAGATTTTGTATCACAAGTATTAGATGTCAATCCTGTACTTTTAAATACACAAGTTACCAATACATTATCACCAACACATGGTGGTACAGGTCTTTCTACCTATACAACGGGTGATATTCTATATGCTTCAGCTACTAATACATTAGCTAAGTTAGCAGGTAACACAACTACAACAAATAAATTTTTAAGACAAACAGGTACGGGTTCTGCATCTTCTGCTCCTGATTGGGATGTAATTGATCCATCAGACATTAACACTCAATACGGTGCATTCCATTACGATTACACAACTTCATTAACATCAGCTATCAATAATAGCGTCACAACAATTCCTGTTGTATCAACTACAGGTTTTTCATCTACAGGCGCAATTATTATTGAAAATGAACTTATTACTTATACAGGAATTACAGCTACATCATTTACAGGATGTACTCGTCATGTTAATGGCTCAGCACAAGCATCACATACAATTGGTACAGCAGTAGGTGGCGCACAAGTTACATCAGGAACATACACTCCTACATTATTGCAAATCAATACAACCGATTTAAGTAACGGTGTTTCATTAAATTTAGCAACTTCTGAAATTTCTGTTGCTGTAGCAGGTACATACAATATTCAATATAGCCTTCAAATATTTAATCCAAGCAATACACAAGATTTAGTTAATGTTTGGTATGTATTAGATGGTTCTAATGTTGCATCTTCTGCATCTTGGGCAACAGTAGCAGCAAGATCAAGTTCAGGCACTCCTGCGTCAACTATCATGACAGTTAACTTGTTCTTAACATTAACCACATCTAACAAACTTACATTAAAATGGTTGTCAGAAACAGGCAACAGTTCTGTTGTAACTTACCCATCAGGAACAGGATACCCATCTGCTCCTGCTGTTATCGTAACAGTTAATCAAGTATCTTAAGGAGAGATCATGCCATTAATTAAATCAAAATCATCCGAAGCATTTAAGAAAAACATTAAAGCTGAAATCAAAGCAGGCAAGCCACAAAAGCAAGCTGTAGCCATTGCTTATTCAGTTAAACGATCAGCCAAAAAAGCTAAAGGTGGCATGGTGCACGATGACGTTGCACAAGATAAAAAAATGATTAAAAAAGCTTTTGCTATGCATGACAAACAAGAGCACAAAGGTGAAAAAACAGATTTATCTAAACTAAAACATGGCGGTTCATGCAAGTGGTAAAGAAAGGATTATATGCAAACATTCATGCAAAACGTGAAAGAATTGCTCACGGTAGTGGCGAACGTATGCGTAAAATTGGTTCAGCAGGAGCTCCTACACGTCAAGATTTTTTGGAATCTGCTAAGACAGCCAAAGCAAAAGGCGGAGGTGTTAGTCTCTCAGTCGGAAGAGGAGAAAAACTCTCCACAAAGCAAGGCGCAGGATTAACTGCTAAAGGCCGTGCAAAATATAACAGAGAAACAGGAAGTAACTTAAAGGCACCACAACCTCAAGGAGGCGCTAGAAAAAATAGTTTCTGTGCACGTATGTCAGGTGTTGTAAAAAACGCTAGTGGCGACGCACCAAGAGCTAAAGCATCTTTAAGACGTTGGAAATGCCCGGGTTGGTAAAGGGAAAACATGGCTTATTCAGGCACCGTAGGAACCACAGTAGTTAATGTACAAGAAATTATCGATCATGCTGCTCGTCGTTGTGGCAAGCTTGCTGAAGAATTAACTTCTGAGCAACAAGTTACAGCAAGACAATCGCTTTTTTACTTTCTATCTAGCTTAATAAACATTGGTATTCAATATTGGGCAATTAATAAAGAAGTTATTGGTCTTACACCCGACAAATATCAATACACATTACCATTAGGCGCTAATGATGCACTAAATGTGCTTTATCGCACTATGGATCGCCCTAGTGGTGCATACACATCATCTGCAGGTGGCGTAGTAGCTAATGTTTACGACAATAATATTGCTACTTATTGCCAACAAACATCAGCAAACGGCAATATCTCAATCAATTACGGCACAAATAATTATATTTATTTAGGCTCTATTGGCTTTATGCCATACATTGCAGGTGGCGCATCAGCTACATGGTCAGTTATTTTAGAATATTCTGTTGACGGAATTACTTGGCTTACATTAAAAGACCTAGGTTCTATTGTTGTAACAGATCAAAAATGGGTTTGGACTGACATCGACCCAGGCCAAACAGTACAGTACTACAGAATGAGAGTGTATAACGGTACTACAATGGCTTTAAGAGAGCTTTATTTTGGTAATAACAGCCGTGAAATTCAAATGTCACGCTTAAATCGTGATGACTATACAAACTTACCAAATAAAAACTTTACAGCTAATCAACCGTATCAATTTTGGTTTGACAGAACAATTCCTCAACCTACAATTTATATTTGGCCAACCCCTTCTAATGCCTTTGTGCAAATGACTGTATGGTATTCACGTCAAATTATGGATGTAGGAGCGCTTACAGACGAGCTTGAAATCCCTCAAAGATGGTATGAAGCAATTGTCATGAATTTAGCTCATAGATTGAGCTTGGAATTGCCTCAAGTTCAAATGGATCGTGTACAATATTTGGAAAAAATGGCAGCACAATACTTAAATGAAGCTGAGCAAGAAGAGCGTGATAAATCACCTATTTACTATGCTCCTAATATAAGTGTGTACACAAAATAATGCCAAAATGGCTTGATACAACAGGAATGGCATCGCTTGCAATCGCTGTATGCGATAGATGCAAAATGAAAAGAGCGTTTTCTGATCTTTCTGCTGACTCAAATTTCCCTGGTTTAAGGGTTTGTAGTCAGGGTTGTAAAGATCAACTCGATCCTTATCGTTTGCCTGCAAGAAAAACGGAAAGAATTAATTTAAGATTTCCGCGTCCTGACGTAAGTGTGGCTGTTGAAGATAACAGCTTGATTACAGGCGAATATGGTAGCTTCACTATATCACCTGAGCAAAATATACAAACGCCTGAAAATAATGGCAATTTAGATAACTTAACCGTGAGTCCCGAATAATGGCAAATGTTCAGATAACGCAATTACCAGCAGCAGGTCCAATTACAGGATTAGAATCAGTTCCCATAGTACAAAATGGAGTTACTGTACAAACTACAACTGGTCAAATTGCAGGTTCTCCTACTCAAACAGCACAATTTTTAGAAGTAAGCTTATCAGGCACAACGCCAAATGCACGTTATTTTTCAGTAGGATCAGGATTAACAACCACAGATAATGGAGCAGGAAATTCTTTTGTTGTTGATTTAACTGGTGCAGTTTCAACTTTAAACGCACTTGGCAATGGTATTGTAGCTAAAACAAGCGCAAATGTTCTTGCAAATAGAACAATTTCTGCAGGTACAACAGGGCTTTCAATTGCTGATGGCAATGGTGTATCAGGAAATCCAACAGTTAATCTTACAGGTTTAGCTTTAAACTTAGCTCAATTAACTGGTGACGGCGTACTTTGTTTAAGTGGAAGCACATCAATTAACCCAAGAACACTTACAGGTGTTGCCAACGAAATTTCTATATCTAATGCTACAGGCGGCTCAGGTGACCCTACAATTGGTATTGCAGACAATCCAATCATTCCTGGCGTAGCAGCTATTACAATTCCTGTAGGTACTACAGTAGAAAGACCTGCAGTGCCTACTGTTGGTGAAGTTAGATATAACTCCGATTTAGGCGCATATGAAGGTTATCAATTAGGTGGGTGGTCATCTTTTGTTTTGGGTGGTGTAGCTTCATTTAGTGCAGGCACAACAGGATTCTTACCAGCTATTGCTTCAGGCGGTAATGTTGTTTTAAGCGGCACTTTAAATCCTTCTAATGGTGGTACTGGAGCGGTTACTTTAACAGGTTATGTATACGGCAATGGCACAGCGCCAATGACAGCCTCGACAACAATTCCAAATACAGATATTACTGGTTTGGGAACAATGTCTACACAAAATTCTAATTCTGTAAATATCACAGGCGGATCAATTACAGGAACATCAATTACAGCAGATACAATTAACAATACTGTTATTGGGTCAGCTACGCCTGCAGCTGGTTACTTTACTACACTACAATCCAATGGTGTTAACGTAGCTACTATTTCGGGCATTCAAACACTAACAAATAAATCAATGAGTGGAAGTACAAACACTTTCACTAATATTCCAAATTCAGGTTTAGTAAATAGCACGATTACTATCAATGGCGTTTCTATTCCGTTAGGTTCATCAGGTACAGTTACTGCAACACTTGCTAACGCATTAACAATTGGTACAGGATTAACAGCTACACCAAATCCAGTGTTTGATGGTTCTACGCCTACAACAATCACTATTGATTCAACTGTTGTTACGCTTAGCGGCACACAAACACTTACAAACAAAACACTTACATCACCTGTAATTTCTACTATTACAAATACAGGTACATTAACCTTACCAACATCTACTGACACATTAGTAGGTAGAGCAACAACTGATACATTAACAAACAAATCTATCAGTGGATCTACAAACACACTCACCAATATTGCTAATAGCTCACTTACTAATAGCTCAATCACTATTGGCTCTACATCTATATCGTTAGGTGGTACAGAAACAGTCGTTGCAGGGTTAACACTTACAACGCCAACAATTGCTCAGATTTTAAATACAGGAACATTAACACTTCCTACATCAACAGATACATTGGTAGGTCGCGCTACTACTGATACGCTTACCAATAAGTCAATTAGCGGTTCTACAAACACATTATCTAATATTGCTAATGCATCATTAACTAATAGCTCAGTTACGATCAATGGTAATAATGTAAGTCTTGGTGGATCTACAACAATCACAGCTGTAAATCCAAATGCATTAACAATTGGAACTGGTTTAACAGGCACTTCTTACAATGGATCATCTGCTGTTACTGTAGCAATTGATACAAGCGTAGTGACATTATCAGGTGTACAAGCACTTACAAACAAAACAATTGATGCTGGTTTAAATACATTAATTAACATTCCTAACAGTGCATTAACAAATAGCACAATTACATTAGGAACTACACCAGTAGCACTTGGCGGCACAACATTAACACCAGCAGGCTTTACGTCTGTAACAGTAACTCAACCACCAACTAATCCATTAGATCTCGCTACAAAACAATATGTTGATAATCTATTTTCAAACGTTAGTTATCACGAGGCTTGCGAATACGCAACTACAACAGATTTAGGTTCTGTCACTTATTTCAATGGTTCTTCAGGTGTAGGTGCAACACTTACTAATAATGGAACACAAGCTGCTTTAGTTATTGACGGTCACACCATGACCGCAACTGACGTAACAAATCAAATTCGATTGCTTATTAAAGATGAATCAAACCAAGCTTATAACGGTATTTATGTATTAACAAATCAAGGTTCAGGATCAACTAATTGGTCAATGATTCGAGCAACTGACTTTGATACATCAGGAAGCGGATCTACAGAAGTAGGCCCAGGTGATACAACTTATATTATTGGTGGCACACAAAATGCTACAACTACATGGGTACAAGGTACCGACTTTCCAATTATCATTGGTACAACACCTCTTGTATTTAACCAAACAGGTGGCCCTGCAGGTGGTTATATTTGGGGTACTGGTTTACAGCTTAGCGGCTCTATCGTAAGTATTGCAAACACAACAGTTTCTGCAGGATCTTACACGCTTGGTAATTTTACAGTTAATGCACAAGGTCAATTAACAGCGGCATCATCAACATCAACAACTGGTACTGGTAACGTTGTTTTATCTACATCACCAACGCTTGTTACACCAGCGCTTGGTACACCAACATCAGTGACATTAACAAATGCTACAGGACTTCCTGTAAGCACTGGTATCAGTGGTCTCGGTACAGGCGTTGCAACATTCTTAGCAACACCAACAAGTGCTAATTTAGCTTCAGCCGTAACAGATGAAACAGGTTCAGGATCTCTTGTTTTTGCAACAAGCCCAACACTTGTCACACCTAACTTAGGCACGCCAAGTGCTCTTGTATTAACAAACGCAACAGGTTTACCTAACTCAGGTCTTGTAAACTCAAGCATTACATTTGGATCTACCTCCGTATCTTTAGGTGACACAGTATCAGGCTTTAATAATGTATCTATAGGATCATCAGTAGCATCTACAGGTCGATTTACGACAGTAGAAAGTACAGCAAGTATTGCGTCATCAACCAATGCAGGCACGATGAACTATGGCACATTAAGTTATTCTGATACAGGTATTATGGCTTCATGGGCCGCTTCAGGTACTGATTATGTCCAAGCCATTTTACAAAACAAAAACAATGGCGCTACAGCATCTACAGACTTTGTAATCTCTAACGACCAAGGCACTAATACAGCTTACTACGGTAACTTTGGTATGAATTCTAGCGGATTCACTGGTTCAGGTGCATTTAACGGCGCTAATAACGTATACCTCACAGCAACCTCAGCTGATTTAGCAATTGGAACTACAACTTCTAACGCAATTCATTTTGTTGTAAACGGTGGCGCAACTGATGCAATGACTATTTCTAGTGCAGGTGCTGTAACCCTAAGCACAGCATTAGGTAATTCATCAGGTGGTACAGGATTTAGTACATACACTACAGGCGATTTGCTTTATGCTTCTGCCGCAAATACTTTATCTAAACGCGCAATTGGCACATCAGGTCAAATATTAACTGTATCAGGTGGCGTTCCTACATGGTCAGACGCTTCTGCTTCTGCAGTAACATCATTTAGTGCTGGATCGACTGGTCTTACACCATCGACCGCAACTACTGGTGCTGTAACATTAGCTGGTACTTTAGCTACAACCAATGGTGGTACAGGTTTAACATCATTCACTAACGGAGGCGCTGTTTATGCAACTTCCACATCTGCTCTTACTACTGGTACTTTGCCTGTTGCTAGTGGCGGTACTGGAGCCGTAACACTTACAGGCGTTCTTTATGGAAATGGCTCATCAGCATTTACAGCTGCAACTGGCACACAAATTGCTACTGCAATTGGCTCTTCAGCCGTAACAAACGCAACAAATGCAGCCAATACGGCTATTACTACAGGATCTGCTACAACAAACTACCTTACTTTTGTAACAGGTACTACTGGTAATTTACCTGTATTGACTAATACAAGTTTAACTTATAACTCTTCTACTAACGCCATTACCGGTGGTATTAGTGGTGGAACTTTCTAATTTATGGTTTATAATAGGCTCGAGGATTAATTATGGCACAAGCAGGATACACCCCCATACAACTTTACTACAGCTCAACGGCGACTAATCAACCATTAGCAGCCAACCTTGTAGCTGGAGAATTGGCGATTAACACCGCTGATGAAAAGTTATATTTTAAAAATAGCTCAGGAACTGTTAAGTTACTGGCATCTAGTGCTGCCTCTAATCCTGTTAGCACAATATCTTTTGGAACCACAGGTTTAACACCATCTACAGCGACTTCAGGAGCCGTGACAGTCGCAGGAACACTAGCCGTAGCCAACGGTGGTACCGGTGTAACATCCTCTACGGGTTCAGGATCTGTTGTTTTATCAACATCTCCTACGCTTGTAACTCCTATTTTAGGAACTCCAACATCTGTTACTTTGACTAACGCAACTGGTTTGCCATTATCTACAGGCGTTACAGGTACATTGCCATCAGCTAACGGTGGTACAGGATTCTCAACATATGCAACTGGTGACATTATTTATGCATCAGCAGCAAACACATTATCTAAGCTTACAGCTGGAACTAATGGTCAAATATTGACATTAGCAGCTGGCGTTCCATCATGGACAGCGGCACCTAGCAGCATGGTGTACCCAGGCG
>Ga0213922_1000379_pt1 | contig 23100 bp, 22 predicted proteins | sample McNCre2917MG_FD_165060 | JGI IMG/M metagenome (GOLD analysis project Ga0213922, IMG submission 165060) | Freshwater microbial communities from McNutts Creek, Athens, Georgia, United States - 29-17 MG | ecosystem: Environmental > Aquatic > Freshwater > Creek | place: USA: Georgia | collected... | reverse complement strand
CTATTATTCCATGTATGACGAATTATGACGCTATTGTTGTAGGAGCCGGCATTACCGGCAAGGCAACTTCGCTACGTTTAGCGCAGTTGGGAATGAGAATTGTACATATTGCTCCGAGCTTTGATACAGGATTTAATCCTATTGATCAAAATGCCTGGGATGGCCGTATTTACGCGCTGTCAGCCAGTACGCAACAATTATTAAAACAAATGAATGTGTGGGATTCTTTAGATTTATCTCGCATTCAAGTGGTGAGTGACATGCGTATTTTTGGTGATATTAATGACCAAAATAATGAACTTCATTTTTCAGCTTATAGCGCGACAGTGCCTCAATTGGCATGGATTGTGGAATCTAGCCACATTGAAAAAACTTTAGATATGGCCTGTAAATTTGCAGGAAACATTGAAAGAATCAGCGATTTAGTAGCAGATTTCACGGTTAAAAGTGATGTTGTTAGCGTAACAACACAATCTGGTAAGCGGTTTGATGGCAAATTACTAGCAGCAGCAGACGGCGCCAAATCACCTATACGAGAAAAATTACAAATTGAAGTGACTGGAAATACATACGATCACACGGCAGTAGTTGCTAATTTCATAGCTGAAAAACATCATCAAGGCACGGCCTGTCAGTGGTTTTTACCGAACGGTGAAATCCTAGCGTTATTACCCCTACCCGACAAGCGACTATCTATGGTTTGGTCAGCAAGACCAGAACATGCTCAAAAGCTAGCAACTATGTCCGGCGAGGAGTTATCTATTGCCGTTAAGGAGGCACACCCCCAAATTAAAGAGCGTACAGGACATCTAGACATGATCACGTCTCAACAATCATTTCCATTAAGAAGAATGAAAGCTAAACGTATTCTCGGGCCAGAAAATAACCCGCGGGTGGTCTTGATGGGAGACGCTGCTCATGTGATGCATCCTTTGGCCGGTCAAGGACTTAACCTCGGGTTGCGTGATGTTGCCGCACTTGGGAATACTCTAGAAGCGAAAGAAAGCTTCCGCACCTTAGATGATCCAGTTTTATTAAGACGATACGAAAGATCTCGGCACGGGGACACTGATGCGTTACTCTTCACCACAGATCAACTGCAAAAACTATTTATGAGCGATAGCTCTCACCTAAAAACCGTAAGAAATTTTGGCTTAAAACTGGTTAATCGTAGTGCCTTCCTAAAAAGACAGTTAATTAAAAAAGCCTTAGCCTAAAAAGAGATTCATACTTATGCCATCCACACCATTAAAACTATTTACGAAATACACATTTATGTATCTATCAAAAATTATTAGTCTTTCAATGATTAGCTTGTTATTGATCAGCACAACTACTTTTGCTCAAAATGTTGCAGAGAAAAAGATTAAAGAAGATATTCAGAAACAATTAGGCTCGCGAGCCAAAGTAGATGCTGTTAGAACAACTCCCTTATCAGGTATTTATGAAATTAGCATTGGCAACGATGTGGTTTATACCGATGCCAGCACAAGATATTTAATTCAGGGAGAGATTGTTGACTTAAAAACAGGTGTCAATTTAACGGAACAACGTAGCAATGATTTAAATCGCATACGCTGGTCAGAGCTACCACTGAATGACGCCATTAAAGTAGTTAAAGGTAAAGGAACTCGACAGCTTGCTGTTTTCGTAGACCCAAATTGTGGCTTTTGCAAAAAATTAGAGAAATCATTGCAGCAAATGGATGATGTGACCATCTACAATTTCCTAATTCCAATTCTTTCTGCCGATTCATTAACCAAATCACAACAAATCTGGTGTTCCTCCGACAAAGCTTCTTCATGGACTAATTGGATGGTTAATGGGCAAGCGCTTAACGGCAAGACAGATTGCACAACGCCGCTTGATCGCAATCTAGCATTAGCTAAAAAATGGAATATCAATGGCACCCCGGCGATTTTCTTTACAGATGGCTCTCGCATTGCTGGCGCGGTGCCACTGGCGCAAATTGAGAAAAAATTAAAATAACTTTAAGTGCATAAAGAATCAAAGTAATGAATACACGCCACATACGTTACACAGTAAAGCCCAATGATGTTGATGGCCATTACTTTGATGTCACCTTAAATATTCCAAAAGACATCCATCTTGGAAAAGATTTAAAACTTCAACTACCTGCTTGGATACCCGGCAGCTATATGTTGCGCGATTTCTCTAAGCACCTCGAGCGCATCACGGGAAACACTTTAATTAAGAAAATTGATAGTCACACTTGGCTATCCGCCGGAACAAGTCGCGATGTTGAAATAACCTATTCTGTTTACGCATTTGATACCTCCGTTAGAACAGCCTATCTAGATCAGAACAGAGGATTTTTCAATGCTACCAGTTTATGTCTACAAGTTTTAGGGCAGGCAGATAGCGTATGTGAATTGGCAATAACACCACCCCATCACATAAAACCCAAGTGGCGAATTGAAACGACTCTACAGCCTATCAAAATTGATGGCCATGGTTTTGGCCTTTATCAAGCCGACAACTACGATGCCTTAATTGATCACCCTGTTGCGATGGGACAGTTTCAAACTATTCATTGGCAGGCGCACGGCGTACCACACGCCATGGTTATTCAAGGCAATGCCAATGCTGTGGATGAACAACAACTAGCGAAAGATTTAAAAGCTATTTGCGAAGCTCATATCGCTTTCTTTGAGCCAGAATCTAAACGTGCCCCATTCAAGCAATATAAATTCATTGTTAATGCTGTTGGTGATGGCTACGGCGGATTAGAACATCGTGATTGCACCGTATTGTTATGCAAACGTGATGATTTACCCTATCCCAAGCAATCTCTTTCATCACATGAGTCGTATGAAGACTTTTTAGGCCTATGTAGTCATGAATATTTTCATGCTTGGATGGTTAAGCGGATTAAGCCCAAAGTTTTTCAACCTTACACACTCGATCGCAGCAATCACACCCATTTACTTTGGTTGTTTGAAGGCTTTACGAGCTACTACGATGATCTTCAATTATTCCGAAGTGGTCGCATTCATCTCAGCGCCTACTTAAAACGCATAGAAAAGTCTTGGAATAGTGTCCTGAAGTCGCCTGGACGTCACAAACAAAGCGTGGCGGACAGTTCCTTCGATGCCTGGACCAAGTATTACCAAATGGATGAGAATACGCCTAATGCTGTCGTTAGTTACTACGCAAAGGGTTCTCTGATTGCTTTAGCGCTTGATTTATTAATTCGTGACCAGACACACCATCAACAATCCCTTGATGATGTCATGCGTCACTTATGGCAAATGCATCAACTCACCCAGGAAGGCATGGGAGAGGAGGATTTTGATCGGGCGATCGAATTTATCTTAGGGAAATCTTTTGAAAAAACTTGGCATCATTTTAGAAAAAATTATATTGATGGCACAAAAGATCTGCCACTACAAGCATTGCTATCCAAAGCTCATATAGCAGTTGCCGCTAAACAAACTTTAGCAACAGAGCATGCTGATGCTGGCAAACAAGTTCTAGGTATTAGAACATCGACAGTGAATGGTTGGGTGAAGTTAAGCCATGTCTTAACCGCGGGGTTAATTCAACAAGCGGGACTGGCAGCTGGCGATATATTAGCTAGCGTTGATGGTGAGCGCGTTACACCAAGTAGAGTTGATCAATTACTTATTCACTTGATGCAAAAACTTTCACGAGGTGAAGATGTTTCTGTTGAAGCATTTAGGCATGAACTGGCTTTTAGAGTCATTATCCGTGCCAAATATTTGAAGACGGCTTCATTCATCGAGCAATACACACTGACACCAGAAAAAAATTAGTGTTGTCATGATTCATCATCAACAATCAATTCAACTATCAGCACTACTCCCTGATGATTGGGCTCTCCTCATTCAAGACCAATTACAAAATGGGCAATTTAAAGGCTTAGAGGAAAAACTATCTCAAACTTATGCTGACTTTGGAGAGTTGATTCAACCTAACCCAGAAAATATCTTTCGTGCTTTAAGAGAAACCCCGGTGAAGCAAGTTAGAGTCGTCATTCTTGGTCAAGACCCCTACCAAACCCCTGGCTTGGCGCAAGGGTTAGCTTTTTCAATCCCTAAAGAGATTAAACCTGGCTGGCGAGCTTTTCCAAGTTCATTACGGAATATCAGTAAAGCTATCGCCCTAGATGGTTATCAAGCACTCACGCATGGGGACCTAACTCATTGGGCACAACAAGGGGTACTTTTATTAAATGCGACGCTTACCGTGCAATTGGAACAGGCAGGGTCACATGCTCATCTTGGTTGGCAAGAATTTACAGATATTCTGATTCAAGAGCTAGCATCCAAACATGATCAAATCATTTGGTTACTATGGGGCGCTCATGCCCACAAGAAAAAAATACTCATTGAATCAGCCGCCGACAAATTTCAAAAACAACATGTCATTCTTTGCGCTTCTCATCCATCAGGTTTGAGTGTTTATAAAACAAATGAACCGTTTATTTACCCCGGAGACACTCATAGCTGCGGTCACTTTAAACAAACTAACCAAATTTTGAGCGCACGAGGTCAAACAACTATTTCTTGGAATATCTAGAGTTAATCATTAAGCTACTTACTGAAAGCCCTAACTAAGCCTATTACAAGCATAGTGGCCAAAATAGCGCCGATCCACTCGAGCATCTGTCCAGATTTAAAAAGCCCCAAAGTTTGGCCAAAAAATGAGCTAAAGGCACTAACCCCTACTCCTAACAGGCTATACCAAAGAAATTGAAGAAATTTGGGCCTTTTTTTGGGGTAAAAATAAGCGGATAAGACGCCTAAAGCGCTACCAAATATTAAAAAAGCCAGAATGCTCACCTAACCCCCTGAAAAAACTATAATTTCACCTATGCAGATTTTGACATTAGGCATCAATCATCACACCGCACCACTTTCTGTGCGGGAACAGGTCGCATTCGCGCCTGAGATGATTCAGCCTGCCTTGCATCATCTGAAAGATCGTTTAAGCAATGTATCAGAAACCAAGCTACCAGAAGCAACCATTTTATCGACTTGTAATCGCACCGAACTATATTGTGCTGCGAATGATGCCAACTCAACAGAACAACAGTATGCGTTGAAAAATGTAGCCATTGAGTGGCTAGCCCAAACAAGGGGAATTCATAGTAATGAGCTATTACCTCATATTTATGTATTACCTCAATCAGAAGCAGTCAGACATGCTTTTAGGGTTGCTTGTGGATTAGATTCAATGGTTGTTGGTGAAACTCAGATTTTGGGACAACTCAAAGATGCCGTCAGAACAGCAGATGAAGCAGGCTCACTGGGTACTTACCTTAATCAACTTTTTCAAAAAACTTTTCAGGTAGCAAAAGAAGTCCGCGGCAATACAGAGATTGGCGCTCATTCAATCTCTATGGCTGCAGCGGCAGTACGGTTATCTGAAAGAATTTTTGAAAGTGTTGCAGATCAAAAGGTTTTATTTATTGGTGCAGGTGAGATGATTAGCTTATGTGCCACACATTTTGCAGCTCGTAAACCTCAATTAGTAGCAGTTGCTAATCGCACACTAGAACGCGGTCAAACGTTAGCTGACGAATTAGCTGAACAAGGTCTACAGACAGAATCACTTCGCTTATCTGATTTGCCAACACGTTTGCATGACTTTGACATTATTGTTTCGTGCACAGCCAGTACCCTACCCATCATTGGTCTAGGCATGGTTGAAAATGCAATCAAAGCACGTAAACATCGTCCAATCGTGATGATTGATCTTGCTGTCCCTCGTGATATTGAAATAGAAGTTAGCCGTTTAAATGATGTTTACTTATATACCGTCGATGATTTAGGTGAAATTGTTCAAACTGGAGCTGACTCACGCAAAGCGGCTGTTGGTCAAGCCGAGGCCATTATCGAAACGCGCGTATCTCACTTCATGCATTGGTTAGAGAGCCGTGGAACAGTGCCACTCATCCAGGATCTACGCCAACGTGGTGATGATTTGCGTGCCCTTGAAGTTGAACGCGCCAGAAAATTACTGGCTAAAGGTGAAGATCCTCAAGTAGTTCTAGATGCTTTAGCTCAAGGTTTAACTAACAAATTTTTACATGGCTCTTTACATGCGTTGCAACATGCGCAAGGTGAAGAACGTGAAGCTCTCATGAAAATCTTGCCCGGGTTATTCCGTGCTCATCACTCCGATAAATAGATGAAACCTAGTATGAAAGCTAAGCTCGAGCAATTAGATGCTCGACTAGCAGAATTAAACTCGCTTTTGGTGCAAGAAGAAATCACCAAAGATATGGATCAATACCGCAAACTCAATCGTGAGCATGCGGAGATATCTCCTGTTGTCGAACAATTTCAGGCATACCTTCAAGCTGAGGCTGACGAACAAGCTGCCACTGCGATGCAATCAGACCCGGATATGAAAGATTTTGCTGAGGAAGAGATAAAAGAAGCTCGCCTCCGCATGGATCAGATGCAAGCTGATTTGCAGCGACTTTTATTACCTAAAGATCCCAATGATGACAAAAATATCTTTTTAGAAATTCGCGCAGGAACCGGCGGTGATGAAAGTGCACTTTTTGCTGCTGATCTTCTGAGAATGTATACCCGCTACGCTGAACGCCAACGTTGGCAAGTAGAAATTGTCAGCGCATCGGAGTCTGATTTAGGGGGATACAAGGAAGTTATTTTGCGCGTAGTAGGGCCAGGCGCTTTCTCAAAGCTCAAATTTGAATCTGGCGGTCATCGTGTACAACGCGTACCCCAAACAGAAACCCAAGGACGTATTCATACATCAGCTTGCACAGTAGCAGTAATGCCAGAAGCTGACACAATCAGTGATATTGAAATTAATCCAGCTGATTTGCGTATCGACACCTTTAGAGCTTCTGGCGCCGGTGGTCAACATATTAATAAAACTGACTCGGCAGTCCGTATCACGCATATTCCAACCGGTACCGTCGTTGAATGCCAGGATGACAGGAGCCAACATCGCAATCGCGAACAAGCCATGAAAGTTCTGGTCTCGCGCATCATGGATGCCAAACGTCGAGCAGCTCATGATAAAGAAGCTGCAACTCGTAAAAGCTTAGTTGGCTCAGGCGATCGAAGCGACCGTATCCGCACCTATAACTTCCCTCAAGGACGCATCACCGATCATCGCATCAATGTCACACTTTACAAAATAGATGCCATGATGGATGGGGATATTCAAGAACTATTAGGCGCCTTAGCTGCAGAACATCAAGCGGAACTACTAGCGTCTTTAGGTGACAATTAATTCATGATTTGCATTAAAGAGCTATTAGCCACATCAACTTTAGATAAGGTTGATGCCAAAGTGCTCATGGCTCACTTAATTCATCAACACCTTGATTGGCCTAAAAGCTCTTTAATTAGCAGAGATACCGATACACTTCCGCAAGAACTTATCGCTGAATGGTTTTCATTTGAAGCCCGCAGAAATAAAGGTGAACCAGTTGCTTATATTTTGGGTAATAAAGCGTTTTTCAACATCGACTTAAAGGTAGCTCCTGGCGTCTTAATACCTAGGCCTGAAACAGAACTTTTAGTTGAGTTGGCTTTGACACACATTACGCACAACAAGCTTGCAGCGCCCAGGGTAGTTGACTTAGGTACTGGTAGCGGTGCTATTGCTTTAGCGATTGCCAAAAATATCCCTGATGCCACAGTCATAGCAATTGATTTAAGTCTAGAAGCTTTAGCCATTGCCCAGGAAAATGCTCACTCACTAGGACTCCATCAAAACATGACGTTTTACCAAGGTAGTTGGTTTGATGCTCTTCCTAAAGAGATAGCACACCAAACATTTGATGTCATTCTTAGCAATCCTCCCTACATCCCAGCAGGAGACCATCATCTCCGTGAGGGAGATTTACGTTTTGAGCCAGAAGGTGCACTAACAGACTTTAATGACGGTCTAAGTGCCTACAGAACCATTATTGGCGGAGCCAAGAATTATCTAAACTCACATGGTTTTATCGCTCTAGAGCATGGATATGACCAGTCTATGGCAGTAACAGGCCTGCTCAAAGAGCAGGGGTTGATGGATATACAAATCCATCATGATCTTGCGGGTATTCCCCGTGCAGCAAGTGCGAAGCTTAGTTAAAATTAAACCTTCACTTAAGGAATCATCATGGACGTACAAGCAACTATCAAAGAAATCGTAGCAGGACACCCTGTTGTTCTATTTATGAAAGGGACAGCTCAGTTCCCACAATGCGGCTTCTCTGGCCGAGCCATCCAAATTTTGCAGGCTTGCGGCGTCAATGAACCTTACACTGTTAACGTATTGGCCGATGAAGAAATTCGTCAAGGTATTAAAGCATTTTCTAACTGGCCAACAATTCCCCAGCTATATGTTAAGGGTGAGTTCATTGGTGGCTCAGACATCATGACTGAGATGTACCAAAGCGGTGAGTTGCAACAAGTTTTAACTGCTTAACACCTGTCTCACACGACTAAATCTACATAAATATTTTCAAATTAAACTCTGCTAGCTCATCCAAAGAGCTGGCATTGGTTTAGCATGGCGATATGGATACAACTATCGCATTTTTACTTTTAGGTTTTTTCTGCATTATTGCTATTGCCAGCCTCTTCTATGCATGGAATCAGGGGCAAGCACGAGTCAAAGCTGAAACTGAGTTAGACGCTGAACGCAGACAGAGCGCCGATAAATTAGCTACTTTTCAACAGTCTGCGCAAGATGCTAAATCTGCGCTTACTGATCAATTTAAAAATCTTGCTAATGAGATTTTGGAAGAAAAATCACGTCGGTTTGCTGAACAAAACCAACAGAATTTAGATACGCTCTTAAAACCACTCCAAGAAAAATTAACTGATTTCCGTAAGCAGGTTGATGACACCTATCAATCCGAGGCTAGAGAACGTTTTGCTCTAAAGCAAGAGGTAGAAAAATTAGCCGGACTTAATTTGCGGATGACAGATGAAACAAGAGCGCTTACCAATGCACTTAAAGGTGAATCTAAAACTCAAGGTGATTGGGGCGAATTGGTTCTAGAAACAATCCTTGAAAATTCTGGCTTAAGAAAAGGTGAAGAGTATGTGGTTCAAGATACCCATACTATTAGCGATGGTTCACGTTTACAGCCCGATGTTGTCATTCGTCTCCCAGAATCTAAACACCTAGTCATTGATAGTAAGGTGTCTATCACAGCGTATACCCGCTATATGCAGGCTGATGATGAGGCGACAAAAACAGCTGAACTCAATAGCCACGTGCAGTCTATCAAACAACATATTCAAGGTTTATCGAGCAAAAATTATCAAGATTTATATGGCGTTGGATCAATTGATTTTGTCTTGATGTTTATCCCGATAGAACCAGCTTTTTTATCAGCCATGCGGCATGCCCCCGATATTTATCAAGAAGCCTTAAAGAAAAATATTGTGATTGTGTGTCCAAGCACGCTACTAGCGACAGTTAGAACTGTTGCCCACTTATGGCGTCAGGAATATCAAAATAAGAATGCTCAAGAAATTGCCCGTCAATGCGCCATGCTTTATGACAAATTCGTTGGATTTGTTGAAGATTTAGATAAAGTAGGCCAACGCTTAGAGCAAGCACAAGTGAGTTATAACGATGCAGTTGGCAAACTGAAAACAGGTCGTGGCAATTTAATTCGCACGGCGGAAAATGTTAAGAAGCTAGGTGTTAAGCCCAATAAATCATTACCTAGCAAACTCACAGATGTTGCTGATGATGAATGATTTTTCTCTTTTAATAATTTCATACTTGTAGTCTTTTTTCATACAGACAATAAAAAACCCGCCACCTTCTCAGGTAACGGGTTCAGTTCTTAGGCTCAACGCCTATGAAAGGTAACTAATTACTTACGTGTGCGACGAGCAGCAGTCTTTTTAACTGTTGTGCGTGCTGTACGTGTTGCACGAGTAGCTGGCTTAGCTGCAACTGTTGTAGCAGCTGATTTAGCTTGTTTAGCAAAACCTTGGAAAGCTTCAACAGCTTGCTCAGCATTTTGCTCTGCTACTGCAGCAGCTTCTTTAGCAGCTACTTGGAACTGTTCGAAACCTTGCAATGCTGTACCTACAGAAGTTTTCAATGCGTTAACGAAAACATCTGAACCTGCAGGTGCATTAGCTGCAAATGTATCAACCCAGTTTTGTACGCCAACTTGGAATTGTTCGATTTGAGCTTCAGCAACTTCAGCCAACTCAACATTACCTTCACGTACTAATTTAGCTACAGCACGTTGATGAGCTGCTAATTTGTTACCTAAAGGTGCAAATACGTCTGACTGAACTAATGAAGCAAACGCTTGTGGATCTTTAACTGTTAATGCTTGCTCGAAACCGTCTTGAGCTTCTTCTAAAACTGCTTTGCTAGCAGAAAAGTTGATATCAACTAATTGCTGAGCGCGCTCAACTGCTTTTGTGCTCAATGCAAATGCTGTGTTTAGGCTTTCGCTAGAAATTTCTGCAAATTTTGCTGTGATTTGATCTTGGTTCATTGTGTACTCCAAAAATAGGTTAGTTAATCAATTCGCAGCACACATATTGCACTGCACAAACTCTATTTTAGGGTAAACCAGAGGGAATTCAAGGCATTTTTGTTGCAATGCAGTAAAAATGCTCAATTTCTCATAATAAGAAATTATATGGTTGATTTATTTGATATTTTTTGGTGCCCCCTGACAGAATCGAACTGCCAATCCATGATTACAAGTCAAGTGTTATACCATTTAACTAAGGGGGCCAACCTATTCCGCGCTTTTATTACGTCATTTTGGACAAACTTTTACGTAACGCAGAATCACATCTAAGCCCGATATTCTAACTTATTTCACTAGCTTTAGGCTAGGCCTTCCTTTAGAAATCGGTGTATTTTTTTCTTCTACAGGCGTAGCAGGCGGCGTTCTCTCTACGGGGAACGACATGCCTTGCCCATTTTCTTTTGCGTAAATAGCCATGACATGGCTAAGAGGTACCTGAATATCTCGTGGCACACCTGCAAAGCGTGCCTTAAAAGAGATCCACTCATTGTCCATATGCAAATCTTGGCAAGCATCTGGACTGACATTCAGAACAATCTCGCCATTATTTACATAATCCAAAGGCACGCGCACTTGCTCTGTAACAAATACAGCTATATACGGCGTAAACCCATGATCCACACACCACTGATGTAGTGCGCGGACCAAATAGGGTTTAGTGCTCGGTGTGTCACTCATAAAGTTCACTTAACTTAGCTCAAGCACTAATTAACGACGCATCACCTTTTCAGATGGAGTCAATGCCTCAATATAGGCAGGACGACTAAAAATACGCTCAGCGTATTTCATCAAAGGTGCAGCGTTACGAGATAAATCAATGCCGTAGTGTTCTAAGCGCCATAGCAATGGTGCAATCGCCACATCTAACATTGAGAAATCATCGCCTAGCATGTATTTATTTTTAATGAAAATAGGTGCTAACTGAGTTAGTCGGTCACGAATAGCTAAACGAGCTCTTTCGTGATTTTTTTCAGCAGCTTTACCTTTTTCATTTTCCAAGGTTGATACGTGAACAAATAATTCTTTCTCAAAGTTGAATAAGAACAAACGAGCACGTGCACGCGCAACTGGATCAGGCGGCATCAACTGCGGATGAGGAAAACGCTCATCAATATACTCATTAATGATGTTTGACTCATAAAGGATTAAATCACGCTCAACCAAGATAGGTACCTGGCCATAGGGATTCATGACAGAGATGTCTTCTGGTTTATTGAAAAGGTCTACATCACGGATTTCAAAGTCCATACCTTTTTCAAACAAAACTAAACGGCAACGCTGAGAGAACGGGCAGTTTGTGCCCGAATATAAAACCATCATAGGGTAATTCTCCTAATTATTTTTTAGTGGATGTCTTTCCAATATGACTTGTTTAAACCCCAAGCCAATACTGTAAATACTGCCAAGAACATCAATACCCAAACGCCTAAACGCTTACGATCCAATTGCGCAGGCTCGCCCATCCATTGAAGATAAGCAACCAAGTCACCCATGGCATCATCAAACTCTTGCGGTTTCAATTTGCCTGGGGTTACTTGTTCAAAGCCCTTGAAAACATGATGTACCTTAGATTCATCATGTGGATCTTTTTCTTCTACATACTTAGCTGTACGCACACCTTGAAGCTCCCACATCACATGAGGCATACCAACGCTTGGGAAAGCCATGTTATTCCAACCAGTTGCCTTGGTGTCATCTTTGTAGAACGTACGTAAATATGTATAAAGGTAATCTGCACCTTTTGCGCGAGCAATTACTGAAAGATCTGGAGGTGTTGCTCCAAACCATGCTTTCGCATCTTTAGGTGCAATCGCCACAGTCATCATGTCACCTACTTTTTCACCAGTAAATAACAAGTTTTGCTTAATCTGCTCATCAGTAAGACCAATATCGCGCAAACGGTTGTAACGCATGCTCACGGCACCATGACAGTTTAAGCAGTAGTTAACAAACAACTTAGCGCCGTTTTGTAATGCTGCCTCGCTATTAACACGCTTAGGTGCTGCATCTAATGGGAAATCCCCAGTGTTAGCTTGCACCGTGTTCATTGTGGCAGCTACTACTAAGCCGCCAATCATTTGCCATACGAATTTTTTCATTTTTATTTTCCTTATGGGTTCGCGATTAATGCGCAACAAAATTAACGCGGCTTGGAACTTGCTTGAACTCACCCATACGGCTCCACCAAGGCATTGCTAGGAAGAAACCAAAATAGATGATGGTGCAAATTTGAGAAACCTTCTCACCAATTGGTGATGGAGGTTGAATACCCAAGTAGCCCAAAATAATGAAAGCAACAACAAATACACCATAAATATATTTATGGAACTGCGGGCGATAACGAATTGACTTAACAGGTGAGTTATCCAACCATGGCAAGAAAAAGAAAATCACCACTGAACCACCCATCACAATCACACCCCAGAATTTTGCATCAAGGAAGAAGAAGCCAGCGGCTAGGACAGCCAAGATACCTGCACAGATACCTTTTACTTTCTTATCTTCACTGCTACGAATCACTTTACCCAATAACAATGCGGCAAAGATCCACATCGGCAATAAGAATTGTGATGTTGTTGCACGCAACATGGAGTAGAACGGTGTGAAGTACCAAACTGGCGCAATGTGCGGAGGTGTCTTCAATGGGTCAGCTGGAATAAAGTTATTGTGTTCTAAGAAATATCCGCCAACTTCAGGCATAAAGAACACAATAAATGCAAACACCATCAAGAACACACCAACGCCTAGAAGGTCATGCACGGAGTAGTATGGGTGGAAAGGAATACCGTCAACAGGTACACCATTTGCATCCAAGTTCTCTTTAATTTCTACACCATCAGGATTGTTAGAGCCCACTTCGTGCAAAGCCACGATATGAGCTGCTACCAAACCAATCAATACCAATGGCACAGCAATCACGTGGAAAGAGAAGAATCGGTTCAAGGTTGCATCACCCACAACATAGTCGCCACGAATCCATAAAGATAGATCTGGGCCAACTAATGGAATAGCAGCAAACAAGTTCACAATCACTTGAGCGCCCCAATAAGACATTTGACCCCATGGCAACAAATAACCCATGAAAGCTTCAGCCATTAGGCACAAGAAAATTGCACAACCAAATACCCAAACTAGTTCACGTGGCTTGCGATATGAGCCGTAGATCAAACCACGGAACATATGTAAATAAACCACAACGAAGAACATAGAGGCACCCGTTGAGTGCAAGTAACGCACCAACCAACCCCAAGGAACCTCACGCATGATGTACTCAACAGATTGGAATGCTTTTTCTGCATCCGGCTTGTAATGCATCACTAGGAAAATACCAGTAATGATCTGAATAGCCAAAACCATAATCGCTAATGAACCAAAGAAATACCAGAAGTTAAAGTTCTTTGGTGCGTAGTACTTAGTTAAGTGACCTTCAATAGTCGCAGTTAATGGGAAACGTGAGTCAACCCAAGCTAATAATTTTTGTCCGCGCGAGGCGTTCGCTGGAACTTCTTTTTCATGAAATGCCATGTTTTACCCCTTACGCTTTCTTATCTTCGCCAATGATCAACTTTGTATCACTCACATACATATGTGGTGGTACTTCTAAGTTGTCTGGAGCAGGTTTGTTTTTGAATACACGACCAGCTAGGTCAAATGTAGAACCGTGGCATGGACATAAAAAACCACCTTCCCAGTTATCTGGCAAAGATGGCTGTGAACCTGTCTGAAATTTTGCAGTTGGTGAACAACCCAAATGTGAGCAAATACCAACAGCTACCAAGTACTCTGGCTTAATAGAGCGATATTGGTTACGTGCGTATTCTGGCGTTAAAGAGTCTGCATTGCGCTCTGACTTTGGATCAGCAACTTCAGCGTCAGTTTTCTTTAATGACTCAACCATTTCAGGTGTACGACGGACAACCCAAACTGGTTTACCGCGCCATTCAACTGTGCGTAATTCGCCAGGCTGCATGCCTGCGATATCCATTTCAACAGGAGCACCGGCTGCTTTTGCTCGCTCAGATGGAGCAAATGTATTTACCAACGGCAATACAACTGCTGCACCACCTACACCGCCTGCAACTGATGTTGCAATGATCCAGTTACGGCGGCTTTTATCCATGCATTGATCACTCATTACTGATTTCCCTCTTGTAAGGCTTTATTTTTGACGTCAACGGGCAATTATAGCGAAGGCGACCCCCTGATTTAAACCCCATAAGCTTAAAAAATAGGCAAAACCTATAAAAAAGATATCAACTTACAAAGACTTACTGCCATCAACGTTTAAACCGGATTGGGAATATCCACAAAGGTATGCGTCAAACCAAACTTCTTAGCTAAGTGCTCGCCCAAAGCCTGAATGCCATAACGCTCCGTGGCATGGTGCCCCGCAGCAATATAAGCAATGCCCATTTCTCTGGCTATATGGACTGTTTGCTCAGAAATTTCACCGCTGATGTAAGCGTCCACTTTCATTGAAATAGCTTCATTTAAATAAGATTGAGCTGCCCCAGTACACCAAGCAATAGTTTTAATGGGCTGATTAAGATCTCCAATTACTAACGGATCACGGCCCAAACGGCTACTCATACTTCTCGCTAATTGGCCTAAATTTCCCAAATTTTTTGAGGATGCATGAGGCTTACCCTGCCAAATAAGACCATCTAAGCCCTTAGAACCTGATACTGACCATCCCATTATTTTTGCCAACTGGGCGTTATTACCCAACTGCGGATGCAAATCTAAGGGTAGGTGGTAAGCCAATAAATTAATGTTGTAATCCATCAAGAGCTTTAAGCGGGCATGTAACTGCCCCACAATCACTGGCTCATCACTTTTCCAGAACCAACCATGGTGGACTAATATGGCGTCTGCTTTTTGAGCAATAGCTTCCTCAATAAGCGCTTTACTGGCCGTCACCCCCGTCACAATCTTCTTAATAGAAGACACCCCTTGTACCTGTAAACCATTCGGGCAATAGTCCTTAACCTGATCTACTTGCAGCAAATCCGCTAGGTAATCAACAAGAATTTCTCTAGAAATACTAGCTTTACTAGTTTTACTCATGTTTTTTGTTTTTAAGGGGGCTTTTAAACTTGGCTGGCTTTTTTTTGGCATTCGGCTAATCTATCACTATGTTGAAACGACTTTGGTTACTCTTCGCACAGATTGTCACTCTTTTATTGGCAATTTTGTTTATCTTAAGTACTTTTAAGCCTAATTGGCTAGATAGTATTGGGCTTTATGGTGTGAGCAATGTCACCATTCATGAATCATCTATTGACCCAAGCACGCCCAACCCAGGCTCGCACCATGAAGCCGTGAAGCACTCCATGCCAGCTGTTGTGAATATTTTCACCAGCAAAAATATTCCAAAAATAAAAAAGAGTAGAAAAGACCCCAAAAACTCCCCCAACGATCCTTGGTTCCAATTCTTCTTTGGTGATCAAGGACCAAATCAAGAAGAAGAGTCTTCTAGCCTAGGCTCTGGTGTCATTGTTAGCCAAGAAGGATTAATACTTACCAATCATCATGTGATTGATGGTGCCGATCAAATTGAGGTGGCCCTAGCTGATGGCAGAAAAACCAAAGCCACAGTGATTGGCAGTGATCCCGATACGGATATTGCTGTTTTAAGAATTAATATTGCCAACCTACCAAGCCCTATTACCTTTGCCAAAATTGAATCGGTCAAAGTAGGAGATATTGTTTTAGCCATCGGTAATCCATTTGGCGTAGGCCAAACAGTTACCTCAGGCATCGTCTCAGCATTAGGTCGGGATCATCTAGGTATTAATACATTCGAGAACTTTATTCAAACAGATGCGGCCATTAACCCGGGCAATTCTGGTGGCGCTTTAATTGATACTAGAGGTCATCTAATTGGTATCAATACAGCCATTTATTCACGCAGTGGTGGCTCAATGGGCATTGGCTTTGCTATCCCAGTAAGTACTGCAAAAGAAGTTCTAGAAGCAATTACGAAAAATGGTGGTGTGACTCGTGGGTGGATTGGTGTAGAGCCACAAAATATCAATCAAGAACTAGCTGATACCTTAAAAATTAAACAAGAAGGCGTGCTAATTGTTGGCACACTTCAAAACGGACCAGCAGACAGAGCAGGCATAAAACCAGGTGATGTTCTTAAGAAAATTAATGGCAAGCCCATTAAAGATATTACGCAACTACTCAATCAAATTGCAGCAGCCAATCCTGGAGAAAAAATCAGAGCCGAGATCAACAGGAAAGGTAAAGATTTAGAAATTGAAGTACAAGTTGGCAAGAGGCCTGGAGCAAAAAGGCAGAAATAAGTATTAATTAAATCAAATTAAAGGCAATAAAAAAGAGACCTGATATCAGGTCTCTTTTTACATACAATACTAACTAATCAAACTAATTAGAACTTGTATGTCACACCAACTGAAGTCGCTACTGGGCTAAGGTTCAAGTTGCCAGAGTATGCGCCACCAATTTTTACACCAGTTTTCATGCTGATGTACTTAACATCAAGGTTAATACCCCAGTTTTTATTCAACATATAGTCAGCACCAGCTTGCAATGCATAACCTACACTTGCGTTATCTACTGCAGCGGCACCACCTACCAAGCTTTCGCGACGGCTAAAAATTGTGTAGTTAACACCTGCGCCTACGTATGGCTTTACTGGGCCAATAGCGTCGAAGTGATATTGAGCTAACAATGTTGGAGGTAAAGCTCTCACGTATCCAATACCAGTGCTACCTTCAGAAACATTTACTCTTTGAGGGTAAGTTAGAACTAATTCTGCTGCAATATTCTTTGTGAAGAAATAAGATACATCGAACTCAGGAATCGTTGTATTTTTAGCCTTAATATCAGCCGCAGCAACAATGGCTGTCTGACCATTATCCCAATTCAAATTAGTTGCACGAACTCTCACCATCCATGGGTTCTCTTCTGCCATTGCATTCAATGACAAAGCTGCCAAAAGGCCCAAAGCTAATTTGCTAACTGTTTTTGTGTTCATTTCTTATTTCCTTTAATAGTCACAATCTGACAGTAAAAGGTTAAAACGAACTAAGTTATTAAGACTTGATAAGCATCAAATGAGCGGTTTGTTGAATTTGATCTAGATTAATAAAACTAGTGCGCCAGAATTTTTGATAAAAATTCCTTGGCCCTTGGCGATCTATCTTCTGGTTTGTTGAAGAAATCATCTCTTGTGCAATCTTCAACAATCTTGCCTTGATCCATGAAAATAACTCGATTGCTTACTTTTCTAGCAAAACCCATCTCATGGGTTACGCACATCATGGTCATACCTTCATTTGCAAGCTGAACCATCACATCTAATACCTCACCAACCATTTCTGGGTCGAGAGCTGATGTTGGCTCATCAAATAGCATCACAATAGGATCCATACTCAATGCTCTAGCAATAGCTACACGTTGCTGCTGACCACCAGACAACTGTCCTGGGAATTTATCCTTATGAGCAGAAAGTCCTACGCGCTCTAAATATTTAAGACCATGTTTTAAGGCCTCTTCTTTGCTACGTCCCAATACTTTAATTTGAGCTAATGTTAAGTTTTCCGTAACAGATAAGTGTGGGAATAACTCAAAATGTTGAAAAACCATGCCTACACGTGAGCGCAATTTAGGTAAGTTAGTCTTAGGGTCATGGACGGGTACACCATCAACAGTGATCTCACCTTTCTGGAATGGCTCTAATGCATTAATTGTTTTAATTAATGTCGACTTACCTGATCCTGATGGGCCACATACAACCACCACTTCACCTTTTTTGATGTCAGTTGTGCAATCAGTGAGTACTTGAAAGTTGCCATACCACTTGGAGACATTTTTCAATTCAATCATGGGAGTCTCTTTATCTATTTATAGTATTAATTAACGAATAATTGCAACGCGCTGCTGCAGAATCTTCACTAGTCTGGAAAGACCAAAACAAATAAAGAAATAAATAACAGCTGCAGCCAAATAAGTTTCAATAGGTCGACCATAGTTTTTGCCAGCCACCTCAAAGCCTTTGAGCATGTCATAAGCGCCAATGGCATATACCAAAGACGTGTCCTGAAATAAAACAATCGTTTGCGTTAAGAGCACAGGAATCATATTTCTAAAAGCCTGAGGCAAGATGACTAAACGCATATTTTGCGCATAAGTCATACCCATCGCTTGTCCTGCATAAATTTGCCCTCTTGGTATTGACTGAATACCTGAGCGCATAATTTCACAAAAGAATGCTGATTCAAATGCAATGAATGTAATGATCGCTGATGCTTCTGCACCAATAGGACGACCCAAGATACTTGGCATTAATAAGAAGAACCACAAGATCACCATCACCAAAGGAATGGATCTCATCATATTCACATAAGCGCCTGCCGGAATCGTTAGTGTGCGTTTACCAGAAAGGCGCATTAAAGCTAACAGCGTGCCAAAGAATATGCCACCAATAGTTCCAATAACCGTTAACTGAAGACTAAAGAGAAATCCACTCAGCACATATTGCCGAATCATTTCCAAGTTATAAAAGGAGAGATCAATATTCATATTTATCTTTCCTTAGTGTCCGCCAGAGCTTGCAGAAACAATAAATCCTGGCACTCTTGTTTTAGATTCGATCAACGCCATGATTCGATTAACTGTTAAAGCAGAAATAACATACAACGCGGTTACTCCTAGATAAATCTCAATACCTCTAGAGGTTTCTTCTTGAGCTTGCATAGCAAACAAAGTTAGCTCTGCTACAGATACAGCAAAAGCAACTGAAGAATTTTTAATGATGTTCATGGATTCCGAAGTTAACGGCGGAATCACAATGCGCAATGCCATAGGCAAAATGACATAGCGGTAAGACTGAAATGTCGTGAGTCCCATAGCCATGGCGGCAAAACGCTGACCTCTTGGCAAGGCCCCAATACCAGCCCTTACCTGTTCAGCAATACGAGAGGATGTAAAAAATCCTAATGCCAAGCTAACTAAAATAAATGAAGGTAAACTTTTTAATACTGGGATAAGGGCAGGAACTACGTGATACCAAAGAAATACCTGTACTAGCACAGGAATACTTCTAAATAGTTCAACCCAAACGTTACCTATAGTCGCTAACAATCGAGTTACAAAGTTATCAGGCGGCAAGGTTCTTAAGGCACCCATCAGAATGCCTAAAACCATTGCAATCAAAAGTCCAAGAGCTGATACCGACAAGGTCCAACCCCAAGCTGACATGATCCAGTCTAGATAAGTAGTTTCTCCACCTGTACCAAAACATACAGGGGAGAAATTTTCATCTAAAGTACTTTTACAAAATACTTCCCAATTCCAAGACATCTATTTTTACTTTCTTGCTTGAGAAATTATTTCTTAGCGTAGTCTTCAGCTGGTTTGTCATTTGGATAAGCCCACGCATCTTTAGTACTTGCAGATAAAGCTAAGCCAACCTTGTTACCTTTTGGAGGAATTGGTTGCAAGAACCATTTGTCCCACAATTTAGTTAAGGTGCCATCCTTCATCATTTTCTTAATGCTGTCATCCACAGCTTTCTTAAATTCAGGATCATCTTTACGCAACATGATGGCGATTGGCTCAACAGCAATCACTTCACCAACAATTTTGTAATCTGCTGGGTTCTTAGAGTTTGCAATATTTAATGCCAAGATTGAACCATCCATCACAAATGCATCTGCACGGCCAGACTCCAGCAACAAGAAACTATCAGCATGGTCTTTACCAAACACTTCATTGAAATCTACACCAGCTGCTTTTTCATGTTTACGTAACAATTGAACTGAAGTTGTACCTGTTGTTGTAGCAACTTTCTTGCCATTCAACTGATTTAAAGAAGTGATGCCAGAATTAGCTTTAACAGCAATGCGAACTTCTTCAACATAAGTTGTTACAGCAAACGCCACATCTTTTTGGCGTGTTGCATTATTAGTTGTAGAACCACACTCAAGATCCACAGTACCGTTTTGTACTAATGGCAATCTGTTCTGTGAAGTAACTGGTTGGTACTTAATATCTAATGATTTTAGTTTTAATTGTTTTTGAAGATCACCAATCACACGTTGGCAAATCTCAACATGGTAACCAACATATTTGTTGTCACCAATTGTGTATGAAAGGCCTGAAGACTCACGAACACCCATGGTAATTGAGCCTGAAGATTTAATTTTATCTAGTGTGCCTGCTGCTTGAACAGCAGATACCAAACCCAAACCTAACATTGCTGCAATTAATAAATTCTTTTTCATATTTTCTCCTGTATGTACTGTACCTATTTAGCTAATCCGCTAACATTACTCACATGTAGTTTTTAGCAGATTTTACGGATAAAAGGGAGTAGATTTTGATCTTAAGAACCAAATAAAAACCCCACCTTAAAAAGGAGGGGTTTTTATAATTGTGCAAATGGATTTTAGAACTTATATCCTAATCGGATAACGTAGTCCGTTGGATTTAATGTCAACTTAGTATTTGTAGTTACATTACCTAATCCATTACCAAAACCAGGACCCACAAAAACCACATCTGACTTAAGCGGAATATAAGAAACAGAGCCGTTAATAGACCACTTGTCATTGATGTTATAGACCAAACCAGCGTTGTAAACAGGAGCCCAACTAGAGCTCATAGTTGCAGAAATGCCCGCTAATTCAGCAACGGTCGTGCTAGATGTTCTTGGTGTAACGTTGCTAAAACTAGCGTGAGTAATACCTAAACCTACATATGGTCTAAATGCACCATTAGGCTCCATAAAGAAATACTTAGCTACCAATGCTGGAGTTAAGGCTTTTGCCGTGGCAGCAGCATTTACAACTGGCTCAGCAGTATTATGCGGAGCAGCCATATTGATAGTTAGTTTTGGTGGCACTCCTAACGATAATTCTGCGCCAATATCATTCGTAAACATATGTAAAACGCTAATAGTCGGAGTGCTTGTATTGTCAATATTTGCTGTTGCTCCCGTTAACGCTCCAGTAAAAACTTGTGCTGATGTGTATCCAGTATAGGGACCTGCAGGGATTGTTGTTGAACTACCACTTGCCGATGCTGGCCCCAAGCTAGCATCGGGTCTAACAAAGGCAATTCCAAAACCAACAATAGTGTCTCCGGCTTTTTGAGCTTGCGCTCCTGCAGCAGCTAATAATGCAACGACTAACAAACTTAATTTTATTGTTTTCATGTTATTTCTCTCCCAATGAAAAAGAACTACCGTTCTAATTTATTGTATTTTGCAATAGAAGTATGTTGGTATTAACCCTTGAGTCTTAATATCAAAATCTTCTGAAAACACATTATTGATATTTAACTAATGATGGACTGAGTTAAATAATCGATAAGAAAAAACCCACCCTGTTACCAGAGTGGGTTTCAATACAACTTAGTACTACGTACTAATCTTTAACTGGCTAAGCCAGCGTTAGATTAGAAATTGTGAACTAAACCTAAAGCGTATTGGTTAGCTTTTAGTTTGTCGCCAGCAGCTGTGTACTGATAGTCGCTATGACCGTCAACTAAGTAAGCATATGTACGCTTGCTGAACTCGTAACGTGCACCAACTGAGTAACCAGTCCAAGTGCCGTTATAACCAGTAGAGTTTTGCTGCTTACCGTCAGAGTACTGAACGAATGCCCATGCCTTACCAACAGGTACACGTGCACCAACGCTAACAGCATGACGATTATTCAAAGTTGCATCAGCATTTGTTTCTTTAGCTTCAACTTTACCGTACTCAGCGAACAACTTAGCAACTGTCAAATCATAGTCAGCAGCCATAACTGTTGTTGTAGTTTTAGTTGATTTTGCAGCAGCAGCAGCTACAGCTGGAATAATAGCTGTATAACCTGAAGCGATCGTACCTGTGTAAGTTGATAGAGTATTTGTACCATTTGCTACTTGAAGACCTGTTACAGCAGATACAGCAGCTGTATCAGTGTTAGCAACTGAGTAAGCACCAGCTACTGACCATGCGCCTTGAGCGTAGCGAGCTTTAGCTTGGTAACCACTACCCGTTCCAGCATCAGCAGTACCGTCTTTTAACTTAGTATTGCTTGTAACACCAACAGCAGCTGTTAAGCCGTTAGCGTTGTAAATATAGTTAGCAGCAACGTTACGACCAGTAATAACTGAGTCGTTACCAACCAAGTTACCTACAACGTTTGAACCGTCAGCTTGGTAAGGAACAGCGATATCACGTACGAATGCTGAGTTTTGACCAGCTTGGATTGTATGTGAACCCATTGTCAAACTAGCTGTCAAAATACGGTTACCAAAAGATGTTGCGTCAATAGTGTTACCTACGCCGCTAGTAGCAAAAGTTGATGAGCCGCTTGATGTACCATCAGCACCGTTTGCTGCAGAGTTATAACCAAAGTTGTTACGTGGCAAAGAACCAATCCAAGACTCAGCTTGGAATTGAGCTTTAACACCACCACCAATGTCTTCAACAGCCAAGATGCCCCAACGGCTTGAGTCATTGTTGTTGTACATTAAACCTTGTTGAGTTGTTTTAGCAGCTGAACCAACTTGTTGGCTGAAAGAACCAGCACCTACGTCCA
>Ga0213922_1000378_pt1 | contig 23127 bp, 43 predicted proteins | sample McNCre2917MG_FD_165060 | JGI IMG/M metagenome (GOLD analysis project Ga0213922, IMG submission 165060) | Freshwater microbial communities from McNutts Creek, Athens, Georgia, United States - 29-17 MG | ecosystem: Environmental > Aquatic > Freshwater > Creek | place: USA: Georgia | collected... | reverse complement strand
TGTCTTAGTAGCCATAGCTTCGGTAAGAGTCAAACCCCAACCCTCGCCCAAAGTAGTAGTAAGATACACATCAGATGCGTTGTATATCTTATTTAAAATACCAATCTTAGCACCTTTGTCTGCCATGTCTTGCTCTAACAATTTATAATCTACACCTTCGACTAAGTCTGTTTGGCTGAGTACAAATCTCAAATCCCACCCCATAGGGTCTTTTGGATTCATGTGTAGATACAGAAAAGGCTTCTGTGGTATTTTAGCTTCATCCCACATACGCTTTGCTTCTATAAAGGCAAATATGGTAGTGGCAATATCTTTTCGTGGCTGATTCCGGTTGATATTGGTAATGATAAACTTATCGCAATTATCACCAAAATAAGACTTTCTGAATTCCGCCTTTTCTTCAGGACTGATTGGATAAAAATGCTCACCATTGTTGCCGTGAGGTATTACCTTCAATTTTGGTCTGAGTTCGGGTCTTAGCCTTAGTATTTGATTTCTGCCGTACTCAGTGTAGGCTACAAGTAAGTCAAAGAACTCCAACCCTTTAGTTAACTCAGGCGACAATTCCCAATCCACAGGGAAGTAGAATATTGACTTGAATAACTTTTTCCCTTCCTTTTTCTTTTTATCCTTTATGTATTGCAGTAGTTCAACTATTACGGTGATTACCCCTAAGTCCTGAAGTATGAATACGCCATCGTAGTCGTCTGTGTCCTGTAATATTTTAAGGAAACCAAACCTGCCAAAGTCGTCATGCTTAGTCGCTGACTTAACCGCAGATATTACCCTTGTTCCGTCCGGCTCGTTGTACTCTTCGCCATGATAATTTATGGCAACAATATCTAATTGGATATTATTCCCAAAATACTTTTTTAGTTCTTTTTTGATGTTGGTAGCAACGGTGCAGAACCCTGTAAAACCGTTGTAGTCGCTTAACCAAAGTATTTTTTTTGGTGCTTTCATGTAATCGTTTTTATAATTTAGTTCCTAAAAGTATTCCTATTAATGTGCCTATTCCCGTCCAAAATAATTTATTTTCAAATATAGATTTGTCCTTTTTAATTACGACATTATTTAATTTGGAAACGCTAAGATAAGGATTTGTATTTTTAACTTCTACGATTGGCTCTTTTTTAAGTCCTAAAAAACCGGAACGCTTGTAACCTATGGTAACGTCCGATTCGTTGCTGAGTTTAAATGTGTCTATGGCAATACCTTTTTTCTGTATTGTTCCCGACATCGCATACCATTTGTCGTCCTTCTTGAAGCCTGTATTCACTAATATGCAGTTATTTGCCATGCTATCAATTACCTCCTTTGAAACCTCTCCGCTTTTTAATCTTTTATACCAACCTGTTGTATCTGTATAGCCGTGTGGTATGTATGGCACTTCCACTTCCTTAATTACGACTTCCTGCCTCTGCCGGACTTGACTCTGAGCCTTTTTTATCTCGCCATCCATCTGTAACAATCCAAGCCTTATGGCTTCCTTTTGGTTGAGTATGGTCTGCGACTGAGTGCTTATTGTACTGCTATCAGCCATAATACGATTTCTGTAAGCCTTATCCCCTAATTTATATTCCGAAACCTGCGACAAAAGATTCTGTTTTTCCTTTTTGAGTTCGCACCCCTGCCATAAAAGAATCAGGACTATTGCCAACATTACAACATTCAGGACTTTGCTGATTATATTATTTTTCATTTTTAAATATTCTTTTGTCAGGTATTTCATAATTAACGTCAAGCCAATCCAAAAACTTCCTGAAGCTAACCATGTGCTTCATTATATCTGTATTACAGTAGTCGTGGAATTCCTGACCAATTTCCTCCCATGCCTTTTTTCGCACTTCTTTGCATCCGCTTACATTGTCTACACTGTCTTTAATCTGTGACAGGACTTCCTTTTTGCTTTCATCTGCTTCAGATTCAATAAGTAACGACAAATGAGTCTTAACACATGACTTTGCCATGACAAAGTTTATTTCGTAATGACTGAGCATGAACTCATAAACAAGTTTCTCTGCGACTTCAATCATGGATTCCATTTTTTAGTGTCTTTTTACAGAATACGTTATACACGCCTTGCTCTATTCCGGTTGGCTTAAATTCAAAGCCATATAACCACCTGTGAGTATCAAACAGGTCTTTTGTTTCTGCTTTGGTGTAGAACTGATAATTGGTTTCATCATAGGGGTTGATAATGTACTGAACACTGCCTTTAGTATGTTTCAGTATTTCGTTGGCAACCGCCATGAAGCTAACCGGCTGACCCGTGCCGACATCAATAACATAGGAATCAGGTAACTGTTTGTACTCCATATAGAAGTCGAGCATCATTAAGTTGACTTTGGTAACATCGTCTACATGAATGAAATCCCTGAGTATGTTACCACTGCCATTAAATAGTTCGTTTGGCTCTTTATTCCCTGCCATGTATTTGTCGACCCATTTGCTTACTATTGAAGCCATGTTACCCTTGTGGCTTTCAGTAGCACCATATACGTTGTGATACCTAAGCGCAATACATGACCCCAAAGGCAAGTCGTGGATGTAATTTTCTATGACCGATTTTGATTTGCCGTATTCTGTCTGAGGTGCATGATTGTCATCTATACGCCTTGAACCAAACACTGCGCCTGATGAAGCAAAAACAACAGGTATCTGCTTTGATATGTTTTTTCTTATGAACCACTTAGAAAAAAGTATGTTGGGATTCAGGACTTCCTCAGCCGTTGCCCTTGTTGAAGAGTTTGCGCCTAAGTGATAGCTGAACTCCACGCCATCCAAAAAACTGTCGTTGTCAGAATTAATTAATTCCTGCCAATCATATACGGTGTGCTTTGCATCAATTTGTGTGAAATTGTGGCAATTAATTACGTCCTCAATAATAACGATTTCATGACCTAACTCACTGAGTCTGTTGACGAGTTCAAGTCCTATGAAACCACCACCTCCCGTAACACAGATTTTCATATCTTAGTTTTTTAGTTCCTGAGATTGTTGCTTTTTAGCTTCTTCCTGCTTTGCTTTTTCCTGATTGCTGATTATGAACCTTTTGGCGTTATTGATATAAGCCAAAGCAAATAGTTCATCCATTTTTTTAAATCCTTTATCCCTTTGCTTTTCAGTCTTGAAGGTAAAAGGGAACTGAATGTGCATTACTCCCAATTCCTTTATTTCGGGAATACTTGACACAATGAAATGTAGCTTAGAGTCTTCGTCATAAGCCTTACTAAATACTACTCTGATGTCATCGAGTTCAAAGATTTTTGTAAACTCATTTTCTGAAATCAATACTGCCTTTTCCATATTTTAAAATTTAATCTATTCCGGTTTCCCTTAAATCAGGCGTTGACATAACCATATATGTTGCAGGTTTGCCATGCGCCTTGCTATAATTACGAGTTAATCGCATCATGTGATGTATCATTTCCCAATCGTGACCGTATGAAGCCGAGTGCATTGGAACGGTCTTTAAAAACGAGGTCTTTATTATGAGTTCGCTATGACCTATTGTACCGCAACTCAGTTGCGAATCCCTTGTCTGATTTTTTAAATGCAGTCGTGAGTTGAAAAAAACGAAGTCGTAGTGTGTATTCTCTATGCCGGACAGATAGTTTTCGAGGTGGTTAGGCATATATACGTCATCGTTGTCAAGGAAAACGAAATAATTGCCTTTTGCCCTGCCTATGTTATAGTTGGTTACATTATATCCCCAACCGCCCATATTTCTGTCTGAATTCTCTATTATTAAAGAATTCCCCTTTGAATTGGCTTCGTCCTGCATTGAAGCAAAGTAATTTGAATTAATGAACTTAGCCATATCAGGGCAACCGTCACCGACAACAAGTGCCTCCCACCCATTTATGCTCTGAGCCATTATACTCTCTATGGCTCTAATCGTCCTTCGTGGTCGCCTGTAACAAGGCATGGATATAGTCACTCTCATTGATAATAAATTACCCAATTATTTTTCTTTGATAATGGATGGTAAACTGTTGGCGTGTATGTAACCGGTGGCATGAATTTGCATATGTCATCAACCTCACAACCCAAAGTCTGCGCTAAAACGTCTGTTTTTACAAAGTACATATTCAAGGCATCGTTCTGAAATATGCAGGTGTACCCGAACTTATTAGCCATAATTAAACCTGCCCTGAATGAAAAACCGTAGTAGTCATCATTCGACCACGTGTGGTTAGGGTCGTATTGAATTGCGTATGAGTGCTGAGGCTGAAACTTCGGATTGAATTCTGCTACGATTAAATTAGGCTTATATTTTGACAATACCTCTTCTAAAATGTAGATGTCGTTGCCGTCCAAGTCTATGCAGAACAGGTCGAATTCAGTAGGGCAACTGTACTGAGCCAAAATATCCAAAATGTTTTCTTTGGTTACGAAATGCTTTTTAACCTCTTCGTTTCCGTGATTGTCGCCATCAATCAACAAAGCCTGATAGTCTTTTGACTCAATAAAATACCTTGTGTTTGAAAGATGGTAGCCATCCCATGCGCCTAATTCAACAATGTACTTACCCTTTGAAGGCAATTTGTCAAGTATGAAATCCAAATAAGATTCCTCGCAAGACTGACTGTATTTCTTCCAAGCCTTTACGTTGTATAAATCGTGTACCCAACTCATAGTTTAATTGTATTTATATTGTAAAATAATTATAGTAACTCAATATCTTTTTGCTTTGGAGTCAGATATATGATGCCACGCCTTGCACCTTCTGATTCCGTATTAAAGTAATATTCGTATTCACAGTTCAAAGCAGATTGCACCATATCCAATGAAGGCTTAATGAAATCGTAATTGAAAGGATGCCCTTTGTATTTGTCGTAACCCAAAGAAGGGTTGCCGGTATAGAAGTCATGTATTGTTATCACAGGTGGGAACTCAGACCGGATTTTAGCAATCGCCTGTATTTCACCGAGCAACGGGCAAAAATCTCCCCAATGAGCATCTAAGAAAAATATGCAACTGTCTTCCTTAGTGATTACGTCCGACATCAGATTATTAAGCCAATTTACACTGCTATCAATCTTAGCGTGTACGTTTGGCATATTCTCGACTTTGTGATAGCCATGCTTTGCGTAGTCGTGATTGATTTCTACGGTATACACCTTTTCGAAGTTGTCGCCAAGCCATTTAGTAGTGGAATACAGGCAACTTCCGGTTTCAATAGCGGTATTGATTCCAAATTGTTTTTTAAGTTTTAGAAACTCATTACAAATGTAGTTGTCGCCATTGAAAGGTAAACTTTGAAACGGCATTAAAACGGGTTCTGACATTATTATTTATATTTATTTATTAATTGCTTAAATTCATCAACTCTATTAGTCCATTTACAATTTTCAGTTACAAATTTGCAACCCTTGTCAGCTATAACCTTTGCTTTGTCAGGATTTTGGAAAAAATAGATAATTTTTTCTGTCAAGTCATTAAAGTCTTGCCAAATTACGAAATGTTCTCCATCTATGAAATCTTTACGATAATCAGGATATTCGTGTGATAATACTAAAATACCCGAAGCCATAGATGTTATCAATCTATCTGAATAATATCTTTTGTAATTGTAATGACTTAGGTTTATGGAAATTAAAGACTCATTGTAAACGTAATTAGCACCGAATTCATCTAAGTAACCTAAAGAATAACCACCCCAACCGCTACCAAACAATCTAAACTTATTTGCAAATCTTGATTTGAGGTGATTTGCCATAAGTTGCCTTTGAGAACTTAATGGAAAAATATTAGGATAATTATTGCCACAAAATACTACTGAGTGATGTCGATTCTCTTCATTTTTATTAAAAAAATGTGCATCGTCATATCCACATTGTAAATAATCTGCCCTAAATCCCAAATCACTCATTTTATCTACATCATTTTCATTTGTAAATAAAGAAATAACGTGATTACCTATTTCAGCATAAGCATTTACATTATCCCTTGCATCACCTGTCCAATTAAATACTAAACTATGGTCAGACATTATCTTAGCGGTATCAGGATAAATAACACCACTTCTTTGTATTTGCATAAATACTACATCAAACTGATTACTCATTACTTTCTGAATAATCACTTTATTTAGGTCGGGTATTGAATACCTTTCCAACCAAATAGTTTCTACTGAAGCAAATCTGCTTTCAAACGCTTTGGTTATGGTGTAGTTAGGATGCTCTCTACCATCAATTACTATTCTAAGCAATCTCATTTTTTCATTTTTATGATGTTGGAACGAGCCTGTACGGTGGTGGCACTTTTTGTTTTACGTTACCGCCTGCATCAACATAGTGCCGGATGTTGGTTTCGTGGTAGTGATAAGACCTGATTGTCTTACTTGGGTTGATTACGGTATATCCTTGAACATGAATGTCATGAGCAAGTCTGTTGTCGCAACCTGCTATACCCATACCGTATTCATGGCTTGCATGACATACCGGTTTGCCGTAGAATATCCATGTGTCCTGTGAATCAGGTCTGTCATAATGCTTTGGTTCACCTACACTGTAAAAATCCCACCTGCTGAGAGCCAAACATACCTTTTCCTTGTTGTGCATAGCCATAATGTAATTCCTGATGTCGTCCAATTCTTTAGGGGTCATGAATATATCTGAATTAGCAACGATATTTATGGCATTGTCGTCAGTTATGGCATTGAAGAAGTCGTTGAATGATGGTCTACCTCCAACTTCTATCAGATTTGACTTTACCCTTTGTGCTATACCTTGATTATAGAAGTCAAGGTCTTTGGGTTCGATTAATAGATTGATGCTATCGAATCCGGCTATGCCATTCCAACGCAGGCAAAAATCTAATTCCTCTTGCCTGTTAGGATATTGGTCTTTGTAATAGCTTGTAAATAGATTTACTCGTACTTTATTCATTGTCTATATAATATAAGAATCCTATTCCTTTGTCAAAATAATATATTGAGTTAACCTCCCCTTTCCCATACCTATCTAATTTCATCATAAAAGAACACCTCTCTCCATCTTTATCTATGGCATTCCAAGTATAACTTATGTGCCTCTCAAATACTTTTTTATCGCAATCGCCATAAGTCATCACAGAAGTCTTGTCATCGTTGTTTATGGTTATGCTATTCTTATTGATTGTGACATACATATCTAATGGGAACATAGTCTTTTCATCATGCCAATCGCCATTGTAATATGAAACGTAAACCGACTTGTATACTTTGTTAACTGTCTGAGAGTGGCAAAATGTGGAAATCAATGCAAATGATAATAGTAATAATAGTTTTTTCATTTCTGATTTTTTAATCGTGATTAAATTTAATTCGGCTCTGCCTGTAAAATACTTTATTTTTCAATACGTCATATCCTTTTTGTCTTACGAGCATCATTTTTTCAATTTTGCCATCGTGACGTTCAAGGTGCTTCATGATGTGGATGGGGTTGAAACTTAGGTAATACCCGTCCGAGTCAGCGCAAATCCAACCCTCTTCACCGGCATCGTTTTTAATTTTCATGTTTACCCTCATGTAGTGTATCAAGGCACGAATTTTAACCTCACCGACCGGCTTCATTTCCAAACGGGTTTGTAACAGGTGGTCTATTTCTTGATTGTTGATTACTTTGGTATTACTTGTGTTCTCCTTTAAGTAATTAGCGAGAAAAATCATTACGTTGTTTTCCATGTGTTTATTTTGTTATGAGGTAAATAATAATCAACCATATTACAGATGAAACATGGTTAATACCATTTCTGCTTTCCTTAATCTTTTCGTATGCGAATAAAAAAAGTCCGTTTAAGTCTACACGGTTATTGCCGATGTCAAAAAATTGTTTCCGATACTTTGCCATTACTATAACGGAGTAAATCATGACAACCGGAATAGATATTAAGCCATAAATTGACCTGACAAGCACCTTTATTGAATAATAAATGATTTTAAGTATTAGCTTTAATTTCAGCATGGCTTATTTATTATATGGTGTTTTATAAGTTTCTTTATTAGGCTCGCCACCCCATTTTTCAATATAGCGTTCCCTGTTCGATATTGCGTGTTGCTTCAGTTCCGGCATTTTCTCTATGGTCTTGCTTTGCTGATACAAAAACGGGTTGAGAAAAGGTATCTTAAACATTTCCATACCCAACAATTTCATTCTGTACTCGTAGTCGTTGTCCTCATAATATGCAGGATAAAAGGTTTCGTCAAACCTGCCAACGGCTTCCCACGTTTTTTTAGGCAGGATATATACACACCATTGTTGCTGAGTGAGGTAAAAGTCTTTGTCAAAGTTTGTCAATAGGTTATTAACCTCCCAATCCTTCCTGCCGAAGTAGATGTCGTCATTAAGCATAACCACGTAATCATGTTCCTGAAAAACGAGGTCGCACAACTGATTCCATGACCGGCTTACACCCATGTTTTTCTCATTCTGAATCACTATGACGTTGTCATTGTCTGCAAACTTTGATTTAATGTCCTGATTGCCATTATCTACTACATAGATTTTGGTTTCGGGATAATCTCTGACATAAAAAAGTAATGCCGGATATAGTATATCAAAGCGGTTGAGTGTGGGAATACCTATCGCAAATTTTTTCATAACTGTTTTTAATATCTAAGGCTGACCTTTGTTTTGCTTTTGAAATTGTATATGTTTTCGAGCATGGTCTTATATTGGTCTTGTGTTTTACACTGCATAAGAGCCGTTGGCTGAATACTTACCTTTTTAAGCATGGTCTTGTGGTCGTAGTTGGGATGGTTGAAAACCGAAATCAGCGTAATGCAGAATGAGTTGTCGTTGAACTTGTTGAAATACTTTTTGTAGTCCATTATCATATTTGCCATCCGGTATGCCTTGTCTTCATCGACAAACTTAAAAACGCCTTGTTCAAAGTCTTTTAGTGCGAATTTAATTCCGTCTTCTCTCTTGGTACGGTAATTAGACAACCCACTTGATAATTTAATACAGATACCAAAGGTTAATTCTTTGAAGTAGTTTCTGAACTCCTTGAACTTGACGTAGTCTTTATAGCCTAAGTTGATGAAGCCGTCAAGGTAGTCCTGTTTGTTCCAATTACTCATATTGGCGTTAAGTATCTGAACTTCTTTGATTCCGTAACCGTAAACAAGTACGTAATTGATAGGCAGTCCTAATTCCTTACATACATAAAACCGGTGCTGACCGTCAATGATTTCCATTTTGTCATTGACTGTTATCAGACTTACGAGGGGATTCTGTTGAATAGACTGCTTTAACCTTCTGAGGTGAATTTGATTTATGTGGCGGTTGCCTTTAAGGATTCTGAACCTTGCGTAATCGTAAGTGGTTTGGATAATCGGGTTGAAAAGTTGCTTTTTAGTCTTGTTCATTTTAATCGTTTTTAATTTTTATTTAAGTTTATAATTGCATTGGTTTTTTAACCTCCCAATCGACTTCCTGAAGCATGGCTCTTAGTTTCTCTATGCCCACCTTTTTCCTGCGGACGTGATAATACTGCCATCCGTTCTTTGTGAGTTTCTTCAGCCTGAGTTTGCGTAGTGGAAAGTATCTGTTGGTTTCATTGTATGGTAGCTGATACAGGTTGCCGTCAAGCCAACCGAAATAAACGCCCTCTAATTTAAAACCTAACTTGAAGTTTAGTATTGTGTCCATTTGTGGCAAATCTAAATATATAATTTAATGTAACAAGTTTTTTATTGCTTTTTTTATGCAGTCATTTCCTACGAAATACGGTATCGGTTGTAACCGGTAGTAATACTTAGCACCTACAAACAGTTTGAATTCTTTTTTCTGTGGGGGATGTGTTGGCAGGACTACTGCCGTCCTTTTTGACTTCATACCAATTTGTCTTTATCCAATACCTGAATCATATTTGATGGCAGATTCGCCCACCTGACAATCTTTACTCTGCGGTATTGTTTACTGCCGTCCTTTTTCCTTCTGAGTTGAAGCATGGAGTAAGTATAGTCTGTACTGTCATAAATAACGCCTACGTCCTGCCATTTACTCCAACCTGATTTAAACTTGCCGTCTTTGTATAGTGTTCCCAAAAGGAAGCAAGCCGTTCCAAAAATTAGAAATGAGATAATTACTGTTGTCATTGTTTAGGTTGTTTTAGTGATTGTGTATATTTTTTTAGTGCATTTTTTTTATTCAAGGAGGTTATGTAAACACAATCAGACTTCGTGTTAAGTATTCTTTTTATATACCCACTACTTGATTTTACTGATATATCGGGGTTCAGAATAAAGGAGGTTTCATTAGTATATTCTGCTTCTTTAATCTCATTTGTTGATATGTTTATTTCAAAGCACTTATGACCTCTTTGTGGATGCAATGTTCCTAACAATAATTTTTCTTTTTTAATTGGGGCAACTTTTTTTAACCCAATATTATCATTGGAATATTTTTCAAGTTCTTTCATTGTATTTCTATTTCAGATGAAAAATATAGTTCCCTATCAATATTGGAACTCTGCATCCAAGTTCCATTTTCAAAACAGGCTCTTGCAAGTTGCCCTGATGGAATAAGTTGTTCCTTTAATCTTTCAAAATAGAACAATATCATATCAATCTTATCTTTTGCAGTTCCCTCACATTGAGTTCTTATTTGGTTTAAATGGTCAATTTCTTTATTTAAATATTCATTACTAATAAGCGAATACTCTTGTAGTTTAATTTTCATTGTTTATTAGTTTTTGATTCCTTTATTGTTTTTTCTATATCGTCTAAGCACTTGTTGTACCCTCTTAACTCCACTACTTTGTAATATGACCTCTCCATTTCCAACGCTTTTTGTTTAAGTTCTAAAAAGTCGATGTTATCGCCAATCATGGAGTCGATATAATTAAATACCATCATTATAGGGGTTTGGGTTTCGTCAAGCATATATTATGGGGTTTAAAGTAGTATTTCTCCGGTTTCTTCATCGACTATATACCCGATACCGTTGCTGAGGTCATCAAATAGTTCTTCGGGTTTGTTTTTCGGTTTTTGTGCGGTGTCTACAAGTCCATTCCATTTCGGTTTTTGAACGTAACGTTTAATTTCTAAGAAATAAAGGTCTGTATACCATTTACCGTTGTACAGGTTTGACTTCGGAAATACCTTACCCTGTATCTTATCGTTCTTATTAAGTCTGAGTTCGTCCATCTTGGCTTTACAATCACCCCATACACCTATGGCTATGGGTACTTGTTTACCCCTAAACGTTTTTTTCAATACGATTTTAGAGAATTTTTCGGAAACCTTTACTATTGTCAATATTCTACCTGTAATATCAAACATCTATGAAGTGATTAATTGATAGTTTGGATAATATGGTTTCCAAAGAATTCGTATCGAAGTGTTTTTGAACACAGTAATTACGGGAATACCTTTTTTGCAATATTTCAGGGGTTGGTCTTTCATTTACTGCAACGTTATCAAAAAAGTCGTTTATGTGCTTCGTAGCCATGTTCTTACCGTATACCAAAGCCTCGTCTATTATTTCTTTGGGTATAACGATTAACTTATTCCGTCTTAAAAATAGGTAAATAGTCGAGAAATAGTCGTTTACAATACCCTTGTTTTTGTATTCTTCATAGAAATATGAAATCAATTCCTTCATGGAGTCCAATTTTTCTTCAGGACTCGGCATTTTCTCGAATTCCTTTTTGGCATCACTGAGTTGTTTGCGTTCCGATACGGGTTGTAGTATGTGTCTACGATATTGGATATAAGCGTTTAATATCCGGCTGACATACATCGGACTGAATATATTAAACGTTCTCACGTCTACATCAAGTTTATCGGTTAGGCTTAGGTCAATACATAACCGGATTTCATCAATGCTTATGTTGGAATAATTTGTGGTTATGAATTTGGCTATAAGGACTAATTCTTTAGCGACATCGTCCTCGTCCTGATTCATAACGCTTACACCCGACATCCACCTCCATGTTGCCAATACCTCTATGAGTTCGTTTACGGAATCTGCCGAAACCTTCGGACTACCATAGACGGCTTTTATTATATTGTGTTCGTCAACGTTATTGCAGAACTCAATTAAAGAATTGTTTTGCTTTGTTAACTGCGTTGGATAGCTTTTCGATGGAACTATGCTTGGCGTTTCTGACATCTTTTATTTCGATTTCGGGTTCGTTTAAATAGTTTTCAAACTTTTTTGATTGGAATAAAGTTATGGGTCTGAGGTACTTCTGTTGTTCAGTGCCGAGCCATTGTTTACACTTTTTATCTATAACGGATTTGAAATCAGGGAATGAGTACCCTTCTTTTATCCGTGCCGACAGACATTCTGTGTTGGCTTTGCTGAGTGTATAAGTAGAGGAAACCTGCTCGTTTAAGTAGTTAATCACTTTCTGCATTAAGTTCTTGATTTCCGGACTATTAGATTTGGTAGGCTTGTCATCCTGAAAAACAAAGCCATCTTTGAAAAACGTTATGCCGAATTCGTATGCTTCTGTAATCGTTTCTAACTTTAGTTCTTTTCCAACCCTCAACATATCATTTTGGAAAAAGGTCACGAAATCGGGTCTAAATAGGTCTTGGGTATAATCTGCTAACCATTTTACCCAATAGATACGAATGTAGGCAGGTTTCTCTCCGATGGCTTTTAAAAACTCTAATGGTATTACTACTGACTTCATATCAGATGCAGTTAATAAGGTTTTCCTTAATTATTACCTCCGCAATTAATTCAGATTCCATATTGGAGTCATTGAACTTGATGGCAAATAACTCTATTAACTTTTTGCAACCCTCGATATGAAATGGATTGGTACTGCTTTGTATGGCGTTGAGAATCCACTCATAGCTTTTTGTTTTCAAGTCTATATCCATGTTTTAAGTTTTTTTAGTCTACGATGTCGTCTAATTTGACGTTCAGAGTTGAGGCAATTATCTTAGCCGTTGAAATCTGATAGTTGCTAAGTCGACCGGTAACCATCCTCGATATTCGTTCATCAGCGTATTTGATGCCGTGCTTTTCTAAGATGGCACGTTGCAAGTCACGTTGGCTCATGTTCCTCTGATAGAGCAAATAATACAATTTTGTCATATTACTTATTAGGGGTTGAGATTAGAACATACTTTGCATAAGATGTGTTGTTGCCGTTGTCATCCTTTGATTTAATGTTGTGGGTTGCGATGTCGTACCCTGATTTTCTCAGATTGAAAATAATCGCACTCAGCCTTGTGGCTTTGTAAAGAATGATGGCATCCCATGACGTGATTGATTTCTTTTTAAGCAAATGCTTCTTGATTTGACTAACTTTTGTTTGCATGATTGTTTGTTTTTAATTTATTATCAAATATAAATACCCTAAGTGAATAAACAATGATTTATTTACGTTTTATTTTGTTGGCAAGTAGCTTCAGCCTTTCACTAATTGCTTCCTGATTATCTGCTGAGTTCATGTTGGCGTTATTCATTACTTCTGAGTAAGCCTGTTCATAGCTGAGTTCGGCTTTACCGTTTCTCCGGTTTACGTTATTGTGTGCATCAACAGTCCAATTAAAAAACGAAGTCCGGTCTGATAGCTTTGGTTCATTTTCCGTCAGGAAGTCCACGAAGTGAGAACCACATATCGGGCAGGGCAATACCTGTGGCAGAGAATAAATAAACTCCGTGTATATATCCTTATCCCTTTGTGTGGGATTTTCCGGAAAATTAAGGGCAACGAAGTGTATGAAGTGCCACGCCTGTTTACCCCAAAGTATAGGACTGTAACCCATAGTTAGTTCCCACGTTTAATGTCATCGTGATAATCACAATAATAGTCGTATTCGTAATAGTCGTATTCGCTTTCCGGCTCTTCGGCTTCCGGCTCTGCCGGTATTAAGGCATCGGAATCGGTAACGATTTTAGCACGTACTGAATATGTGTTAGGACTATGGTATAGCCTTTCCAATTTGAATTCGACATCCTGACCTATTAAAGATTTTAATTCTGAGCAGGGGTTGTTCAATATGTCGTACACGTTATCGGGATGGAGTGGGTATGGAACTCTGACCATAATCTCGTCTTTGTATGGCTTTTTAATATTGTGGTACACAATAAAAGCATCCGGTGTTTGAATTAGGCTACCTTTCATAAGTTCTCTGATATTTTTATTGCTTTTTGTTCAGAGGCAACCAAAGTATATCTCAGCAAACCGATTATTTCGTAATGGTGCTTTAGATTATATGCCCTCAGCCTAATTTTATCTCCGTTTATGGTCAACTCCAATTTCTTTTCTGTGCTTTCATCAGTACCGGCTTCGTCATAGGTCATATTAAATATGTCTTCTTTGCATGGGTAGAACTCGCCTTTAATACCTCTGATAACATAGTCGCCATGACTGATTAACATATTGCCTTCCAAAGTCTTAATCGACCAACCCATAACGTCATCAGCACTTATGTTGTCTTGACCAACAAAATCAATGATTTCTTGAATGTTTTCGCCATTGAATTGAACGGCTTGAATCGTAACCGGCTTTTTCGTGTAATTTTTCATATTACTTTTTTTATTGTTTTAAAAATTCTGAAATTCGGTTTGCCACATCGGTTGGCGTGTGTCCATCATAAGGGATTGGCGACCTGCCATTTTCATCAATTTTAAACAAATCCCAATGCTCAACTTTGTAATGATTGGTAATCATTCCTGTTGGTAGCATAGCCACTACAACAAACCACCCACCACCGAAACACAACTCTCCGTCACTATGTCGTAGGCTCTTATGAACTTGGTAAACACCATGCTTCGCCCATTCGTTAAAAATCAAGGCATTGTATAGCATCCTGTAATGATACAACTCATTAAAGGTGTGGTAGCCATCGGATATATTGCCTTTATCTAACTTCTTATCCAATAGGCATTCACCATCTTTGCATTGACAAATGGTTGGCGTACAAATACGAGGGCATAGTTTTAAATTTTCCATGTTATTTGTTTTTATTGTTATTGTGTGATTTAAGCGACCATATCCTCATACAACCTAATTGCATGAATTTTTTAATCTCAGTTATTGATGGCAAAGTCTTTGTTTTATCATGCTTGGCTTGGCGATAGTATTCGGCTTTCCACCCTTCATGCTTTTTCATATTTCCTAAATCAGTACCCCTTGAAGCGTTTTGCCATTTCCAATAAGTCTTTGGCTTTACTGCTATTATGCCACAATGATTTGGTATGATGTCAGCATACTTCTCACACAACTCAATAGGCATGGCGTAATACATTCTACTTATTATCTTAGATTGATGCTTGTGTTCCTTTTTAAAATCTGCTTTTAGGTCTGATGCACTTATCTTAATCTCGATTTCAGTGAACCTACCTTTGCTATCCAAAGCCAACATATCGCACTCGTGCCTCAATCCCAATCCCCAACTCACATTTGGAACTATGGTATATTTACGATAATCAAGTAACATAGCAACTGCTACCTCTATATGACCTGCGTGTATTTTCATTTTTTATTTTTGGGGATGTGGATGTGATTCGAACACATGATTTTATTTTTGCCACGTAGGACTTATTTAGGCATCACCATTTTGCCACCACATCCTTTTATTTTACATATTCAAAGCGGTTGTTAAATTGTATGAATTTGTATTGTAAATGGTAGCATCATTCGTAACACCAATACCACTCGTACCAAAGTTTGTAACGCCATGAATTTGATTTTGGAATAAACCACCTCCTATCGTTATTCCATTAGAACGTTCTCGAACAATAGGAGATACTAAAAATTTCTAATTAGGATTTGAACGTTATCGGGGTCTGATGCGTATTTTTCATCAACTTCCCTTGTTGCTTTAAAGATTACTTCCTTTTCACTATTAGCCAACATAAACTTTGGCTCTGAAATGATTTGAGAATCTTTGTAGGTTTTACCTTTTTCGGTGGTTTCGTACTCATGGTACAACACTGTGTACTGAAATAAACTTTTCATTTTTTTCTTTTTTAATTATTGATTATTGAATTTGCTTTAACAATGTAGGCATCGAGCCGTATAATGGGGTGCGCCCGTCCCACTTTTCTATAAACTGTTGCTGAAGTAATTGCTGAGTGATTCCTGAAGACTTTATTTTGTTCTGCTCTGCTTTAAGTAATTCCAACTCATTCCTTTTCTTTTGTTCCTGTATCTGTTGGTCAAGTACGCTGATATTAGTATTTACTTCGTTTCGGGTATCAATCTTATCCTTTACTTTGTCGCTAAAGTCGAGATTAGCACTGAACGTAATCAATTCCAATCCTTTGTCTTCAAAACTTTTTTTAACGAGGTCTTGTACCCTTTCTTCAAACTTTAGAGAGCCACCGTTTGCCATAAGGGTATCTGTGATATACTTCCGGCTCTCTTCTTTTATGATGTCGTATACATGAGGCTCTAAGACATTATCTTCTAATGACTTCATAAAGTCATCGCCACTGCCTAATCTCGAATTTTGGAAAACGAGGTCAACAACTCTGTTTTCAATAGCCTTGTAGCTATAAAGTGGCTTTGCCGTAAACTCAGTGTTATCACTTGCTTTCAGATGCAGAACTTTGTCGCCAAAATCTGCACGTTGCTCAAATGCAGGAACTTGGAACAACTCAATGCCTGCGCCCATAGTGTTTACTCTGCCTTGTTGCTTAGAATAATCGGATTTTCCGTTTTTTCCGTAGTTTTCCATTAATACGCCATAGTAGTTTGGTGCTACTCTTTCGCAACTCGCAAAGGTTAATACGAGCATGATTGCTAAAACTGAATTAATCGTTCTTTTCATTGTTTTTGTTTTTTATTTTGTTTAAAATGATTTGAGTAATTAGACCTATTATTACGATAACGAGTGCTATCGTACCCCATGCTGAAAAATGGTTGAATCCAATGTTTACGAGCATAATTATTGCAAATAATAGGAATATGTAATAAAAGTATTTCATGGCTTAATATTTAAGGGTCAGCACTTTTACAACGTTCATTTGTGCGTTTAGGATTTCCCCAATGGTGTGATTGAATAAAACATTATACAAAGGAGATTGCTCTTTCAAAGCATCTTCACTTAATAAATCAGCCAGCTCCGCACAAAGTCTTTTGGCTTTAGTTACTTTGTCATCGCCACTTGGGTTAAATGTTAACCCAACAAGCCTTTCGCCAAATGTGAGTTCAGGTTGTTGTGGCTCTTGTATACATTCAGATTGTGAATCTAATTCAGCCATCGCCTCGCCTTCGGCTTGGTGCATAATGGCTTCCATTTCGGCTTGTGCTTGTGCGTTCATGTGTTCTTGGTAATGTCCTTCGTCTTGAAAATGTGTCATTTTATTTTGGTTTAATTGGTTACTAAATTGTTGCATGGCTTCTTCATCAACCTTATTTCTGCCTTCTTTTTCTTCTACCGATTTTTCAATCAATGACAACCTGTATTTTAAGATAGACAAATACATTCTCATATGATGATGTTGGTCTTTAAGGAGATACTGTTGTATTTCATCCAATGACATAAAACCTTTACCACTGATGAACAATGACAACTTTGTATATCGTTCTTCTAACTGATTTTTTTCTTCATTTAATCGTTCTAAGAATCCGTAATGCTTATTTCTTAATTCTTCAATACTATATTTCATATAGCTATTTGGTTTACCTATACACCATAAGGTTTTATTTTTAAAACTTTATAAAGATTCAACCTGTGCTATCGCCCATTTTTTAAAGGCTTCGAATTTTACCACGATGTCAACACCTACTTGGTCGTGTATCGGCATATCTTCAATATCAAAATTTTGAACCCATACCATGAGTTGTTTTTTTACCGGTGCTTTGGCTAACTTCTTAGCTTCTTTAAGAGCCTTTTCCTCTTCTAATTGTTGTAGTCTTATTTTCTCTCTCTGTTCGGCTTCTTTCTTTTGCAATTCAGCGTTTAGCCTTTCTCTTTCTTGCTCTGCTAATTTCCTTTCCTTTTCAGCCTTTATCCTCTCTCGCATCAATTCCTTTTCAACTTCCTCTTTCTCCTTACGAGCCTTCTCATGCTCTTCTCTGATTCTTTGTAATTCTTTCTCGTGTTCCGATTTCCTTGCTTTCAAATCAGCCAAAAGACCATTATAATACTTTTCTGAAAGTTTAGAAAAGTCCATTCCCTTTTGCTCTTCATCCATGAACATCCAATACTCAATCAGTTCAGATTTCCTTTGGTCGTGTAATTTTCTGCTATGTTCTTCAGCCAACCTCTGCACATGGGCAACTCTCTCGGCTTCCATTCTTTCATCGTATGCCGTCTTTTTTGCAGTTAGATACGCCATGAATACGTCATCCTCCATCACGCCAAGACTTGTAAGGCTTATGGTAGTGATGTCGTCAACAAAAGGTCTGAGTTCCTGAAGTCTGCTTTCACATAACTGAGCAATCCTTTGCTTTTCTAATTCCTCTAAGTAGTTCTCAATACGCTTTAATTCATCCTCTTTGGTTTGGCTTGCGAATAACTGTGCATTTTTCCAACCGTCAACATATCTGCCACCGTTGAGGTAGAACGCTTTTTGTTTTTTGTGGATTTCCTCTGTGGCTTTGCGAACCACAACATATTCCTTGCGGAGTTCTTTTGCCAACTTTTGAGTTTGTACGGCTTCAATAGGCATCTGCACTATTTCGTTGTACCGGTTTTCCAATTCCTCCATTTTGTTGAGCATGGGCAGAAATTGGTCTTTGATGTTCTTAGCGGTTTCGTCTGTTAAACCGAAGTCAGTGGGGTTGATTTTAACGATTTCCATTTATTTAAGTTTATTAGGATTCAAAAATATGTAATTTATATTTTACTACAACCTTTTATTTAAAAATAATTATCCGAATGTATAAAAAGGGTCTTGGTCGGTGTGGAAAATAGGCATCACGATTACGTCAATATCCTTTATTCCGAACTGACAACGTTCTGTACCTTTTGGCAAAGTGTTTATTTTTATATCGGACTGCATGAGTTCGGATATGGCAAAAAGTATATTAATCATTTCCATTCTGAAGTAAGACTCACCGATTTTAACTAAGCCTTCTTTTGATATAGTCTTTTTGCCGGTTGGTATTTGTGTCTTTTTTTCACGGAGTCCATCACCATCACATAGAGGGCAGTCGTCTTCGTGGTAATAGGTTCTGCCTTCATAGTCAAATTCGTAATCTACCTGACCGCTTCCGTCACAGGCTTCGCAGTCCTTGTCTTCACCCTTATCTTCGTATTCGTCAACCATTGGCGCAACAGATTTGATTTGCTCAATGATTTCAGGCGTTATTATTCCGAATTCGACTTTACCATCATTAAAAAGTTTTTGGTAAAACATTGACTCTATGCTCAGAGGGCTTGAGTGCTGACAGTCTTGGTATTGTCGTTCTACTTTTGATTTATCAATCCGGCATAGAACATAACCGTTTGTTGAATATACTAAGTCGCCTATTAGAAAAGGCTCTGTCATAAAAGGTCGTAGTTCGTCATTTGATTTACACAGGTCTAATACTTTGTCGTAGTTGTTCATGTTATTAGTTTTTAGTTTGTTTAAGTGATTGAAAATAACTTTCTTTAGTAGGTATATTAAATTCTTTCCTTTCTGAATCAGTTAACTCTCGCCTATCTCCACAAATTGTACATTCCATCATAGTAAATGCGTTTGGATAAGTATGTGTTTTTTCGTAATTGTGCTTACCATCGTTTAAGCAATCTGCTTTTTCTGATTCATAATAATAAGAAATAGATGTCGTGTATGTAAAAAACTTATCACAATTATCGCATTGTTGATTATGCTTTACATCTTCTTCATATCCATAACCATCATCGTGATTAATTTCTTGTGGCTTACCACAATAAGGGCAATCAATGTCGTTCATGTTATTATTTTTTAGGTTGTTTAAGTGATTGTCTATTTAAGATGGTAAAACAGTTTTTTCTATGGCAACTACTACATCAACTAATGAATTTAATTCACGAAAAAGTTTACCATGCTCTGCATCACCTAAGTTCATATACGCTACACAAGTATCTAAATCTACTTTGCAGGTGTCCTGCATTACTTGTAGCATATATTCGGTTGACCTATCTTCGGCATCACATAGTTGATGAACACTTGCTAATTTTAGTTTGGTTATGTATTTCATCATATTTCTATTTCAGATAAAATAAATAGTTCTTTGTCTGTTTCAGCATTAACTGAGTCAAAAGCAATTTCAATACCCTTGTCAACACTTACGCTAACAAGTTTCTCTGATGGCTTCAATTGTTCTTCTACGCACTCTAATACATAAAGTTTAGCATCAGCAATTATCCAATCATAAGAATCTATTGAATGCTTACGTTTTTCTTCAATAATTTCTCTTTTCTTTTTTACTATCCACTCATTACTAATAAGTGAATACTCTTGGAGTTTAATTTTCATAATTAATCTTTTTTAGGTTGTTTAAGTGATTGATTTTTTATACCTTCTAAAACTGCTAAAACACCATCTAAATAAATAACATCTTTTAGTGATTGTGCTTTAGATTTTAATCTTTCAAACTCTTGTATTGCAAGATTGATTTTTTCATTTGTTTGTTCCTCTGTATATAGAGTCTCTTTGGCTTTGTTGTAACCTTTTTTAAAGCCATGTCTTAAAGTATTTGTGTGATGATTTTGGTGGTTATCAATGTTACTATCAATTAAATATGGAAATTCTTGTTCAGCCAACTTTTCAACATCATCTTCTACCGATTTAATATGTCCCATAGGCGCATCCATCCATTCTTGTTCTTCATCTGATATTTTATCAACATCGTTATTGATTATTTTGGCATAAGTACAACCTTTGCCATCATCATAAGTTTTATTTACTATCTCAAACTCTACTCCCATGCCACTCATACCATTTACTACACCATCAACATTTTTAGGATGTAATGGTAAAAAATAAGTACCGTAAGTAACTACCCATCCTTGTTCTGTTTTATGTAATGTTCCTTTCATTTTATTTAATTTTTAAATTAATGACTGTTCTTTTACTGATGCTGAATATCCCATTTGTTCAAGATATTCTAACATACCTTCTACTTCATAAGTAGAATATTTAATATATTGCTTTCCTTGTAACTGACCATTCAAGATGGTTATTGTGTATTGTTTTATTGGCATAATTAATCTTTTTTAGGTTGTTTAAGTGATTGTTTATTTATTCGTCCAAATGGTTGATGAACCGCAGGAGTTATAAACCTTTATTCCGTAGTGCTTTGGAGTTTCCATGAACTTGAAGTAATCTCTGCTTCTACCTACGCAATACACACCATTAATTCCTATGGCATTCTCTTTTTTAACCCTGATTAAGCCGGAATCATTAATCGACTGTACGCAGTCTGTCATGCCGTCAAATGATGAATGATGTTCTACAAATAATACTTTTGATTTGTTTACAAATGACTTCAGAGTAGCCATTGTGATTTTCTTTGTTTTTAGTTGTTCAGCGTTCATTGTATTAGTTTTTAAAAGTGATTGAAAATTTGTGCGTTACAGTCGCACCCCTGAGTATGATTAGAATGACCAATCGTAGTAGTAGTTTCTGCAACCGAACACGATACTTATTTTGCTATATACTTTCTTCATCCTTGTAATACCCTCAACCACTTTTTGTGGATAAGGCTCTCCGTTGTATATCTCTTTAGACAATTCGGGGTTGGTTTTGGAAAGGTATATTCCGTAAAAATCGTCAGCACCGTTTCTATTCGCTTCGGCTTTGAATTCGTCTGTGAATACGATTTCATAACTTTTTATCCTCCAAGCACCTCTGAACCATTCAACATCAATAAAACTACCGGTCTTTTCAAACACCCAATTCTGATGACCCATCTGTGGTTCTCCTTTAGACTTGTCATACTTAGCATCCAAGTGTTCCAATTTTACATATCTACCACATTCGCTGACTTCTACAACATCGTAGCAAGTTCTGTCTGAGTACCACATCCTTGTCGCACCCTCTCCGACTTTAGGCAGGGTTGAGTTATTTCCCATGATGTTGTTGATTAGGCTTCCGTAATTTGTAAGTCTTCTGCGTTGTGTCTTTGGTTGGTTGATTGTAGTGTTCATGTTTTTGAGTTTTGTAGTGATTAGAACCGATTACAGAACAAATGTAGTTTATTTTCTGATATAAAAATCATTTTTGAAAAATATTTTTTTCACGCCTGTATTGGCTTTCCGGAAAAGGCTCGATATTAATGAGCAAACATACATTATATGTAAGGGCAAAAAAAGAGGGGTATGTAGAAACAAACCCCTGATGTAATTATCAAAACTTAAATAAGGAAGCGCAAATCTACTTTATTGCCATCAAAATTCAGTATATTTGAACCCATACCGGACGACCCCGTACAAGCCAAAAACAAAACGACCGATTTTAAGGCACTAAATTTCTTTTCTTTTCTCTTGTCCTATCCTACCCTACTGCTCATGCCCTGAAGTTGCAAATTTGCCCTGTTTCCTTTCGCCTGACGACCGCAGGACGACCCCACAACCACCCCCGAAAACAAAAAAATCGAAAAATCGAGGAAAAAAGGAAGGAATTGAATATTAAAAAAAAAATTTAGTTCTTCTTTTCTCTCAAAGACCCTAATTCTTTTTGACCTGCTCATGTTCTGCACCTCTGCACCTCAGCGTACCCTTTGACTCCGGTACACCCTGACTCCCGTTGCCTCCCCACCGCACACACCTGCGCTTCCCTCGACTGCTGACCGGATGCCAATCGTGTGTGGCTTGGATGGAAGGATGTCGTGTTTCCCGACACCCCTTGTTGGTGATGGCGGTCTGCACCTCAGCACTGATTCGCTACACCCTACTGACTCGCTACCTGCTCACCGCATTCCCTCAGCGACTGATGGCGTTATGCTCATGACCTCATACTCACCTACTCGATTCGTGTGTGGCTCATTCCCCCCTCGCACTCGCTTCGCTTCGTGCTTCGGTCTTTCACACTCCCTCGCCTCTCTCTCACTCCTGCGACCATTCGTTCACACGCTTCACTGTGGTACGTATGTGTTCGGATAAACACTACTCGTGTTCATCACTCCTATCGCTTCACTTCATTTACTCACTCATGTAGTTCACTTACTTACTATCACTTCGTTTACACTACTGTGTTAGTAGTCAGTTTCTACACACTTTTATTAACCCACCACACACCACCACTG
>Ga0213922_1000376_pt1 | contig 23327 bp, 37 predicted proteins | sample McNCre2917MG_FD_165060 | JGI IMG/M metagenome (GOLD analysis project Ga0213922, IMG submission 165060) | Freshwater microbial communities from McNutts Creek, Athens, Georgia, United States - 29-17 MG | ecosystem: Environmental > Aquatic > Freshwater > Creek | place: USA: Georgia | collected... | reverse complement strand
TAATATCAGTCATCAGTTTCTTGTTCCGTCAGGACGTGCATCAACTCTTGGTAAACCTAACTGCCATTGTGTACCAACTGTATCTGATGCAATTTTAAAATTCATTTGACGACCACGAGCTCTAATAAATACTTGGTTTGTATATTGATCTACAGTTGCTGTTGCAGTGACAATCGTATCACCTGTTGTTTGACCTTCTAAGTTAGTTGTAGATTGTGCAGCACCAGGAAAATTACGTACACCTACAGTAATATCAGCTTCAGGAATAATTGTAGCACCTGTCACAGGATTAATAGTTTCAGACCCTCTAAAATTAATATCAGGAATAACACGACGTATTAACATATATTTATCGCCGTCATCAATATCTACGTCTGCAGATTGAATATATGATGTAATAGGAAGTGGAGCTGCACCTAATGGTTGTCCATCATCAGTACCATTTTCATGTTGGTAAACCCAACCATTATCTAATCCAACAGGATTATTGAATACACCTGAATCAATCCATGCAGTTCTTTCTAATTGACCATAATACCAAATATTTTCAAGGTAATTAAATACAACATATCGATCAATTTCATCTGAATTTGCTGAAGGATAGAACCAAATAATTTCTGTAAATTTATTATTAACACCTGCAAATATAAGTGCACTTTGGGTATAATTAATATCAGTAAATATATATTGTCTTAATGTACAAGGTAATGTATCAACACGACCAGAGTATGTATAGAATCTATCTCGACCCATCCAGTAAGTAATGTTGTTTGAGCCTACTAATGCATTAGCACCGATAATAGATATATTATGTGATAGTTCTTGTAAGCCAAATACTTCTTGTGTGCCTAAATATTGAATAGATGTTAATGATGTATTAGTAAATACTAGAGTTTCTTGTCTAGTATTAATTGCAGTAATAATTTTAGAACCTGATTGTAATCTTAAATAACCCGCAGTATTAGTTACAGTTGGTTGCCAATTTTCAGGTTCAGGACCAATATCAGGATCAACATTAGACCAACGAATAAGTAGTGGATCATAAGTTCCTAAATAATTAGGTGCTGGTGCTGTAGCATCATAGTTTGTACATCCTAATGCAAATAAGAAACCTTGTGGAGCAAATAATATTTTACCTACTTTTTGAGGTACTGCTACTGCACCTGCTATTGAATTTAATAAAACAGCATGGGTTCCAAATGATGGATCAAAAGCCCAATAATAAATTTCTCCACCTGTACCCGATACTGTGTCATATTGAGTATTAAAAATTAAATCATTATTAAACTTATCCATAAATATAAGTCTTGCAGGTTGATATACAGGAACAGTTGAGCCAGAACCCCAAGTACCTCGACCCCAAGTAGATGTACCCCAACCATAACCTGCTGTAGTAATTGGATAACCTGCCGGCATATAAACAACAGCCGTAATGCCTGTACCACCTTGTCCTGTTGTAGTTGATGTTGCAGTAGTAGTTGCTTGGAAGGTAAATGTATTAGAATCAAGCACTGTAACTTGTACTGTAGTATTCATTTCAGTTACAGGAATACCACCAATAGTAGGTCCTGCAATACCACTGAATGTTACATAAGTTCCTGTAGTTGCACCATGACCTGTTAAAGTTACTGTTACAGTTTTAGATGCGTTTGTTGTTCCTATACAATTATCTGTTGATGGAGTGGAGATAGATGTATATGTAGCATAGATAGGTGTAATGTCATATAGGGTTGTACCTGAACCTACATAAACACGAGAGTTTGTACCAATACCAAGTAAATTAGATCCGTCAGTAGTTGACCAACTAAATACTGAACGTGCAGAATCAGTGTATGCATTTAAGTTAGATACAGTCCAACCACCAAACTTTTCAGGGAAGCCTGATCTAAAACGGACGAGCTGAGTCTCATACCAACCACCTTCTGATGCGTAGTTAGTTTGATCTCGGTTAACACCGGGTTTAAATACTAATTTACTTAATGCCATTATCTACCCTCAAAAAGTGCTCGTTCATCCAATCTGCGAGTTTGCAGACCTTTCAGTATTTTAACACCTGCACGACAATATTTCACTAACGATTCCATAGCCGCCTTTTTATCACCGCGAAGAAGCGCTTGACGGACAGTTGAACGCTGAAAGCATCCAAGACCCAAATTAAAGCAAAAGCTGATAAGAGCGTCAAACTCCCCTTGTCTAAGAGGCACGTTAGGTAACATTCTATGTAATCCCAACTCGAAGCGACGTAAGTCTGATTTAAGAAGTCCATCTATTTCTTCCTGCGTAAAAGTTCTGTTCCAAGAATCAGGCAAAGATTTGCCATCGCCGATAAGGTGACCAACACCAACAGTCCACAAGCCAGCAGGACATGTATAGGGGCGATTACGCACACCTTCATGATGTTTAATAAGAACGATGCCAGCTTTTGATACATTCACTTATTTCTTTTCCCAAGTTCTTGAACCAAAGTAGAATCCGATAATTGATGCTACGATAGCCATTTCATCTGTTGAAAACACTGTATCTGAAGCTACTACAAAATCAGTACCTGTCCACATAGCCCAGAATAAAGTCACAAAATTAATAAGCACTAACTCACCTACAAAAATAAATGCTACTATAGGTCTAACCATAGCGTTCCAATTACGTACTGTAGGAGAAGCAGATTCTACTAACTTTTTATCGTGGTCGTATAATGCTACACGTTCTTCTGCGTATGTTTGTGCATTAATTTCATCTAATTTAATAGCTTCTATTTTTTCTTGTGCGATAAAGCCTGCTTTAGCTAATTCTAACTCACGTTCTGTTTGTAGCTTAGCCATTTCTCTTTCATGCTTTTGATCACCACGTTGTTGAAAGAACCCTAATATATTAGGAAGACCTGCGGTTGCAAAACCTAAAATCGAGCTTAATATTGATAGCATGTTAGTTATTCAATGGATTAACCATTGCCTTTCTTAATTGTTTCATTTCGTCTTTAACATTAGTTACAGTATCTACAACTTTATCTGCAGTGCCTTTAGCAACGCTGTTAGCTTCGATTGCTTTGCCATAAGCTTCGTTGGCTTTTTCAAGAGCTCGATTGTTAGACATCATCACATCAACTAATTGACGTTCTACTGATTTAGATCTATCTTCAAGCACTGTGATTCTAGTCTCAACTGTGCTCATCTTTTTCACTTCCTCAATCGTCGAGGTCAAATCGTTGAAGAGGGTTATCCCGTAATATACTGCGCCACCTATTGGCACTAGCACGGATAATATAATCCCCAGTATCATTTGCGCTGATAAATTCAAGGAGTATGTTTTGTTGTCGCTCATAATCTTGTTCCTGTATAAGTTTAATTGACTCTTCTATTTGTTGCTGTTGCAGGTTGTAACCTGAGTTTATAAGTTGCATCGACATGACGATGCCAAATCCTGGTACTATTTCTTTACCCTTCGGTGTTTCTGGTGCTTTCACGGTAGCCGACGTCGTCGTAGTATTTGAGCTTGGTATAGAGCTCGTTGTATTCGTTGACGCTGTCGTTGAAGTGCTTTGCACTGTGGCTACCGAAGTGGTTACTGTTTCTGTTGATGGGGTAGTTACAATAGCAGTCATGTCCTGTACCGTTACTGATTCCGGCACCACAATTGGCGCAGTTGTGATCTGCTGACTTATTACACTGTTTGGGTTCGTTGGACTGATCGGACTTATAGGACTCACTGGGTTGTTGATATTCGTCGCCGTCATCGTGCAAGTATTGGACAATGTTGACCAAGCAGTCCAAGTTGGCGAACCATATGGATCTGAGCATAGTGAACTTCTCTGTTCTTGCAATAACCCTTCGTAACCAGCTTGACATGTTAGTTGCCTCGTCTCAGTAGATTCAATACACGTTGGAGGATCTTGCGTGCAATTTGTAGAAGTCGTTGTCCAAGGTCCCCAACTTTGTGAAGAACATTGATAAGTTCTAGTTTCATTAATGGCACCTGATTGGTGTATCGGGCAAGACAAAGTTCTATATTCAACTTGAGCTGTACAAACAGGTTGATAATAAGCTGCACAAGACGGGTCACTTGTATGAGAAGGGCACCATATACTTTGTAATACATAGCCATAAGCCCATTGATCAGTACAATATAAATTTTCAATGTACCCTGTTTGATTTTGTCCCCAACTACACCAAGTAGCATATGCGTTATTCCTTAGTAGGAGGCAAAGCAGGAATATTATAATCCTCGCCATATAGTTTTTTGAACCTTTCAGGATACTTAGTGAACCATGCTTTCTTAGCAGCCTGACCTACAGCACCGCCCATAGGACAAGGTGAACCTGACATTTCCATAGCATCCCATACTGTAGGATCTTGGCATAGCACCGATACTGCAGCCACTTTAAGTCCTAAATCGTTTAATGTTTTTGCTAACTTAATTTTAACGCAGTTTTGGTCAAGGAGAACCGTACCACCTGAGATTGAAAATACGCCAACATTACCTGCACCTGATACTGGTACTGCACAAACATCTTGTGAGAACGCAGACATACTAGGTGCCATAGCACTAGGTACTGGCATTCCTTTATTTTGTATTACTGTTGTTTCAGCATGAGCTGGTGAAGATAGATGCAGCTCTACCATCAACAATAAAAATAAAGTAATTAAAACGCCAACTAGAATTTTCATTATTCCGCTACTTCAACCCAAGATACTGTAGCTTCATCCCACGTATAAATTTTACCTTCAGCTACTGGCATAGGTGTTGGAGCTTCCCATGTCCATGTTGTATTATTTAATGTCCATGAAGGAAATGGTTGTTGGTTATAAAATACATCGTTTGTACGATCATAAACCATACCAGGTCCAGCATAGTTACCACGTAAAGCTGGTTTATCATCTTCTAATCCTGTTTCTGGATCATAGTGTTTACCACCACGTGTATTATAAGATGTTTGAATCCATTCACCTGGACTATCATCTACGAATGTTTGAAAAAATTCTGGTTCAGCTACGATTACTCGTATAACTTTACCATCACATACTTTTGCAAAATGACTCATTTGTTTCTCCTTGTTAAAAATCTATTTAAAGTTAAACCACCCAGTTGTAATATATTTTTCCTCTGTCTTGGAAGTAATACCCCTATGTGTATGCGTCCAGTCTGTTGGAAATATAACTATTTTACCTTTTTTAGGTTTAATTTTTATTTGTTGATAATAAAATTCTGTTTCACCGCCGTCATTAACATCATTAAGATAAGTCATAAACACTAAATGTCTTGATGATGCAGCTCCATTTCCATGCATTCTTTCACTATGCCACATATGAAAACCTTGGCTTGGTAAATACTGTTGAATATTAATTCTTTCAACTAAACCAAATTCAGCACATTTTCCACTAAACTCATATATGTTTATATATTCATCCAATGCCTTTTGTAGCTGTATACAATATTTTTCTGCAAGTGGACACGGATCTAAATAAACATCTGTAGAAGCTTTTATTGTTTCGTCTATTGTATAAACAGAATCTTTGTATATTTTCCCCTGTGTTTTATTGTTGCTTTGTTTAAAGTATTGAATGATTTCATCACAAATACTTGTATCTTCTATTTGGTGCTCATATATAAATGAAGTCATTATGCAGTATAAGTTCCCGATGCTGTAAATTTAATAATAGTATCAGATCCAGATGTTGTAACGGTTGGACTACCTGTAGTAGTTCCTGTATAGTTTACAGTTGGAACTGACAATATTACTACACCAGAACCTCCAGTACCACCAGGTCCTCCTCCATTTCCAGAACCACCACCACCTCCGCCAAGATTAGCAGTTCCAGCTCCACCTGAACCTGGTACAGCACCGGCACCTCCGCCACCCGATCCACCAGTACCGCCAGTACCAAATCTTGTATCTGATCCTCCTCCACCCCCACCTGCATAAGTCACAGATGATCCTGTAATAGATGAAGCAGATCCGTTTGCTCCATTTTTTGTTGTTGCAGCAGCACCAGCACCTCCGCCACCGCCACCAAAAGCAGTAGGGCTTCCAGAAGCACCAGAATTACCTTGACCAGGAGTTCCAGAACCGCCAGCACTGTAAGTTCCGCCATCCCATCCACCACCGCCTCCACCAGATCCACCAGGCGCTCCTGCAGCGGCACGAGTACCAGCAGCTGATCCACCTCCTCCGCCGATAGCTGTTTGAGTTGAGATTCCTGAACCAGATAAAACTGAATTTGATCCGTTGACTCCTGCGCTACCGCCTCCACCTACTGTAGCTGTATAAACTTGAGCCGCTGTTAAAGTGACTGTTCCACTTAATAAACCCCCAGCGCCACCACCACCTCCAGCATTCTCAACATTATTACCGCCTCCACCACCAGCAACTACAAGAAATGATGCAGAATATGGTGGCGATGTAAGTGGTGTAGTAGTATAAGCAGCGCTTGAAACTACCCATCCTTGAGTTGAATCAATGTAAGTAAAAATAACTGCTTCTCTATTTGTAGTTAGTAAATAATTAGAAGTTTGTCCTATAATTTTGTTTCCGTTTCTACCAACTGTTAGATTGTTAGTAGCAAATGTCGCAGCATAGTCTACAATTTGTACTTGATCTCCTATTGATGGACTTGCAGGTAATGTAACAGTGAATGCCGCTGATGTGGTATTACATGGATATGCGTTTCCAGCAGTTGCCGTAAATCCTGTTGTTTGTACAGACTGCCAAGATAATCCTGCTGTAGCCCAAGTTGGAGCTGATGCACCATTTGATTTTAGAAACTGACCTGAAGTTCCAGCACCTACGTTAACTATTTTTGAACCATCTGTATATAAAGCTCCACCTGCGGTTACAGCTAGTGCCGAGTTGTTTGTGCCTCCAGAAGCTATTGGCAATGTTCCTGTAGTTAAAGCACTTGTAGATGTAGCATACATAGCTCCACCAGAAGTAAAACTTGAGAGTCCTGTACCGCCTGAAGATGTACCTAATGTTCCCGCTGTAGGAGTGACAAATAAATAACCTGTAGATGCAGGTAAAGTAATAGTATTAGATCCAGCTATTGCTGGTGCTTGTAAGGTTATACTTCCTGAGGTATCGCCTGCTATAACTACTGAACTCATATTTTATCCTTAAACTTCTACAATTATATTAATAACAATTCTTCTTTTATGTATTTTTGGCACTTCGGGATAGTGTGGCATATCTGATCTAAACCAAACACAATCCCCAGCTTTTGGGCTAACTCTTTTTAATTCGTTACCATTATTATCGCATATAACAGTATCTCCGTCAGAGTCTATTACGTAGTAAACAATGGATATAAAATTTTTAGTATCTTTTGCATTTTCTTCATAATCCAAGTCAGTATGCATAGCTGTCTTTTCTTGGTCTTCTGATACTGGCTGTCTAGGCAATAAATTAACTTTAATTCTTCTAATGCTTTTAATCTTTAAACCTGATGATTGTTCAAAGAAATATAACAATGGTTGAACTCTATAAAATGTTTCAGATTTAATTTTATCTTCGCCATATATATTGTGGGTAAATTGATAAAATATGTCATGGTCATCATATGATATTGTCATGGCATTATAGTACCAAGGGAAATAATCATCTCCCATCAATAAAATCAAATCATTTTTATACGAATCAGGTATAAATTTTTCTACGTGCATCATCCTGTAAATGTTCCGCTTGATGTAAATGTATGAATTGTATATCCGCCTACGTTAGTTACAGTTCCACCACTACCTGTTTGTGAACCAGGGTATCTAATAATAACTACTCCAGAACCTCCAGTGCCGCCAGTAGATGGGTTTGATGCTCCTCCACCACCACCCGTATTAGCAGTCCCTGCTGTACCTGTACCAGGACCGCCTCCACCAGTACCTCCAGTACCTCCACCACCACCGTTATTACATCCAGCCCCACCACCTGCATAAGTTACAGGAGAACCAGAATAAGAATTTGCTGTACCAGGACCACCAGGAGCACCTGTGCCGCCAGAACCAGCAGTATTAGCACCGCCACCGCCACCGCCACCAAACGGACCGCCTCCGTTACCCGTACCTCCATTAGTGCCTTGACCAGGAGTACCTGTACCACCTCCGCCACCACCTAAGTCATTAGGTCCACCTCCACCTCCAGAACCACCTGGAGCACCGGGACGAGATGAATTGCCACCTCCACCACCTCCACCTGTTGAAGTCACAGAGAATACAGATGATGGATTACCACTAGTGCCTTTTACACTACTACCATTACCTGCACCACCAGAACCTACTGTAACTGGATATGCAGTTGCTTGGGTAACAGACTGACCTGTACCTGTTCTAAAACCACCAGCTCCACCACCGCCAGCTAAGGAATTAGCCCCACCTCCACCTCCAGCTACAATTAAATAATCCACTGTATAAACTAAAGGATCAGTAGTAATTGAATTAGAAGCAGAACTATTTGCAGAGTTTCCCACAGCATTAGTAGCATAAACAACAAATGTGTATGTTGTATTACCAGTTAAACCTGATACAGTAATAGTACCTGATCCAGCAGTTGCTAATGTACCTGTAACACCGCCTGGGCTAGATACAGCTGTATATGATGTAATTGCCGTACCTCCATTATTACCAGGAGCAGTATAAGAAACTGTTGCAGTAGTTGCACCTGTTTTAGTAGCAGTACCAATAGTAGGTGCACCTGGAACCGTCCAAGTTGTAATTGAATTAGATGCAGAGCTTGCTGGAGAAGTACCAGCGCTATTAGTAGCTGTTACTGTAAATGTATATGAAGTTCCACCTGTTAATCCAGTTACCGTGATAGGAGATGATCCAGCGCTTGCTGTAATACCCCCTGGGCTTGATGTAGCTGTATAAGAAGATACTCCACCTCCAAGATCAGCTGGAGGAGTAAATGCCACTGTAGCAGTAGTAGTGCCAGTAGCAGTAGCAGTTCCAATAGTTGGAGTTCCTGGAATAGAAGTATAGGTTGATAATATTTCCCATTTACTTGTCACGCCAGAATAAGATTCCACTGCATTTAATGTTGTATTAAATCTTGTATAGCCACTTGCTGGAGACACAGGTCTTTGTGCAGTTGTACCTGACGGTAATGCAAAGAATCCTGTTGATGTTGTTGCAGCATCGTAAACTTGTCCTGTTGAAATCCAAGCAGTTCCAGTCCAATACTCCATAAATCCTGTATCTGTGTTATATCCAACTTGAGCAATAGATGGAGAAGAAGGGCGTGTAGCCGTTGTCCACGTAGTATTAACTATACCTGTACCTTGTAAAACAATACTCATGCCTTGCTCCTAATATAATCTAAAGTTTCTTTAATTGCTTTATGTCTTAAATATTCTTCTCGTATTTCTTGTGAACTTGGTGCTTCCATATTTTGACCTTCGTCCCAACGAGTCACGTTAAAAAATCCTGCGTTAATAGAGAGTTCATATAATGCATTTGGTCTTATTGCATCCATTACTTTATCAATGCCAAATATAAATTCACCTGATTCATCAGTATACTTTTCAATAAGTTCTTGTGTAGTCATCATGATGTATAACTTCCAGCACCAGTAAATGTTAATATAGTATTTGATCCGCTTGTTGTAATAGAAGGAGTACCAGAATAAGTTCCTGTATACAAAGCTGTTGGAATAGATAATATTACCACACCCGCAGATCCATTAAATCCTCCGCTAGAGCCACCGCCACCTCCACCAGATCCATATCCAGTTGCATTACTTCCACCGCCGCCATCTCTAGATCCCGTTCCACCGCCTCCAGGACCTGCAGCTCCTACAGTATAAGATCCTCCATTATTTTGCACACCACCTGATCCACCTCCAGCATATGTAGACGGAGATCCTGTAATAGATGAAGCCGTTCCATTTCCGCCTGTGCCAGATACACCAGCAGGGTTAGTTCCAGCAGCGCCACCAGCACTACTAGATCCTCCACCGCCACCTCCACCAAATGGTAAACCAGCACTACCAGAACCCCAACCATCGCCACCATTAGTTCCTTGACCTGGCGTTCCTGTGCCTGCACCGCCAACACCTGGTCCTTGACCGCCACCTCCACCAGATCCTCCAGGACTAGCAGTTCCAGCTCCTGGCGCACCATAGCCACCACCTACAGCAGTAGTTGCATTAGTTAATGTAGTTGGACTACCACTAGCTGTATTACCTCCACCACCACCAATAGTAACAGAATATACTTGTCCAGCTCCAACAGGTAAAGTTCCTGTTAATAGCCCACCAGCACCGCCTCCACCACCAGCACGAGGACCACCAGCAGGAGAGCCTGTTCCACCACCGCCACCCCCAGCAATAGAAAGATATGTCATAGATTTAGCCGGAGTTGTAATTGAATTAGAAGCTGAACTTGAAGCTCCATTGCCAGCAGCATTTGATGCATATACTGTAAATGTGTAAGATGTTGTAGCTGATAAACCTGTTACAGTAATTGGAGATGTTGAAGATGTACCTGTAATACCTCCTGGTGAAGATACAGCAGTATAACTTGATGTTGCTGGAACGCCTAAATTAGCTGGAGGAGTAAATGTTACTGTAGCTGTATTCCATGCTGTAGCTGTTGCTGTACCTATTGTAGGTGCGCCTGGTACTTGATAAGTTGTAATTGAATTTGACGCAGAACTAGATGATGAATTGCCAGCAACGTTAGTTGCATAAACTGTAAATGTATAAGCTGTTCCAGTAGTAAGCCCCGTTACTGTAATAGTGCCAGAACCTGCTTGTACTAATGTTGCAGTAATACCTCCAGGTGAAGATACCGCAGTATATGATGTAATACCACCGCCGGTATTTGTAGGTGCAGTAAATGTTACTGTTGCAGTTGTAGTTCCTGTCGCTGTTGCAGTTCCAATAGTAGGAGCACCGGGTATTGAAAATTCATACGCTACGTTCCAACCAGTCCCATTATATGTTTCTACTGCATTTAATGTAGTATTAAATCTTGTATATCCTACAGTAGCAGGTGAAGGTCTTTCAGCAGTTGTACCATATGGCAAACCAAAATATCCTGTAATAGGAAATGCAATACCTTGTGGGGTCAAAGTCATCATATTAGTTCCGTTTGATTGGAAGTTAAGATTACCTGACGAGTCAGCTGTAGTGACTACACCACCTGTACCTGTAGTTATTGCATTAATCGTTGATGCCATTTATATTTCCTTTGTATTTACGCTTCATTTGGAAAAAGAACCCAATTTAAAATAGATTCATCCCACTGATAAACTTTACCTGTGCCATTAGGATATTCAACAGGCGCTACCCAACATCCACACGCTGGATCAATTATCCATGATGGATAAGGCTTAGGATCATATTGTGATACTACTTCTGTCATTACCATTTTCCTTTAGGACAAGCTGCTATATCTAATTCTGTTTTTATCGCTGTTACACAACCGCATTGGTTACAAACTTTAAATGTTAATACATCCCTTAAAAACTCACAACTATTACAAATTTCTTTTCTTTTATCGGATATTTCTTTTTCTACAATCATACATTAGTTAATGTAGCACCAATTTTCCAAGAACCACCTGTAATATAATTAACGCCATATTGGAAATTACCACAACCCCACCAATATTCTTCAACTAATACAGAGCTTGTAGCTGTTATACTAAATGGTCCTACAGTAACATCTCCATAGTCCTTACCTCCGCAACCTGTATCTCCATTACTGCCTGTATAAACTACAGTGCCATCAATAGTAACCCTAAAGTTACCAAGTTTACCTTGACCTACTGCACGGCAAATTACATTAATCGTACCTGGAGCTCCAGTATCATTAGTCCATATGCCACCATCCGCTGTAAACATACAGAAATAAGTAGTGCCAGCATATCTATTTGCTGTACCAACGCCTATGCCAGTTTGTGATCCGCTTACATAAAACGTAATAGTTTGACCTGGATTCATTAAACAAACTGTACCTGCACCATTATTTAAATAACAATAATATCCTGTATTAAGTACTGCAGTGAATGATTGTTCAGTTGTTCCTGATATTGCACTTACACTACTAAAAGCAGCTGAAGCAGAACCCCCTGTATTAAGTAAGGTTCTCATATCACTTAAACTTGTATAATCTCCTACTCCTAAATTAACTGTCCACCAATAACAAGGTGACGCTGTATTTTGTGACGTCGGATAGTATGGGTTACCTACACGCCAGCCGCCATTAATATCAGTAATATAAGACGGATTACCACCAGCTAAACAAGAACCGCCACCATTTTGTAGTCCACCTTGTTGGCTTATAAAACTATATGAACTATAAGTACTACTTGAAGCAGTCAAATAATAATAGTACTTACCATAAAAATCAGTAGGAGCTATAACAGCAGAACCTGGAGTTGTCTTTGTAGCTAACGCTCTCACATTAGTATCATTCATAGATACAGCAGCTGTAGCAGATTGACCAAGTTCTAAATTAATAGACTGTCCAGTTGTAGCACCGCCTAAGCTAATTGGTCCTGACGAATTAAGTGCCATTACTTAGCCTTTAAGTTATCAATTTCAGTTTTAAGTTCTTTGATTGCTTCAATAAGAAGTGGTACTAATCTTTCATATCTTACTGTTAAATATGTTTCATCAATCGGTGCTGGTGCTACTACTTCAGGCATCACACGTTGTACTTCTTGTGCAGATACACCGACTTCTTGTTTAACTTCATATCCTAATGCTTGCGCAGTTTCATTCGCTTGATAATAGAATCCACTTAAACTATTTACTTTATCTAACGCATTTTCAATATTACCTAACTTAGTTTTAAGCCTTTCATCTGAGTAGTACGCAGTAACATTATTTGTAGCGCGAATTTCACCAGATGTACCTGATGCTGCTGTGCCTAAACCTAGTGAACCAAATTGAACGTTAGATGTAGTACCTATTGATTGAGGCGTAGTAAGTGTCACCGAGCCGGATTGTACAGAACCTGATGTGCCGTTTGCTAATACTTGGTTTGCTGTGCCTGTAATAGTTGTACTTACTGGAGCATTTTGCCAACTTGGTAAGGCGCCTGCGCCATTAGATGTAAGAAGTTGACCTGATGTACCTAATCCTGAAACAGCTTGAAAAGCGCCTGTTGACGTAGTACCGCCACATTGCACTGCGTAAGCAGTTGTCGTTGCAACACCTGTACCACCTTGATTTACTGCAAGAGGCGTAGTTAACCCTGTAATTGATGTAATATCTGAGTTAGCCCCTTTAGCTGCGAAAGGACCTGAAGCTACACTTGTAGCGCCTGTACCACCATTTGCAACCGGAATAACTGTACCTGTAGCAAGAGATGTAACTACTTCTACTACGTTTGATCCCGTATTAAATACAATCATTGATTTACCGGCAGGAACTGCAACGCCTGTGCCAGTTGAATTTTTAACTGTAATATCGTAACCTAAAGTATTATTAACGATATATTGCTTTTCGATAGCAGGAACTATTAGGTTCTGAGCAGCGCCTACCGTGCCCGTAAGATTTAAACGTAAGTTACGAGCAGTTTGAGTTGTATTCGTATTAGTAAGAGTTAATGTAACATCAGCACTTGCAAAGGTTACGTCTGCTGATCCTGTAATTGCCTCTTCAATCGCTGTACCTAAATTGGTATTTGTGGTTGTACCCCATGTACCTGACTGATCGCCGGTCCCAATGAGCTCTATTTTTAGGTTTGAATAGGTGCTTGCCATAATAAATCCTTTATTTAATTATCCGTATTATACATTAACTACATGGTTGAGAGGTATCAATTGTACCCCAACTTGGTGTTTGAGCGTCGTTCACATCTACCCATACGCCTACAGGAGTAGAAATTGCAGACCAAGCTGCTGTTTGACTGTCATCAATTCTAAACCAGCCGTTGTAACATATATCATCAAGTAATGTAATAGCTTCAGTAATAGATGTTACAAAGTTAGCTACCACAGTATAAGTATCCCCCATAGTTACATTTTCTGTAACTGATTGTGCAAAACCAGCTTGAATAGTTTCTGTTTCTGCAACTGTAATAGGTTCTACTACATTAAATGTAAATATAGAAATAATAGTTTCTACATCAGCCATAGTTACTGCTTCGACATCTGTGACTACAAAATTAGCGGCTATATTTCTTACATCATCTAAATTAACATTTTCTGTTCTACTTACGTTAAACTGAGCTGTAATACTTGGGGTATCGTTTAAATCTGCATTTTCTGTAATATTTGTTTTGAACTGAGCACTAATAGAACCTATATCGCCCATATTTTCATTCTCAGTAATAGACTCTAGCGCTGCAAAGTATGGCACTAATATATCAGCCATATCTACGTTTTCTGTTTGAGATGCTACAAATTGCGCTGTAATAGTAGGGGTATCGTTTAAAGTTTGGTCTTCTGTAATACTTTGTAAGAAGTTACTTTGTTGAGTAGAACTATCGTCTATACCAAAATTTTCTACTATAGTACCCACGAAGAATCCTGCTGGTGAATTAAAGTCGTTCATCACGACATCTTCAGTAATACTTTGGGTAAAGCTCCATACTTGGCTGTTAGCATCAGCCATATTAATATTCTCAGTTAAATCTAGAATAAATGAATTTCCTCCAAGAGATGCAAAAGGAGACTGAGATATTGTATTTAAACCAAACATCTATAATACCAACCATCTAGATCCAGCAGGTATAGTGACTGATCCTCCTGGGGCTACTGTTACTGGACCAACGCTTGATGCATTATATCCATTAGGAATAGTATAAGCAGAACTTACTGTAGCATTATTAACAAATAATCCGTTAGTTGCTTCAATATTAGGAGCACTTAAAGTACCTACAGACGGGTTATATGTATATTTGGTACTCGATACATATTCAGTAGATACTGATCCTGATGTTGCACTTGTAAATAATGGGTATCTAGTAGCATTAGTTGTAGTGTCATCTGATATGGTTACACCAGAAGTTACTGTTGATGCGATAGATATAGATCCACCACCATTAGTAATACTAATTCCAGTACCTGCAGTTAAATTAGCTTTGGTTAAAGTGTTTCCTGATGAATTACCAATTAATAACTGACCATCAGTATATGATGTTTGCCCTGTACCACCCTGATTTACTGGAACTGTGCCTGTAATAGCTGAGAATGGTATTGTAGTTGATGCTGTAAATGCACCTGTGCCATTACCATATGTATATCCAGTAAGTGTTGTAGCCCCTGTACCACCTGCAGCAACGGGTAATGTGCCTGCTGTTAGTGCTGATGAAGATGTAGAATAAAGAGCATAATTAGCTGAAGAAAAAGAAGTTAATCCTGTACCACCATAAGCAGTACCAATGGTATTTCCATTCCATGTAGCATTTGTAATAACTGTATTACCTAAATCTGCAGATAATGTTCCCCAATTAACTTCATTAGGTAGCATTCCAAATCTACCCCATTCACCAGCTACAGTACCATTTGTTTCTAAAAATACTGTTGTATATCCACCTGGTGCTACTGTATCTACGGGACCATTTGCATAGTCAGTAATATATAAGTTACCAGTAGAGTCATTATCAAATATCCAAGTAGAGCCTACAGAAAGTGATGTAGCATCAGGTAATTTAAAAGTTTGAGTAGTTGATCCAGTTAAAATCTGGAAGTGAGAAGAGGCTGTAGTTAATGTTGTAGTGCCAGCTGCTGATACTGTTTTAGTTAAGTTTTGAGTAACACTATTAACATTTATGTTTTGATCTGCATCACGCAATACAACAGAATTAGCACCAGATGACGCTGTAACACCTGTACCACCATAAGACACACCAACCGTAGTGCCTTGCCAAGTGCCAGATGCAATGGTGCCTAAAGGAGAAACATTACCAGATGCATCTAAATTAACAGCTTTTTCAGCGGAGTAATCACACCATACTGCTATTGAATTACCAGCTAATGTAAGAGGAGAAGTGCCGCCTGAAGAGTTTGCTAAAACTGTAGTACGAGCTAATGTACCTGCACCAACAGTACCAATACCAACTTCCCATACCTGAGCTACATTATCATAGAGAGTATAGAAAGTTGTATTGCCATTACCAATAGCGGTAGAAAAGGTTTGAAACCCAGGGACAGCACCTGATAGCGTGAGTGTACCTGTGCCACTAGTCGTGGAATTTTCCTGAACACGATCTTTTAAGATCAGAGCCATTTAAGCTCCTTAGCTTGTAGCTGTAGTTGAGTATGTAACTGCTACTGTGTCGCCAGCTGTAGTAATTTTTGATGTTGCAAAATTACCTACGCTATACAATGTACCACCAGTATTACCTTGTGAGCTAGATGCGCCTGTACCTGTTACTAAGAAACAACCATAAACTGTACCACCTACACCTGTAATAGTGTAAGTAATAGCTGAAGCTGTAGATGTTGTTACATTAGATGGTGTAGACCCTGTTGAAGTAGCTGATGCAAATACTGCTGTGCCACGTACTGCTGATCCACCTACAGTATAGTTAATAAATTCAGATGAAGGTACAATCGTACTCATAACGTCTGTAGCTGCTGGTGTTAAAGAAGCACTTGTCAAACCTAAATAAGGACCAGTAACAGAATAGCTAGATCCTTTTAATAAGGTATCCAATAATAACTGTTTACCTGCCGCTACTACTAAGTTAGGAATTGATTCTTCCCATTTTAAATTACCATCTTTATCGTGGCATGTGACTTTATAATGTCCTTCAATACCAACTGTTTCATTAGCTTGGGCGCCGGCATTTAACGTGATGGTAGCGTTATCACCAAATCCGCCATGTTCTTTTTGTAACATAATAACTCCTTTAGTTAATTCTTAATACAGCAGTGGTTGAAGTTGCTGCGGGAAATTCTATTGTAAACGTTGTAGTGGCTGTTTTTTCTCCACCAAAATTTAATACTGCGACTGATGCATTTGTAGTGCTATTATATATTAAGGCACCAGCTGCCGTAAAGTTTGCAGGGCTCCATGTTACATTAGCAAAAGTTACATAAGCCGTGTTATTACTAGTATCACTACCCACAGTAGGAGTTAAAGTTTGTCCCCCAGCAGTATAGCCTGTACCTGTAATTTCGTTATTCGTTGTATATGCAGTAGTTTCACTATTAATCGTAGCTGTTGCATCATACAAAGCAATTTTATATGTATAGGGTGACCCAGTATAAAAGTTTTCTAAACCTTTAAGTAAGTTTAGTTTAAACGTTGTGGTCTGTGCTTGTCCTAAAATCATTTAACTGGGTACCTTACTTGCCCATCGCGATATGCATCGCCACGATCTTTACCATCACCAAGTTGTTTCAAGAGTAACATAGCTTCATCATAACGAGCTCTGTAATTATCAAGAACGTCTTTTTCACCTTTCATATAGGTGTAAGCCTCGAGTAATGAGCCATATAATAATACTGAACTAAAGTTAGTACTTAACCACGTTGTACCACCTGACACAGTTGTAATAGATTCAGGATAGTAAAAATAGTGTAGCTCAACAGCATAGCTAGCATCAGGTGTAGGACCTAATATAAATGAGCTATTATCAAATACTGCATAGTATTGAGGCTCACCATAATAATCGCTATCTGTGTCTGGAAATGATTGTCTAATAAAATTCACATCTTTATTTAATAGATATAAATACTCATTATTAGCATTAATTACTGCCAAACTAAATGTAGATAACCAATCACTAGGAATAGCTAAATACTTATTGCCTGACGTCATAGTACCTGTTACATTTTTACGCAAAGCAGGTAATTGCACCGTATTATAAATACGTTGTTCTGCTTGTGTGATAAATGTGTTAACTACAGCAGTTGTAAACTGATTTTCTGTGTAGTTTTGTATTTCATCTACAAGTGTCGTATATGTTAAGGTACCTAGTGCCATGGTTTATTATGCCATCGGTCCTCTAGCTTTAGTGCCTTTTGTAGCTGCACCGCAACCACGGATTGTAATACCGTCAGTTTTAGGACCGCGAGCAGGATCACCTGCACTTACACGTTGTCTACCTGTGTTACTATTCAATTGTTGAGCTTTTAATGTATTTGGATCTTCTGAAAAGCCAATATCTGCATTAGGCACAACAATAGGTTGTTTGTATTCTGCCATGATTATTATCCTTTTTTCTGTGCTGCAACTTTAGCTAGATTACGACCCATAGTTTTCATATCAATGTTCTTTTTACCGCCTTTAGAACCTGCATGTTTAGGACCCTTTTGGATACCTACTTTAGCGCCATCATCACCTAAATTGCGACCCTTGGTTTTACCTTGTTTAGTAATACCGTCAGCTGCTGATTTATATGCCATGTTACTTCTCCTTAAGTTGTTGTTACTGTTACTGTACCTAAATTACCTATTCCCACTAGATCATTAGGCGTTAATCCAGCATCGTTAGCTCTTGAACCACCTACAGGACCCCACCCCCATTGAATAATTCTACTACCCAATAGTGGAACACCAGTTTGTAATGGTGATGTACCTGTACCTGCTTCTGCTTGTATCCCATCTAATCCAGATTGATAATAACTAGGACTATCAGGTCTTGGATTTCTTACTGCTTGCGGATCATTTACTGGATATAAACCTAAGCTTAACTGTGGTTGATCCGGTTCCCAACATTCAGGACATACCAGTATATTAACATTTTTGGTCTTGATAACCAATCTTTTAAGTTGTTTTAACTTATATCTAAATCCACAGCGATCACACTGCGCAATCGAGTTCTTGGCACTAGCGTACTTGGTTGGCATTTAATTACCCGTGGTAAAACATTTCACGAGGTACAAACCTAACAGCTGCTTTTTCTCTGTCTTCATCTGCAGCAAGTTGGAATTGTTGCTCATAATCTGCTTTTAATTCTGCTCGGCGACCTGGGTCTACATTAGGTAATTTCATAGACAAATAATAAGCTAACCCTGCTACCATGCAAGGAATAAATCTAAACGGAATATCTTGTATATTTACACCATTACCCGCATCTTGAATACGCCTTAATCTATAGTATACAAAGGTATAAAAGTTGCTTTGATCAGGTGCTACCCATACATTAATTGTAGGTAAGTTTTGTACATACACTCTAGCCCCTATTGCATGAGGCGCAATTGCTGTATTGTTAACGGCTCTGATACATCCTGTGATTGTACTGCCACTAATACCGCCGTATTGAATTGTTTCTTCACCAATTTTAATAAAGCCAAACTGAGCTAACCCTACTGTACTAGATAATGTAATAGTGTCATCTGCTGTTGTGTCTGTGCCAGTTAAAGTTTCATTTAGCGTAATATCTGTAGGATTCTCTTGACCACTTTGTCTATTAATCCAAACTTGGATAGGACGACCTGTAGCATTTTTATTAGGAATAGTTAAATAAGTAGATTCAGAAATACGGTTAATATTAATGTCTTGTTGATTCAATCCTGTGCCAGTACGTGTCACCATATCTAATAAATCAATTGTATCAGCAGGTAATGGATACATAATCTGACCTTGATTTAACTGAATTTGACCCGGTTCAATCGTCCACATATTAATACCACGATTAGCCCATTCAGCCGTCATAATATTAAGTGAACGTCTTGCAGTTCTTAAGTCATACCCCGTGCGTAACTCTTGACCGCATCGTTCAAATGCATCTTCAACTAAATTATTTAAATCTAAGTTAAATGCCGTAGTACCGGTGGTTCTATCAACCATTATTTTTTCCCTTTAGGAAATCCTGCTTTCATATTTGCATATGCTTTAGGTGTTATAGTAGATTCTGATTTAGAACGTGAAATACCTTTTTTCTTCCTAGCATTTATATTTGCATATAAGCCTACGGGACCACCTTCTTTATATTGGATAAAGTCTGTGTTATCACGACGTTTTTTGACGACGCCCTTAGGCATTTTATTTTCAGTAGCACTAGGTAACTTTGTTTTTTTAATAGCACCCATACCGCGTGAAGGTCTCATTATATAATCCTTCCTTTTGTTTTGCCTTTAGTAGCAATACCGTCAGCTCGTTTAGAAGCTGAAGATACTGAGCCACCTTTAGACATTTTCTTTTCTGCTTTTTGTGCTTCTTTCATTTCTTTATAACCTTGTTCTAAACCTCGTTTAGCACTTTCATGAGGATTACCAAGAGCAAGATCTAATGTTTTATTAATATATCCTTTGATAGGTCCTTCTGCACCTCTTTTGAGACCTTGACCATATCCTTCTAAGTAATCTTCTTTAGCCATAATTAAACAATACGACCTCTAGTTTTACCTCGCATAGCACATCCATCTGCACGACGTGAAGCTGAACTACCTTTAACAGAACCACCTTTTTTGAAACCCATTGATTTACGAGCTCTTTCCATCATGTCCATTTCTTTTTCGACTGTTGGTTTAACTACTTTGCCCATATCAGGTCCAATTACATCAGAAGTTTTATCTACACTTCCAATATCACCTGTAGGTGTTTCTACAGACACTTCTTTTTTAGTAACTTTAACAGGATTATATTTTTCGTTTTTTAACGTAGTAGGCTTAGTAGAAGCTGAACGATCACGAATTTCATCCCATTCTTTTTGAGTATATTCGTAGCCACCTGGATGAGGAACTACACCTTTATCTTCATCAGTATAGGTATAACCGCCTTTACCTACATTAAGTTTAGTTTCTTTTTTCTTTGCCATGATTAAATAATCCTTCCTTTAGTTTTACCTTTTTTCTCGATGCCACCACCACGTGCATATTTACCACACATGCCACCTTTTTTCATGCCGTGTTCTTTCATTTCTTCTGCTTTAGATTCTTTCTTTTCGTGTTTCATCATAGCAGCTTTAGAAGCATATTTTTCGCCAGTACCTTTTTCTACAATACCACCTTTAGCATATCCTTTACAAGCCCCGCCTTTTTTCATTTTATGCATCGATGATTCATGACCTTTAACTTCTTTTTTAGCAATCATTTTTGCATCTGATTTTGTTGCACATTTTGTAGCCATACCGCCTCCTTTAAATTTCTTACCTTTGTCTGCTTTATTAAATTCCTTTGCCACTGACATAGGAACGCCTACTTTTTTAGCAAACGCAGGATTATGAGCTGCGGCTGCCATAAGATTTCTTTGGGCTTTAGATTTACTTGGCATGTTAATCAGCCTTTCTATCTATAAAGCCGTCTTGTTCATAATTGCTTTTTACTTCTTTAACGATAGCTTCGACAGCAGCTTCTGTAGCTTGTTCTGCAACGTCTGTAGTAATTTCTTCATTAAGTAATTCCTCTTGTTTTTTATTTTTCTTAGCCATAAAGACCCTTTCTATAAAAGCTTTCATTTTATTTTAACCAATGAGTTACAACCCAACTAACTATAGCTGAAGCTATGCCAGCAATAAATATAAACACTTTCCAACCACCTTTAATTTCATTAAGTGTATTCTCAATGGCATCAAGTCGTTTTTTTAATTCATTCATATCTTCCATAAGAATATCCACATCACCTTGAATATGTTTAATTTCTATGCCATGTTCGGCTAATTCGCGTTCTGTACTCATTTGCAATTCCACCTTTTTAATGAAGCAGCTTTACGAGTAGGTCTACCTTTTTCGTCTTTCATAGGACCTGGCATACCAGACATACGTGCACAAAATGATCTCTTACGAGGTCCACCTTGTGGTTGTGGTGCCTTTAAATTTGAACCTGTAGCCGCATTATATTTAGCACGACCTTTAGCGGTAAGACCTGCGCCTTTAGACACAGGGAGCTTCTCACCACGTCCGACTGCTAAGCTTGGACCTTTTTTCTTATTAGCCATAAAATACTGTTACTGTAGCATCAGTGATAGCACCATAGATGGAAGTATCGAATCTAATACCTTCACCAGGAATAATAACATTAATAGCGCCATTAGTAGTTGCAGGAGCAGTAAAAGAAAATCGTGTCGTACCGCCTGAACCGCCATCTTTTAATACGACTGAACCTGTACCAGCGGTATAAGAAATAACTAAACCTTTTAATCTAGTTGCATATCCTATTGATCCAGTATTGGCTAATGTTGAAGCCTTTACATCCGTTTGCATCATAATTTATTCCCCTTTAGGATCTTCTGCTTCTAATCTTTCCACTAATGCAGTATATGCATCGATGGCGCCTTGAGAAGCTGTAATAAAGTTTGCTGCTTGATTACGTTCATTTTCAAGACGCTTGATCTCAGACAAAAGAAACTCTTTTGTTATTTCCATTTATTAAGCCGGTGCTGATGTAGAAACTAATAACCAGTATGGTGTACCGTTAACTACAATTTTAAGACCGCCACCAACTGTTGCTGTACCTGTTGTTAATAAACCTGCACCTGCTAAGTTGAATAAGTTAGGGATCTTGTTAGTGCCTGCACCACTATCAGTAAATCTGATAAATGAAGCTGTCGATGGTAATGTTACGCCTGAAGCAAAGTTAGTATCAGCTTGAATAACAGCTAATGTACCGCCTGGAGAAGTTGCTGTACCGCCTAATGTTGCACGGATTGCATTACCAGCGCCTGAAATAGAACCGCCAGTATTAACTTCCATAGAAACGTGAGCACCATTGATTGTTCCTGCAACTGCTGCTGCACCTGATACAACTGAGAAAGCTCTTAATGTTTCGCCTGAACCTGCTGCTGTGAATGTTAGTTTGTCATATACTAAACGTGTATCACCTGATGTTGCAGATGTAGTTGCATATGATGAGTTGATATTGCCTGCTGTTGTTACTACGATTGGATCAGTAGATGTACCGCCGATAAAGCCATTTTGAGACGACACTGGTCCGCTAAACGTTGTTAATGCCATGATATTTTTCCTTCATACAAAGTTAAGCTTATCCGTCTTGTATGCGTCTGCCGGGACAGTCTGATAAGCCGGGTAACCCGGATTCCCAAATAATACCTGAATTAGTACTATTTGCAAGCATTATACCATGTGTTTACGTAGATAATCTATGGCTTTTTGAAGGGTTTCTATATTATCTTTAAATTGACCTAAACCTGAATTACATTGATGACAAAGAAGATCTCTAAGTTTATTTGTAATATGGCAATGGTCTATATGTAGAGGATCTAATTTGCCTCCTCTTTTATTATCTGCCGCGTCTTTTCCACATATAGCACATTTATAATCTTGATGAGCTAATTTGGTTTCATATTCTTGCTGGGTAATGTTATATCGACGTTTTAGATGACATTTTCGCCCTTTAGCTTGATGCCATTCTTTAGGCTGGGATTTACCATATTCTGATATTTGTTTTAAGCGTTTTTCTTTATTAGCTTCGTACCACTTTGCATGATACTCTTTATGGTAGGCTTTACGTGCTGCTTCGTCTTTGTACGGCATAACGGCTCCTA
>Ga0213922_1000369_pt1 | contig 23646 bp, 35 predicted proteins | sample McNCre2917MG_FD_165060 | JGI IMG/M metagenome (GOLD analysis project Ga0213922, IMG submission 165060) | Freshwater microbial communities from McNutts Creek, Athens, Georgia, United States - 29-17 MG | ecosystem: Environmental > Aquatic > Freshwater > Creek | place: USA: Georgia | collected... | reverse complement strand
TGAACAAACCGCAATATTTCCAACAAGAACTGGGCGGTACAAAACAAATCACCGCTGTGCCTGGATTGGGTGGCACGGCTGCTGTCGTACCCGGCAGCGTGGCAACCGTTACGCTCACCGAAGCACAAAAGCTGCAAGACAAGCGTGAACGTGAGCGCATTAAACTCGAAGGTGATCGTCTGGGTCTTGAGGGCCGTCGTGTGGCAGTGCTCGAGGAAAACCAGCGCCGCGATGCTGACCCTGTATTCCAACAGCGCATGGCTGGCGCAAAGGCCACCGGCGAGGCAATTGCCAAGGGTGATGTGGCTGCACAGCAAGCACTGCCGAAAATCATCTCTCGTGCCGACGAGGGGTTGCGAATTATTGACGAGATGGTTGGCAAGCAAGAAGTGCGCGACAAGAATGGCAAGGTCATCCAGGCTGCAACAAAGCCGCACAAAGGCTTCCAGGATGCCGTGGGTGCCACTTGGCTTCCGGGCGCACGATTCGTCGATGGCTCCGATGCTGCCGACTTTATGACGTACTTTAACCAGATCAAAGGCGCATCGTTCCTTGAGGCGTTTGAATCGCTTAAAGGTGGCGGTGCGATCACGGAAAAAGAAGGTGCGAAAGCAACTGAGGCTATTAACCGCATGTCCACATCGCAAAGTGAGGGCGAGTTTGTAAAAGCCGCTCGTGACTTGCAAGAGATCATTCGCAAAGGTGTGGCAAACGCGCAGACCCGCGCTTCCCGTCCAGGTGGTGCTGCCCCTGCCGCCGGTGGCGCAGTAGACACAAACAATCCGTTGCTGAAGTAAGGAGCCGACATGGCAGACCTCGCCTCGATCCTTACCGACCCCAACTACGTCAACGCCAACGAGGCAACGAAGCGGGCCATCTTTGACAAGTTCTCGGCGCAAGACCCGAACTTCACCAAAGCGAACCCGGCAACGCAAGATGCCATTCGTGAGCGATTCGGTGTGCCCACGCTTAAAACCACACCCGCTCCGCTGCCTCAGTCGATGCAGCCATCTGTCGCCCAGGCATCGCCTGACGCGATCCCCGGCAACCGTCAAGACCTGACCACTGGTCAGCGCATTTACCAAGCCGTGCGCCCCTACGCTGCGCCTTTGGTGGAAGCTGCTGGCGCGGTTGGTGGCGGGTTGTTGGGCGGCACAGCAGGCACGTTTGGCGCTGGGCCAGTGGGTACCGTTACCGGTGGTGTTGCTGGCGCTGGCTTGGGCTACGGCATTGCCAAAGAACTGATCGAGGCTGCTGATGTTGGCATGGGGGTAAAGCCCCCGCGCCAGGGTGCTGCTGTTGTCACTGAGCCTGTTCGCAACGTGGTTGAGGGTGCGACCTTTGAAGCGGGTGGTCGAGTCCTTGGTCCAGTGGTCGGCAAGATCGCTGGCAAAGTCATGGACATTCGCAACATCCCGGCCAACAAGGCTGCTGACATCGCCCGTAACGCCCTTGGCCCTGATCTGCCCGAAGTGCTCAACGCACTCAAGGCAGCGCAAGGCCAGAACGTCAGTGCAGCCCAGGCTACGGCCAACATCAACAGCCCGACATGGCAGGCGCTGATCGACCGCGCTACGGCCCGCGATCCGCGTTTCCTCGAGGCACTCAAGGCATCTCAAGGCGAGGTGTCCCTGAACGCCCTGGCAAAACTTGCCGGTGGTGCTACGGCTGCGGAAGCCCGAGGCACAACGACCGCTATGAAAGAGGCACTCAACACCACCCAAGGGCCGGTGCGTGAGGCTGCTTTGAGCCGTGCAAACCTGGGCAAAGCGGTGGCCGACTACGAGGCGCAAGCTGGCAAGTTGAGCGCCGAGGCTGCTGCCAAAGTGCAAGAGGTCCGTCGCCTGATTGAACTGGGTGATGTGGCCGCTGCGAACGCACGATTGCAAGAGATCAAGGCTGGTTTACCCGCTGGGTCCACTGCGGCTCCTGCCAAGGGTCAAGCCGGATTCTCGGACAAGTGGGCGGCGACGTTCACTTATCCTGGCAAACTGGCGCAAATGTCCGACGAGTGGGCAAGCCAAGCAGCAAACGCATCGCTCGATCTGGGTCAAGGCGCTCGGTTTGCCCAAGGTGCTGCCGATGCGCTTCGCTCTGTCGGCATCAAGCCGCTCAAGGGCGACGAGGTAATTGGCAGCGTCCGTGCGATTGCGAACAATCCCGAGTTCGCGGGCAACGACCTGTTGCTGGGTGCGGTCAAGAACGTGGCCGATGACATTGCCAAATGGACCGGCAGCGGTGGTGTCATCGATGCCAAGGCGCTCGATGCCATTCGCAAGAACTCGATTAACGCTGCGATCCAGCAGTTGCGCCCAGGCGTGGATGCCACGACCCAGCGCAACCTTGCAGCCGAGGTCATGGCAAAACTCAAGCCCACGCTGATCGACGCTATTGAGGCGGCAGGCGGCACTGGGTATCGCCAGTACCTGACCGACTACGCCAAGGGCATGCAAGCGATTGCCGAGCGCAAGTTGACCGGTGAGGCGGCGAAGTTGTGGAAGACGGACAAGGATGCGTTTGTTCGTTTGGTGCAGAACGAGTCGCCCGAGGTGGTCGAGAAGTTCCTCGGCCCTGGCAACTACAACATCGCCACCGAACTCAGCGACAACGCGCTGTCAGTGCTGCGCGAACAGGCCCAAAAGCGCTTGACCGAACTGGCCGTCAAGGGTCAGGTCAGCGCAGGCCAAGACGCACTCAAGCAACTGCTGCTCGACAACACATCGAAACTGCGTTTGCCGTCGTATCTGAGCGCGGTGGCCGCAACGACCAACAAGGCACTGAACATCTTGGAAAACAAGATCGGTGCCAAGACGATGACAATACTCACTGATGCGCTCAAGACACCCGAGAACGCTCAGAACCTGCTTGAGCGTTTGCCTGCTGAGGAGCGCAACCGCGTGTTGAAACTGATCTCTGATCCGTCGCAATGGAGCCAGGGTGCCAAAGCCATAGTGCGCGGCACCACCGCTGCCGGTGTCAACGCGCTTGCACCTGAGCGAAACAACAGCAACGCGCTGGCGAAGCAGCCAGTACGAATTATTGAAACTCAGGAGTAATCATGGCGTTAGAGGGAAGCGCGGAGATTGATCCAGTGAAGTACGGCGTTCTGTGGGAACGCGTACAAAACATGGACAAAAAGATGGATCGCATGGAAAAACAAATGGAGCAACTGCTTGACATGGCGAGTCGTTCCAAGGGTGCTCTATGGATCGGTATTGGTCTGTGGTCGATGCTCACAGGAATTGCTGGATTCTTTTTCGGTAAACACTGATGTACCAACTTGGCCCACGATCAATCATGCGACTCAAGGGGGTCCACCCCGATCTGGTCAAGGTCGTCAAGCATGCGATTGAGATCAGCCTCGTGGACTTCACGGTGCTCGAGGGACTGCGGACCATCGAGCGTCAGAAAGCCATGTTCGATGCTGGCGCAAGTCAAACCATGAACAGCCGCCATCTTGACGGCCATGCCGTCGATCTGGGAGCCTGGGTCGATGGTCAGGTGGACTGGTCGTGGCCCTTGTATTCCAAGATCGCCACCGCCATGAAGACGGCAGCGCAGGAACTCAACATCCCTATCGAGTGGGGCGGGGACTGGAAAAAATTTCCCGACGGGCCTCATTTTCAACTTCCGTGGAAACAATATCCGTGAAACAAGTTTGCGTTGGTTGTGGAACGGTCAAATCGTTATTTGATTTTGAACATCAGAAGAATAGACCAAATCCGCGAACGAAATGCAAACAATGTCGATACGGCGAGCGTGACCGCGAAAGTGAGAAAAAGCGCCATCGTGAGTACATGCAAGATCGACGCAAAAACGATCCCGACACTGTGCGCCAAAACTGGGAACGATCTGTATACGGGGCAAGCAAAGAAGAATTGAACGCATCGTCATGTGTCATCTGTGGTTCAAAACGCAGATTGTGCATAGATCATGATCACAAGACCAACAAAATTCGTGGAGTGTTATGCTCAAAATGCAACACTGGTCTTGGAATGTTTGATGACGACGCCGCACGTCTCAAAGCGGCAATTAACTACCTAAAAAGGAATTATCCATGAACGCAACTATTGTTCAAGCCATCGTGCGCCACTTGCTGACGACGGTGGGCGGCGGTTTTCTGATGTCGTTTGGCATCACTGGTGGCACTCTGGATGCCGTGGTGGGCGCAGTGTCCACGTTGGCCGGTGTTGCTTGGTCACTCTACGACAAGAAGAAAGCCTCAGAATAATCCAGTCACCACGGCGCATCCTCCACGCTGTCTAAATCCACTTTACGGCGGCGAGGTGCGACGTTTTGGTACATTCTGCCGTCTTCTTCGTAGATTCTGAAGGGCCAATTTTCACGACGTTTTCTTGGGTAACAAACCGGTGCAGATTCATGCACTCCCTGCGTCGGCGACCACTCCGAGTCTCGAGCACTATTGTCGGTGTTCCGCACACGGGGCATTTCATTTCACCTCCGTTGCGTTGTGCAAATACGCGGTCAAGCGTTTGATCTTGGTTTCGTAATAGTTGCACATCGATATGGCGTAGTCGCGGCCTGACTGTGCCTCGAGCAACTTGCGCTTGGCCTCCTCAAGTTCACGCAACGCCAGCACTTCGGCACTGGGTATCTTGTAAACAGTCTTCAGCCATTCAATTGATTCACGGATCATTACATTTACTCCTTTGGTTGGTGTGACACAGTGTAACACGGGTTATGCGCCCTTTGTCAAGCGATATTGTTTGACTGCGTTGCGAAGCCCTGCTTGCGTGGTTGCCTTTTCGTCAAGCGCCATCGCCTGCGCCTGATCCAGTGTGGCTTGCATGAGGATGCGATGGCAGATCACAGGCGCTCCCTGGCCCTGACGACGCACCCGAGCGTTGAACTGCTCGTACAGGTCTAGGCTCCAGTTGAGGCCATACCAGACAAGGATGTGGCCGTTTTTCTGCAAGCCGTCAATCCCGTGGCCCATCGATGCCGGATGGCCGATCATCAGCGAACAGTCGCCAGTCTTCCACCGGTGCATGGCGTTGGTCAACGATGCCTCGCTCTTGCATTCGGTCAGGTTGATCGGGTCCAGGTGCTTGAACTTGTCCATGATGCGTTGCGCGTCTGATCTGTACGCATACGCACACAGCACCGGACTGCCCTGCGCCTCGTCCAGAATCTCCTCGAGCGCCTCGAGTTTCAAGTCATGCACCGGCTCCCACAGCGGCATGCCAGCGATGGGGTACATGGCCCCGTTGGAGAACTGCAAGCACTTGTTGGTCAGGGCGGCTTGGTTGAACGCCTCGACCTCTTTGCCGCTGTCGAGCACCAGGAAGAACTCGCGTTCCAGTTTCTCGTACTTGGCCCGCAGGTCGTCAGGCATCTCGATCTCGATGTTGTTGACCATGAGGTCAGGCAGCGGGTTGTAATCCTCCGCTGACATCTCGAGTGTGATGTCGCCGATCAGCTTCTTGATGGTGTCCTCGGTGTCCTCGTAGGGCACCTCTTTGTACGGCCCCACCTTCTTGTAAAACCGCGTCCTGAAGGCCGTCTTGCTGGTGCCCAGGCGTTCACCCCTGTCCACCACGAGAAACTGGCCGTGCAGGTCTTTGTAGCCGTTGCTGGCCGGTGTTCCAGTGAGGCCCGTGGTCCAGTCGAACTTGTCAGCGATCTTGCGAAACGCCTTGACCCGGTTGGTCGCGGAGTTTTTCATCTTGCTGATCTCGTCCCAGATGATGCCGTTGAACGGCAGCGGGCGCTCCTTCTTGACGAAGTAGGTTTGTAAGGTTTCAGCAAGCCAGCCGAGGTTCTCGTAGTTGATCAGGTAAACGTCAGCAGGCCGCAGCAGCGCCCTGGTGCGCTGATCCTTGGTGCCCGTGACCATGCTGAACTTCAGGTGCTTGGTGTGCTCCCACTTCGTCGCCTCCTGCCTCCAAACCAGCCGGATGACGCGGATCGGGGCCACGATGATCACGCCACGCAGGAAGCCCGTGCGAAGCAGATGCGCGAGGCTGGTGAGCGTAATGACCGTCTTGCCCAGGCCCATGTCCAGCCACAGCATTGAGGCCGGGTGGGTACATTGGAAGTTGACAGCTTTTTGCTGGTAGCCGTGGAGCAGGTCAGGTGTCAGCATCCCATCACCATCATGTCAACCATTGCCTTGCCGTCGGGCACGTTGTCGATCACAAACACGCTGACCTTGTGCTGGCGCAGCCGGTGGTGCTCACGGTCTTGCGCTGGCGTGGGCTTCTGCCCCTCGCGCTTGAACTCGCAGAACCACACGCGCCCGTCCGGTCGGATAAACAGACGGTCGGGCACCGCCATGCGGTTGGGGCTGGTGAACTTGTACACCAGCACGTTCTTGGTCTTGGCGTAGTCGCAGACCTTGGCTTCAATCTCTTTTTCCAGCATGTTCCACCACCAGTCTTCTGTATGCGTCCAGCACCGTGCGAAGGTCTTCGCGCAGCGCCTCGATCTCTTTTTCTTGGTCCTTCATCCTCTGGTAGCAGTCTTGCGAGAACCGCGCAAGGTTGTCACGCTCCCAGGCTTCAAACCGATTCACGCCAGCCCGAGGCAGAGTTTCTCCACCTCCCTCACGTAGTATTCAAAGTCCACCGGCAACTTGCCAGCATCCTTGATGTCGTTGCAAGGCTGGACACCCCAGCCGCTCTCGACACCGATCTTGCGCCACTCGGCTTTGCCCTTGAGGGGCGGCATCCACTTGAACAGTCGGCCACCGCCCACGGCGATGTAGTAGCGCGTGATGTTCTGCAACTGCGTGGTCACACCATCGTGCTCTAGGCCAAGGTAGCTGCTCCTGGGCACCTTGGTGCGAAGCATGAAGTCCATGATGTCGGGCCACTGCTCCACGGTCTGCCGGATGGGCGCACCCTCAACCAGCACCTTCTCGGCCACCTTGGGGATCACGAGGCCACCAGCGTTCTGATGCCACAGGGCGTTCCACTCGTATGCGCCTTTGCGCTTGACGGAGCCGTCTTCGTACTGGCCGATGTAGTTATTCACATCACGAATGAAGACGCGCTTGTAGACGGCCTCCTCGAGATTCAAGCCGGTGCGCGTTTGCCACGCTGCGCGGGCCATGTCCACCAGCCACTTGTTTGACCTGGGCACCCGCACGGTCAGGCCGTCAGTGTTCACCTGGATCAAGCGCAGGCCGGGGATGTGCATCAACCCTTCGGCCAGCAGGCACAGCAGCAGTTGCCCGTTGAGCGTGATGCTCATGGTGAACAGCGGGTCATAGAACACGCTGAACTGGTTATTGCTGTCACCGTACACGCCGTTGAGCGCCAGCTTCAGCATGGCTGATTCTGCGGACTTCTTGGGGTACTGCTTGCGTTGCTCAAAGAGGTGCTTGTAGATGGTGACAAAGGTCTTGCCGAGGTGCGCGGGATAGAACCCATTCGTGATTGCCAAGTTTGGATAGTATGAAGTGACATCGAGGTCCACGATGACGAACTCATCGTCTGACTCAATGACTTCCGACTCCACTGATCCATGAATACCGCCTAATCCAAATACAAAATCAAAGTTGTTGACCCGAGCGATGAGGTCCGTGAAGACACCCTTTGTCTCGGTGATGATCTGACCCTTGAGCCAGTTGAGCACCCGATTGAACTCGGGCTGCTCGAATGTGATCCACGGCAGGATGGCATCCTTGAGCGCGATGGTCGGGCGCTTGGTCTGCCGGGGTGTGCGCCCCTTGTCACCGTAGTCATAGCAGGCGACCCCAGCCTCCTCCAGTTTCATCACGAAGTAGTCCTTGCCGATCTTCGTGTCGTTATGGTTAATGAAGTCGCGGTTGTACTTGTGCGTCAACTCCTCGCGGAACTTGAGCATGTCGAACGTGTGTTTGTAGAACGCCTTGGTCTGCGCCACATCGTGCTTGTTGTACTTCTTGAGCACGGGCACTTGTCCTTGCGTCAGCGTGGTGCCCACCTTGAACGGCAGGTCTTCGATGTTGTCGCTACGCATGTTGAACTCCAATACCTTCAGACTGGTGGCGCGGGCCTTGTTGTCGAAGTGATGAATCTTGAACAGGTCGATCTGCGGCACAAACCGATCTGATGGATTGACTTGGTGTGCCCACTTGTCGTCACCATCATCTTGCGAGTTGATGATGGCCTGGGCCTTTTGATACAGCGTGGGCGCGTCTGAGCGGCCCATGCGGATCAGGGTGTGCAGGACGGGGTAGTCAAACCCCAGGTTGTTGAACCCGACCATGCGGGCGTTTGTATCCTTGAGATACTGAAGGAACGCGATGATCTCGCGTGAGTCGTTGCGCCAATCGCTGATCTCAAACAGCCAGCACAGCGGTGCTTCCGCATGCTCCACCGCCAGCGTGAAGACGTTGGGATAGGTTTCGATGTCGTACACATAGTCGTTACTCATTACAGTTACTCAATGACGGGGGCCGTAGCCCCCGGTTTACTTAGTCAGTGCCGCCAGCATTCTCCGCTGGCAACTCCACAGGGGGCTGGGGCGGCTGCGACTGGGCAATCGCCTGCTCCCTGATCTTCTCAGCCAAGCCACTGAACAGGGCGATGGCAGCGTTGATCTCGCTTACATGAAGGTCGAGTTGCATCACTGTGCTCCAGTCATAAAGGGTGGCAGGGGCATGGGGTTGGCACCAAAAGGTGCGCCTTGCGCCACAGCATTAAAACCTGGAGCAGCGGCAGGCGCGAACAGGCTAGACGCATCAACTGCACCCTCGCCAAACGCTTTGTCGTCAGCAGCAAACTGGATGGCAATCAGGTCGCAACGGATGCCACGGCCATGCTTGTTGTCTTGCAGCCAAGGCTTCACGGCTGCGTTGACGCGGCAACCGCCGTACATCTTGCGTGTCAGTTGCTGGTAAGCCATCGTGTTGGTCGGGTCGATGGGTTGACCATCAGCCTGAATCACCTGGGGCTGCGAGTCGCGGCCAGCGGTGATAAACACATGACCAGCGTAGCCGTCATAAGGCTGGAAGGTTTTCTTGTTGACCTTCTCCTCACCACGACCATAGCAGCGAGTCTTGCGGTCGCCTTGGATCATGCCCATGACAGTCTGGGCGTGTTCTTTCCACTTCTCGAGCGCCAGCGCACCGTACTTCTGCATGAACTGCGTGAAGCCAGGATGATCCTGAGGCATGATGAACTCGCAGTTGTAGCTGACGCGCTCCTTACCAGTGGCCTCGTTGATCTGACGCTGTGGCTCCGCAAGGTGCGGGAAAGACAGACGGACGTTTGACAGAAAAATAATATCGGACATTACAGTTACTCCAGTTTAGGTTAGCCACGAGGGCAGGGATTCGGCAGCGGGTGCTGCTTCAACTGCACCGAACATCGGCGCAGCATTCAGTACGACAGCAGGACGGCTATCGGATTCGGGGACAACGGTCAGCTTGCCAGCCATCTTGACGACGTACTCGTTTTCCATCGTCTTGAGTTGGCGATCTGACAGTTGCATCTTGGTTCCATCACGCTTCTCCCAGGTCAGCTTCTCAGCCTTGGCGGGGGTGACGAGTTTGGTTTCGTAGACTGCGGCCTTGGGGATGCCCATCTTGACCAGCTTCTCGGCCATCTGCTCCTCGGGCAGCGCCCAGGCGCGTGAGCCGCGACCGTTGACCAACTTGAGTCCAGGGATTGATTGACCGGCCTCCAAGCGACGCAGGGCTTCTTTCTCTACGCCCTCGAGTAGCTGGCGCATGAGCGGAGCCGCCTCCATGATCTGTCTGATCTGGGCATCGTCCATCGTCGTGGGGTCTTTGTCGGCGCTTTGCTGCGCGACATCCATCGGGTTCATTACTGCTGGCTGGAACATGATTCCTACCTCCTTCATTACGTTACTTGCCAGCGCGGCGCAGGAGCCTTTAGCGCGGCAAAATTTACATTGACTATCACCCGGCACCAGTGGTGCGTCCGGTGCATCGCAGGCAGCGCCCTCGATGACCATCTTGCCAATCATATCAAGAATTGCCTGGACCGGCACCTCATGCGATGTGATCGGCTTCATGCCCTTCAGCGCCAGCTTGGGCTGGATGATGGTCATGCGGACCCGCTTCCACGGGTACTGGCCGTTGACGGGCAGCTTCAACTCAGCCAAGCAACCCATCGCGTACAGTTCGAGTTGGTAGTTGCCCTCGGCCTCCACCACACCCATGCCGTCTTTGTAGTCCACCAGTTCGAGCACCTCAGTGCCGCGAATCTGGATGTCCACTGTGCCGCTCATGTCGTCACGGCCCAGCAGGTGCTGAGGGTTGACTCGCGTTTCCGCGATGACCTCGCACATGCCGAACTGTTCCGCGATGCGGTGTTTCACATAGTCCGTGGCGACCTTGACCCTGGCAGCGCGGTCAGCGTCCACCTTGAAAGCCCCATCGTCATCACTCAGGACTTGGCCGATCATTGTCTCAGGCTCAACGCCCTCGCTCAGACAGTGCTCAAGCAATGTGTGACTATGGGTGCCGTCAATCGCGGCTTCGCTGGTGCGCTCCTCTGGGTACTTGGCCTCCTCACGAACGCTGCCCGGACACAGCGCCCAGCGGTGGCGCTTGCTCGGGGACAGGTTAGCGTGGGTACTCATGTTGCCTCCGTAGGGCGCTCTACATATTCACGAGTGGGAGTGTAAGGAAACGTGATCGGCACCCGGCTGTCGCGGCTAGTGAAGTGAGTCTTGTATTCGCGGCCATCTTCGTCAACGCGGCGCTCAAAAAAGATACGTCCTTCACCATCATAAGCCTGACCGTCTTTGCTTTCTTTGAACACATGACCGCATCGCTTATTTTGGAACATGCCATCTCCGACCTCAGCCCATTCCCAGTCTTCACCAGTGAGCGGAACAATGGGTTCAAACATGGCAAGCTGCTTAAATAAATTGACCGTGTATGGTGCAGTGGTTCCGCTGTGACCTTCATCAGCAAATACATCCAACAACTTCAAGACATGATCGCAAATCGCTTCTTGCATTTCATCGTTGAACTTACCATTTTCATCGGTCCATCCCGCTGCTCGAAATTCCATCAAGGCGTGTTTATGGATATTGCTCATGGTTTACCCCTTCAGTGCTTCAACGCCAGCATGCAAAGCACCGTAGTGCTCAGGCTTGACATCGTTGATGTTGCCGTAGCCCAAGCCGGTCAAGACCTTTTGAATCTCGGCACCCTTCTGCGGGCCAAGCGCCTTGTATGCGCTCATCACGTAGTCGATCAGCCCCTTCGGATCGCTGAACGGAGCACCAGTGGGGGCAGGCGCGGCGGGGGCGGGTTGAAACGTGGGAGGTGCAGGCATGGCAGCAGCCACCGGTGCAGGGGCTAGCGCTGCAACAGGAGCGGGTGCCGGTGCAGCCACGGGTGCGGGGGTAGGGTTTACCACAGGCGCGGCTGGCGCTACATTCGTAGATTCCAGTTTCGCGGTCAAGGCAATGACAGCGGCGGTGAGGGCTTCAATCTTGGATTCGAGGGACATACAGTGACTCCTTACGGGGGTTGGGTTGGATTACAAGTCGATCATCAAGAAAAGCCTCGATGAGTTCACGCAAGACATCGGACGGTTTCCCGTATCGCTCTGCCTTGCGATTGAACGCGGTACGGACACGGTTTGTGACTCGTAGAGTCATATGCGTGTCGAATGATTTAAGTGCGGGCATTTAGAAAAATCTCCGTTTGATGTTGCAATCGTATCACAGATGCTGTACGATGTGCAACAGGTCAAGCGAAAATATTTTTGGAGCAGAAAATGACAAGCGGAAAAAGAAACGCCTCGGGGGTCAGCCGAGGCGGTAAAGGGGTCACTATGAGGAGACTGTTGGCAACTGCAATCACCAACGAGGCTAGTGTATGACAGCAGTCCCCTCAGTGCAACAACATCCCGCATCTGTTGATGCGTACATCCGACACGGCTGGAGCCTTGTGCCGATCCCCCCAGGCACGAAGGGTCCGACAGGCGCGGCTGCGGTGGGCTGGAACAAGCGTGAGCGGTGCCTGAAAGACCAGACGCAACTGCCCCCAGGCTACGGCATTGGGCTGGCCCATGCGTACAGCGGCACGATGGCCTTTGACATCGACAACTGGGACGCTACGCTGGCGCAGGGGATCGACCTGCAAGCGCTCTACGATGCGCCCGATGCTGTGATCATCAACAGTGGTCGCCCTGGGCACGGCAAGCTACTGTACTCGATGCCCTTCGGCCTCGCGCTGCCGAGCAAAAAGATTCTGGTTGGCGGCATGACAGCCTACGAGTTGCGCTGCGCCACGGCCAACGGGTTGACGGTGCAGGATGTGCTGCCCCCGAGCATTCACCCCGACACCAAGCAGCCCTATCACTGGGCCGGTGACGGCCACTGGATGCGCCTGCCGGTGATCCCCCAGCAACTGCTGGACATCTGGCAAGAACTGCTGGCGCAGGACAAGGAGCGCACCATCGCCACCGGTGAGCAGGTTGACGCATCTTGGGAGGAGATCAGGCAGGCGCTTGAGGCGATCCCTGCTGACTGCGCCCGCGAGGAGTGGATCAACGTCGGGATGGCCCTGCACTGGGCAGGCACCCAGACCGAGCAGCTTGACGCAGCCCTGCAACTGTGGAACGAGTGGTCCGCGCAGTCTGCGGCCAAGTACCCTGGTGAGCGCGGCATCGTGACGCAGTGGGTCAGCTTCAAGCCTGACAAGGCCACCGCTGTCAAGTTGGGGACACTCTTTCACATCGCCAAGCAACACGGGTGGCAGCGCCCCACGCCTGACGCGCACGAGTTGTTCAGCAAGGTGGAAGCCCCACCGATGGCCCCGGTCGATGTGCTGCAAGGGCTGCGGCCACCGCCACCAGAGATGGATATGGGCATGTGGCCCTCGGTTTTGCAAACACGGGCGTTGGAGATATCCGACAGCGTTGGGTGCGACCCTTTGGTCCCTTTGTTCGCTGGGTTGAGCGCTGTCTGCGGGGTGGTTGATGCCCGCATCCGGCTCGAGTTGATGCCAGGGTTTAGAGTGCCGCCGGTGCTCTGGTTAATGACCCTCGGTGACCCAGCGGACAAGAAGTCACCCGGATCGCGCCCCATGCTCTCACCGCTCAAGGACATCGAGTCCGAGGACCGGCCACGATACCAGAAGGAACTGCTGGACTGGGAGGGCAAGGAGGCCGCATACGCCAGCGCCAAGAAGTCTTTTCTCGAATTCTCAGCCTCGCCTGATGCCCTGCTCGGGGGCCAGCCACCAGCCGTGCCCGAGATGCCACCGCAGCCTGTGCCGCTCAAGATCACGGTGAGTGACATCACTAGCCAGAAACTCGTGCGCTCTGCTGCCGAGCGGCCACGGGGGCTGCTGTGTCACCTTGATGAGATGAACTCATGGATTCGCAAGTTGACCGACAAGCAAAGCGGCGAGGATCGATCAGCGTGGGTGGTGTCATACGAGGCAGAGCGGTACGAGATGGACCGCGTGGGCGCGGGGTCGATTCACTGCGAGAACTTGGCCGTTTCGATCTACGGCAACATCCAGCCCCAAGTTTTTAAGCAAAACCTGGCCTCCCTCGCAAGCGATGGTCTACTCCAGCGGTTTATACCAGCGATCCTGCGGGGCAGCAAGACGCGCCTGGGCAACCCAGTGCCTGAGTACATGACAAGCGCCCAGGCGTGGGAGAACACGCTGCGCTTGATCTATGCCCTGCCGCCCCAGACTTACAAGTTATCCCCAGACGCATACCACGCCTATCGGGATTTCCAGTCATGGTACGAAGGGGCCAAGCAGGATGAGCGGCTGCTCAACGCATCCAGCGAATACATGACGGCATTTGGCAAACTCGAGGGCACCGCAGGCCGCTTGATTCTGCTGATGCACCTGATGGAGAACCCGTTTAGCCCGCAGGTCGATGTCGAGATTGTCCACAAAGTTGTCCACATCGTGCGCGGTTACGTGATCCCTGCGTTCCGCTATGCCCTGGGTGAGTTGGCCGGTGTGCTTGATGACTCGTTTGATCAGTGGATGACCGACTACATCATCCAGGTGAGCGGGGACACGCAGATGGTGGACCTCAGAAGCCTCAAGCGGTCAGCCAGAAGGCGACTCGAGGGCAAGACCGAGTGGCAGAAGGATCAGATGGTGCTCGATGCCATGTACACGCTCGAGAAGGCTGGCTGGGCCATGCAGATCGAGGAGAAGATGACCAAGCACCATGTGGTCTGGGCGATCAACCCGAGTATCTCGACCATGTTCCGCGAGTACCGCGAGAAGGTGATCAAGGCCAAGCAGCGGCATGCGGACTACATTTACCGCTATGCCACCGCCCAGGGTAAAGAGCGCAAATTGGTGAAGGGTTATGACCCTGAGTCGATGGACTGAGGGTCATCGGATTTCTCCGCTTGACCCGCTTTGAAACCCAACTCATAGGCCAACTCGACAGCATCGATGGCTGACGAGTCAGCGTTGCACAGGCGCAGGATCGCCAGCAGTTCGTCTTTGGTCATGTTGATCTCCTGTTTGTTTGCGATCTGGCGCTTGCGCCAGCCTTGTGGTGTGCTCATTGCATCTTCTCCTGAATCTCGGACGGGTCAACGTGCATCATCTGCCCGACATACACGGCAAACGAGGCGCGGGTGTCGTCACCCAGTGGCATGGTGTTCAGGCGCTTCATAAACTCCTCAAGGGCGCTGTTCCAGCCTGATGCAAAGACCCAGCGGGCCGCGTCCTTGGGTGACAGCCCCAGGTCGCCATAGAGGCGTTCGTAGTGGTCATTGGCGTTCATGGTTTCAATCCTTAAAGCGTTTGTCAAACTCGGCAAGAGCGTGATCTGCCCATTTTTCCATTGTGTATTTAGTTGTTGAATTACTTGCTGCTGCCACTGCCACTGCCACATCAATCCACAGTTTTTTGCGAAGGTCGGTTTGTGGAAGACGATTGAGGGATTGCTTAAATCCTTGAACCATTCCTTCCAGAAACTCAAGGTGATATTCAACTTCCTGACAATTTGGCGAGTATTGATGCACAAATTGAGACGTGGTTGATGAGCATGAGTTAATTGGCTGTTGTTCGTTTGTCATGGTGATTGACTCCTTCAAAGTGGATTTTCTGACATGACCGAATCGGTTGACCTTTTCGATCTGGATTTTCGGACATGACTCGATTCTGTGGGCAAAAACCCTGCGTGAAGCGCAGGCGCGAGGGCTTCGATGGTGCCCAGCACATCGAGCAAGCGCAGAACCGCAGCCGATGGGGTGCGCTCACCGCTGGCCCACTTGCGGAAGGTGAAGACGGGCACGCCCAGGTAGTCCGCTGCCTGGGAGTCGTCCAGGTGCAGCCGCTGCATGAGGTGCTGGAAGGCGTTTGAGGGTGTGGTCATGGGGTCAGGTTCTCCAGGGTCAGAAAAACCCGCCAGGACCGCTGGCGGGTGGGGTTGAGGGGTAAGGGTTACAAGTCGAGCAGCCAGGCCACCAGGGGCAGCAGGACGGCCCCAGCCAGGGCGATCAGGAGAGCGAGGATCACTCGGAGTCCTCCAGGTCAGCGAGGCGCGACTCCAGGGTGCACACCTGGTCGCGCAGCCGCTCGGCTTCGTCCTGGAGCGAGTCGCGCTCGGCTTCCAGGTCGGCGATCTTGGCGAACAGTTCAGCAGCCATCGTGAAGCCTTCGGCGTATGCGAGGCGCTCGGCTTCTTGGGCGGGGAGGTTCATTAAGTTGATCATGGTTTACATCTCCTGAACAATTGCCTGCACGGCTGCGCGTTGATCAGGGCTGAGGTACTTACGAAGAGATGTTGCAGTCTCCAGGCAAGCCTTGTACATATTTAAGGACTTGATCGAGTCGTCCGAGTAGCCGTACTCATCGCACCAGTCGTTGAAGTTGTAGTCGGCTGCGCTGGCATCGTTGAACAAGGAATACATCACATCGGCAACCGTGGGTTTTTTGGGTTTGGGGGAATCCCAGGCTGCGCGTGGTTTGGTACGCAGACCCAAGCCGGTGAAGTAGTCCGTGGACCAGTAGCCAGCCTTCCCAGTGAGCGCCACGCGCCATTGGTCGCAAGGCCAGCCGTCTCGCTGGGCCTCGCCCACGTAGGTGATCTGCACGGGCAGCGCTTCGATGTTGAATTCAGTAGTTGTCATAGTGATTACTCCTTACAGGTTTACAGGGTGAAAAGAAAGACAGTGACGACCCAGAGGGTCAACAGGGTGACGGCTGCGCCCAGGATCAGCGCCCAAGTGGGCGGCTCCTCCTGGTGGCGCGGGTTAAGGTCGAAGTAGTGGCGAGAGTGGCGGCTCATGGTTGGTTCTCCTGGTTGTTTGCGAAGCGGTCGAACAGGTCGCGGAAGGCTTCGACCAGGCGGGTCTTGTTGGTGCTATCTGCGCGGAAGTAAGCGTCCGCGATGGCACCCGCGAACCCGCCGCCCTCGCGGCTCATGCGATGGGCAGCGGCGCACTCACGCGCCCACTTGATCTGCTGCATCTGCTCGATGATTTCTTGGTGTGTCATGGTTCAGCCCTCCAGGGTGGCGTTGTAGGCTTCTTCCCAGGCTTCCAGGAAGTCAACGTCCGACCAGTCCATCATGGTTTCTTCATCCTCTAGGCCGAAGGCGCTTACCCAGGCAGTGCCGACAATCTCGCCCGCCAGGTCGCGGATGCGTAGCTTCGCCTCCTCCACGCTCTCCACGGCTTCGATGATGGCTGCGCGGTCACGGCTGCGCTTGACTTGCCACTCCTCGCCATCCCAGACCGAGATGGTGAAGCCGAAGTCGAGGGTGTAGTCGATCAGGTGTTCGTATGCTTTCATGGTGTGTTCTCCAGTGGGTTACAGAGTTTCGGCCAGGTCGGACAGTTCGCGGCGCATGCCTTCGGGGACGATAGTCCAGGCGTAGTCGTTCGCATCGTATGCAGCCATCACGCCTCGCTGGGTAAACATGCCGAAGTCGATCACTTCTTCCCTGGTCAAGCCGTTGGCCTTCACAGTGCCATCGATGTGGCGGTCGATGTCAACGAAGTAGATGTCGCCACTGTCGAGCAGTGCAGCCGCGATGCGCTGCCCCTTCTCGCCATACATGCGGCCTGTGTTGAACTTGAGTGTCTTCATGGTGTGTGCTCCTGGTTACTGGTTACTGTTACGAGGTTTCCCCCTTCCCCTTTCGGGGAGCCTCGATCTTAGCACACTGTCAACCCACTGGGTCAACAGTTACCTGGTGATTCACATATACAAAGAAGTCATAAAAACCCGCTGGGTTATGGGTAGTTAAAAGTATTCAAACCTTGCAGGATCGACGAACGCGAGGCGGTCAAGGGGGTAGTGGCTTGGAGGGGTAAAAACGCAACCCAGAGGGTTTTAGACCCCTTCCTGCGCTTATGCGAGAAAGTGCCTGTTTTTCCCTGCTTACTGACCCACTGGGTTATATGTGGGTGAAGTGGTGACAACTGGCCCTTTTATCTCAGGGGGTGGATTCCTGAAAAACGAAAATAAATGACCCAGTGGAAAAAGTACCATTTCGGGGGGTCGCCTGCGCGAAAGGGCACTTTGTCACACCGGCCCCTTTTAACCCGCTGGGTCGCCCTTTCCCCCGCTTTTCATGGCCCAGTGGGTCGCCCTGCGCCCGTACCCCCTCGAATCCATGAATCGGCCCAGTGAACCCAGCGGGTCGCGGATTCGCAGGGGCAATTGATCCGGGCACCGTGCACCCGCTGGGTTTTGCTGCGCCTCGGGGTCGCCGGGTGCATTGTGCCCGCTGGGTCGCGGTCGCCCTGCGCCCCGGTTGCCGAGGATTTGGAGGGTTGATTTGGGTCGAGGGGGCGGGGGAGGGCCGACGGCCCAAGGGTCCAGCGCCGTAGGTGCCGCACGGAATTTTTTAATTTTTTGAATCCTAGAACCCAGTGGGTTCATTGCATCCCAAAAAGAACCGTGTTAGCATCAACAGCACTATGGAACAAGGCAACCCTAATCCCGTAGGCACGGCTGTCGCCAGTGAACAATCCATCGAATTGCCCAACTGGCTGTCCGTGCCCGACCCCAAGCCACCACGGCTCCCACAGGAGTCGCGGGAACTGCTGCACACCCAGTATCAGCAGATGTTTGAGCGCGTCATCGAACAGGTCTATCGGGGCCGAAGTTTGCAGTCACTTCTCGAAGATGACTATCGGGTGATCAGCTACGAGGATTTCCTGCGCTGGATCAAGCGTGACCCGATGCGCCATGAGCGATTCAAAGAAGCGCAGGAAAGCAGGACTGAGTTCATCGCCGGTGAGATTCTCGAGATTGCCGATGCGGAGGACAGCATCGAGGATGTGCAACGGTCCAAATTGAAGATCGACACTCGCAAGTGGCTCATGGGCGCTTGGAACAAGAAGCGTTATGGCGAGGTCAAGCAGGTCGAGGTGGCTGGATCGATCTCGATCACTGAGGCATTGCAGCAAGCGCAGATGCGAGTGATTGAGGCTGAAGTGATTGACGTTGAACCCAAACAACTGGAGCAGTGATGCAGCGACTCAGATACTCACCCGAGGAGGAGCAACTGCTGATGACGCAGTTGTGGAGTCCGCAGATTGCAGACAACCCAGAGACGTTTGTTTTGTTTGCGTTCCCGTGGGGTCAGCCGAACACGCCGCTTGAGCGGTTTAAGGGGCCGAGGAAATGGCAGCGCGAGGTGCTTCGTGAGATTGCCGAGTTCATCAAAGACAACCGGGGCAAGATCAGCGCGGATGAGATGATCGATGCGCTGCGAGAAGCAGTATCGTCAGGACGCGGTGTCGGTAAATCTGCACTCGTGTCGTGGCTGATTCTGTGGATGCTGACAACTCGCATCGGATCGTCTGTCGTGGTGAGCGCCAACAGCGAGACACAGTTGCGAACGGTCACCTGGGGTGAGTTGACCAAGTGGGCCACGATGTCGATCAACGCGCACTGGTGGGAGCCGAGTGCTACGAAACTGGCACCTGCTGCATGGTTGACCGACCTGGTTGAGCGTGACTTGAAGAAGGGCACACGCTACTGGGGCGCTGAAGGCAAACTGTGGAGCGAGGAGAACCCAGACGCATACGCCGGTGTTCACAACATGGACGGCATGATGGTGATCTTCGACGAGGCCAGCGGTATACCGGACAGCATTTGGTCCGTGGCTGCGGGCTTCTTTACCGAGAACATTTTGGATCGCTACTGGCTGGCGTTCTCCAACGGTCGTCGCAACACCGGGTACTTCTACGAGGCGGTGGACGGCAACAAGCGGGACTTTTGGAGGTCGCGCAAAATCGACGCACGGACCGTTGAGGGCACCGACAAGTCGATCTACGAGCAGATCATCGCCGAGTATGGTGAAGACTCCGACGAAGCCCGCGTCGAGGTGTATGGGGATTTCCCTAAGTCTGGGGACGACCAGTTCATCATGCCAAGCGTGGTCGAGGATGCCATGAAGCGGCCCAGGTACAAGGACATGAGCGCACCCGTGGTGCTCGGTGTCGACCCGGCCCGTGGCGGCATGGACTCCACAGTCATGGTGGTGCGTCAGGGGCGTGACATCGTGGCAATACGGCGGTTCAAGGGTGACGACACCATGACGACTGTCGGCAACGTCATCGACATGATCGAGGAGTTCAAGCCGACGCTGACCGTCATCGACGAAGGTGGCCTGGGTTACGGGATACTTGACAGATTGAACGAGCAGAGGTACAAAGTCCGTGGGGTAAACTTTGGCTGGAAAGCGAAGAACCCTGTCATGTGGGGTAACAAACGGGCTGAAATGTGGGGCGCGATGCGGGAATGGCTGAAAACAGCGGCACTTCCCCAGGACAGACAGTTAAAAACTGACCTGACCGGCCCCATGAAGAAGCCCAACTCCGCTGGCACCATATTCTTGGAGGGCAAGAAGGAAATGAAAGCACGAGGTTTGGCTTCACCAGATGCAGCAGATGCGCTGGCAGTTACCTTCGCGTTTCCTGTCGCTCACCGGGAGTACAATCCGCGCACAGATATTCGCAGACCCACGGGAATGCAGGGTATCACAACCTCTTGGATGGGAGCGTAAATGGCAAAGAAAAGCGTGTCTCTCAGCGTTGGACGGGGCGAGAAACTGCCCGTGTCCAAGGGAGCAGGCTTGACTGCCAAAGGGCGCGAGAAGTACAACGCTGCGACTGGTAGCAAACTCAAGGCTCCTGCCCCAAACCCCAAAACCAAAGCCGATGCGGGTCGTAAAGCCTCGTTTTGCGCCCGAATGGAAGGTGTTGTCAAACACGCCAAGGGCGACGCGGAACGCGCCAAAGCATCGCTCAAACGCTGGAAGTGCTGATCATGGCGACAAAACCCGGACTCTACGCTAACATTCACGCCAAACAGGCAAGAATTGCCGCTGGCAGCAAAGAGAAAATGCGTAAGCCGGGGACCAAGGGCGCACCTACCGACAAAGCGTTCCGCGAGTCTGCGAAAACAGCAAAGAAAGGTAAGTGATATGCCACTCGTCAAAAGCACAGGCAAAGAAGCGTTCCGCAAAAACGTGAAAGCCGAAGTCAAGGCTGGTAAACCGGTCAAACAGGCCGTCGCCATCGCATACAGTGTCAAACGCGCCGCTGCAAAATCATCCCCGAAAGGTAAAAAATGAGCAATAAACTCGAACCCATCGCCAAACTCAACGCCCGCGAACCCAAAATGTCCGGCGCTGGCATGCCCGACCGCAACAAAGAAACCTACTCCAAGATGCCCGGTATGGGCTGTCACGGTAGCATTCCCAGCGGCACCAACGTCAAGGCGACGGTTGCCAAAGTTTTGAACAAAATCAAGTAAACCATGCCGCAAGACTACACAGGAGTCGTCGCTGCCGGTGCGGTCAGTGAAGGCGGCTCGGCCAAGGACAAAAGCGACGCGCAAGTCCTCTCGACCGCCCGCAGCCGCCTCGACATGGCGATTTCTGCGTTGTCAGAGTCGCGTGAAGACGAACTCGATGACCTGCGTTTCTATGCAGGTTCACCCGACAACCACTGGCAGTGGCCCGCCGATGTGCTGGCGACCCGTGGTGCAGTGCAAGGGCAGACCATCAACGCCCGCCCCTGCCTGACCATCAACAAACTGCCCCAGCACGTTCACCAAGTCACCAACGAGCAGCGACAAAATCGCCCGCAGCCCAAAGTCATCCCCGTCGATGACAAGGCCGACGTTGAAGTGGCCGAGATTTTCAACGGTGTCATCCGTCATATCGAGTACATTTCTGATGCTGACGTAGCCTACGACACCGCATGCGAGAACCAAGTGGCCTACGGTGAAGGCTACGTGCGTATCCTGACCGAATACTGCGACGCTGCTACGTTCAACCAGGACATCAAGATCGGTCGCATCCGAAACAGCTTCTCGGTCTACATGGACCCGCTGATTCAAGACCCCTGCGGCGCTGATGCCCGCTGGTGCTTCATCACCGAAGACCTGCCGCGTGACGAGTATGAGCGCCAATTCCCCAACGCATCACCTCTGACCACTTTGCAGACCCTGGGTGTGGGCGACCAGTCCATCAGCCAGTGGCTCAACGAGAACACGGTCCGTATCGCCGAGTATTTCTACATTGAAAACACCCGCGAAACGCTGAATTTGTACCCTGGCAACGTGACTGCGTTTGAGGGCACTCCTGAAGACAGGATGCTCAAAAAGCAGTTCATCAAGCCCCTGAAGCAGCGTCAATCTGACCGCAAGCGCATCAAATGGCTCAAAATCAACGGCTACGAGGTGCTTGAGCGGGCCGACTGGGCTGGTTCTCACATCCCCGTGATCCGTTGCGTGGGCAACGAGTTCGAGGTTGAGGGTCGCTTGTACGTCAGCGGCCTTGTGCGTAACGCCAAAGACGCGCAGCGCATGTACAACTACTGGACTTCGCAAGAAGCCGAGATGCTGGCGCTGGCCCCCAAGGCACCGTTTATCGGCTACGGTGGTCAGTTTGAAGGGTATGAGATGCAGTGGAAAACTGCCAATACCCAAAACTGGCCCTACCTCGAGGTCAACCCCGATGTCACAGACGGCCAAGGAGCCGTTTTGCCGCTTCCTCAACGTGCGGCCCCACCTTTGCCCCAAACCGGTCTTATTCAGGCCAAAATGGGCGCTTCTGACGACATCAAGAGCACGACAGGCCAGTACAACGCGTCGCTGGGTCAAACGTCCAACGAGCGCTCTGGCAAGGCCATCCTGGCGCGTCAGCGTGAGTCCGACACCGGCACCTACCACTACGTTGACAACTACGCCCGCATGATCCGCTACGTGGGTCGTCAGCTTGTGGACCTGATCCCCAAGATTTACGACACCGAGCGCATCGCCCGCATCATCCAAGAAGACGGCGAGTCGGGCATGGTCAAGATCAACCCGATGCAGCAAGAGCCGGTCAAAAAGATCGTCAACGAGCAAGGCATCGTGATCGAGAAAATCTACAACCCTGGTGTTGGCAAGTACGATGTCCGCGTGATCACCGGTCCTGGCTTCCAGACCAAGCGTCAAGAGTCGCTTGAGGCGATGGCTCAGTTGCTGCAAGGCAACCCTGACCTGTGGAAAGTGGCTGGCGACTTGTTCATCAAGAACATGGACTGGCCGGGTGCCCAGGAGATGTCCAAGCGCTTCGCCAAGGTCATCGATCCGGCCATCATTGGCGACGACGAGGACAATCCGGCACTGGCTGCTGCAAAACAGCAGATCGAGGCCATGAACCAAGAGATGCAACAGATGGCTGGCATGCTGCAAAACGTGCAGCAGTCCATCGAGGCCCGCGACATTGCAATCAAAGAGTTCAAAGCCGACGTCGAAGCCTACAATGCCGAAACCAAGCGTATCGCTGCGGTCCAGGCTGGCATGTCTGAGCAACAGATTCAAGACATTGCGATGGGCGTTGTGGCCGCAGCCATGCACAGCAACGATCTGGTCATGGGACACGAAGATCGAGAGATGGCTGAGATGCCCGTGGGTGCTGAGATGCCCCCTGAGCAGCCGCCCATGATGCAACCTGAAGGGATGCCCCAATGAGTACCGCAGCCGACTTTGTAGGCACCTTGTTTTTGGCCCGCGATGTGGCCCATTCGGTGCATTTGAACACGCGCAGCTTTTCCAAGCACATGGCGCTCAATACCTTCTACGACAGCATCATCGACCACGCCGACGCGTTTGCCGAGGCGTATCAAGGTCGTCACGGCCTCATCGGGCCAATCAGCCTGATGACGGCCAAAAAAACCACCAACATCATCGAGTTCCTCGAGTCGTCTTTGGCCGACATTGAGGAAATGCGCTACAAGGTGGCAAAAAAGGAAGATACGTCACTGCAACAGTTGATCGACAACATCGTTGAACTGTATTTGACGACACTTTACAAGTTGAAATTTTTGGCATAAGGTGGATCGTCATGGCCGTCTACAACAAATTCCAACCCGCTATCGAGAACCTGTTTGAAGGCATCAACGCAGGCTCCGACACGTGGGTCATCAAACTGGCGACGGCTGTCAGCCAAGCCGCTGGCACGATTACCGAGGTTGCCAACGGCAACGGTTATACGACCGGCGGTAACGCAGCTTCTACCGTGAGCGCCACGCAAACTGGCGGCACGTTTAAGTTGGTGCTGTCAAGCCCGACCGCTTGGACCGCCAGTGGCGCAGGATTTTCTTTCCAGTATGCTGTTTTGGTTGACTCGACAACGGGCACCAACGTGGCATATTGGGACTATGGCAGTTCACAAGCCGTGGCTGCTGGTGAAACCGTAACCGTGACGC
>Ga0213922_1000368_pt1 | contig 23813 bp, 31 predicted proteins | sample McNCre2917MG_FD_165060 | JGI IMG/M metagenome (GOLD analysis project Ga0213922, IMG submission 165060) | Freshwater microbial communities from McNutts Creek, Athens, Georgia, United States - 29-17 MG | ecosystem: Environmental > Aquatic > Freshwater > Creek | place: USA: Georgia | collected... | reverse complement strand
TTATGCGAAACCTACGAAGAAGCAGAACTTGCTTGTCTTAAAAAATTAATTGAAATAGTTAAAAACAAATAACCTATGAAAACATTCACAGAAAAAGAAGTAAATGAATTAATAAGAGCAACAATTAATGAAACTGCTGAAGGGGTATTTGAATGGTTTAAAAATGAAACCAATATAGTAGATAAACAAACAAGAGAAATACTTGATGATATTGCTGAAATTGATATTAAAGAAGATAAGAAAAGTGTAATGACTAATTACATATATCCAAGACTTGAAAAACATGGGATATTTATTAACCAAAACAAATAAACCATGAAAGAAACAATAAAACTAACTTACGAATTACTTTACTTTATGCTAATATCCGTTCCTGTCGCTTGTATATTGTATTTGACAGTTAACGTTTATTATGAATCTAAAGTATTATTAAAAAAATGGCTATAAGTAAATTTAAAGCAACAGGACACGAGAACGCACAACCAGTAAGAATGATTTACATAGACACAAAAGAAGAAGTAATATTTAAGTCAGTAGCTTACGCTGGGAGAATAACAGGAGCAAATGTCTATGCTATTAAAAACGGATTAAACCCTGTAAATAAGAAGAAATTTGAATATCAAGGTAGAATTGTTGTATTTAGAACAATAAAGTCCTAGTTTTGCTATATGGCAGTAACACCATTACCTAAGTTATTAGAAAAAACACAAAAGGTAGTAAACGCATACATTCGTAAAAGAGATGAAGGATTGCCTTGCATTTCTTGTGGTAGTCCAAACGCAAATCAGGCTGGACACTATTTTGCAGTTAAAGGTCATTCAGCATTACGATTTAACGAATGGAATATACACCTTCAATGTGCCGCTTGTAACTGCTATAAACACGGTAACCAAGCTATGTATAGAATAGGATTAGTTCATAAGATAGGCGAACAAGCCGTTAAAGGATTAGAAACAATAGCTACTAAGGTTAAAGTTTATAAATGGTCGAGAGCAGAGTTAAACGAATTAATAGAAAAATATGGCTAAAGCAGGAAATAGTAACAAAGTATCGTTTGGGAAAAGACGTTGTGGCAAGTACAAAAAGACATCTGGTCCTAAAGATAAACCAGTTAAACCTTATAATAGACAAGGAAGATGCTAATAACAGAAATCAAACCCAACTCAAATAACCCACGTATAATCAAAGACAATAAGTTTAAACAACTTGTTAAGTCTATTCAGGCATTCCCCCAAATGCTTGAGTTAAGACCTATTGTAATAGATGAGAATAATGTTGTATTAGGTGGTAATATGCGTTTAAAAGCGTGTATAGAAGCAGGATTAACCGATGTGCCTGTAAAACAAGCTAAATATTTAAGCGAAGAACAAAAGAAAGAATTTATTGTTAAAGATAACGTAGGCTATGGCGAATGGGATTGGGATGACCTAGCTAATAATTGGGATGTAGAACAATTAACCGAATGGGGGTTAGACATACCCAACTTTGAGCAAGAAGTTTTAGAAGCAGAAGAAGATGATTTTGCAACACCTGAAGGTGGTATTGAAACGGATATAGTTTTAGGGGATTTATTTGAAATAGGCGAACATAGATTGCTTTGTGGCGATAGTACAGATAGCGACCAAGTGGCAAAGCTGATGAATGGGCAAAAAATTGATTTAGTCTTTACAAGTCCACCATATAACAGTGGTGATGTTGCAATGCGTGGTGGTGGGAAATTTGCTTTTGGTAAAACTGGTGCAAAAACATTATATGAAAACTTTAAAGATGATAAAACACCAGAAGAATATTTTGAATTTTGTATTAGCATATTAAATAATATTAGCTTATATGTTAATGATTTGCATACCGTTTTTTGGAATGTATCATATAATGCTAATTCAAGAGATAATTATGGCAAAATTGTTTTTTCAGATATAAACCCATTTTCAGTTAAAGAAACAATTATTTGGAATAAAGGTATAGCAATACCAATTACAAGTGAAGGTATATTAAGTAGAAATAGTGAATTTGTATTTTTAATGTCAAAAGGAGAAAAATATTTGACAAATCAAAAAATTGGTGAAAATTCAGTTTATTGGAATACTTGGAATATATCTTCATCAGGAAGTCAAAAAAATGAACATAAGGCATGTTTTCCAGTTGAACTTCCATTTAAAGCTATTGAAGATTTTAGTAAATTAGAAAGTTTAATTTACGAACCATTTATGGGTTCTGGTACAACAATGGTAGCTTCACATCAACTTAAACGAAAGTGTTTTGGCATAGAACTAGACCCAAAATACTGCCAAGTTATAGTTGATAGAATGAAGAAACTAGACCCAACCTTAATAATCAAGAAGAACGGAGTACCTTTGTAATTCAGTGAAAATTCAGTGAAGTATGGCAAACGAACAAAATCTTAAACCTTTTCCTAAAGGAGTTAGCGGAAACCCAGCTGGTAAACCTAAAGGTGTACCAAATAGCAAGACTAGACTTTTACGTTTATTAGAATTAGTTCAAACCAAGACTAACCCAGTTACAGGAGAAAAAGAAGAATTTACAGTAGCAGAGCAATTAGATATGGTTTTAATCAATAAGGCTTTAAAAGGCGATTTAAACGCTTACAAAGAATTATTTGATAGGTTGGAAGGTAGAGCAAAGCAATCTACTGAAATAGAACTTAGTGGCGGAATGAACATTGTATGGGAAGAAAAGAAAACTTACGTAGAAAGAACAGGTAGCATTTAGCCTCGTACTACTCGTAGCACTCGTACTAACTACGACTACTACGATTACTACGACTAATACGAATATCAATTATGGAACTATCAATAAAACAAACCTCAGCACTTGACCTCTTAGAAGATAATCTCACAAATGAGATATTGTTCGGTGGCGGTGCTGGGGGCTGAATAAGGTGGAAAAACGGCACTTGGTTGTTATTGGCAACTAAAGATGCGACTAAAATATCCCAATACTCGTGGCTTGATAGGTCGTGCAGTCTTAAAGACATTAAAAGAAACTACGCTTGTGTCTTTCTTTCAAGTGGCAAAAATGCAAGGCTTAGAAGCTGGAAAGCATTACAAGTATAACGCACAAATGAGCCAAATAGATTTTCCTAACGGCTCAACAATCTTACTCAAAGACCTTTACTCATATCCTAGCGACCCTAACTTTGATGAATTAGGTTCGTTGGAGATTACCGATGCGTTTATAGATGAAGCCAATCAGGTAGATGACAAAGCAAGAAACATCATTAAATCAAGGATAAGATTTCAATTAGACCAAAACGATTTAGTGCCTAAGATTCTTTACACTTGTAATCCAGCTAAGAATTGGACATACTCGGAGTTCTATAAACCACAACAAGATGGCACGATAACTAACAATAAAAGATTCATTTCATCGTTAATTGATGACAACCCTTTTATATCTAAGCACTATAAAGAAAACCTATTAACACTAGATAAGACCAGTAAAGAACGTTTGTTATTTGGTAATTGGGAATATTTAGATGACCCTGCACAACTTATAGACTATGAAAAAATACTTGATGCTTTCACTAGCACTTATGTACCTAGTGGTTCACGTTACATTTCTTGTGATGTTGCTCGTTTCGGCGGCGATAGTACTGTCATTGGGGTATGGGATGGTATGCGTGTTAAACTTCATCAGTTTAATGGTAAGTCTGTTGTGGAAGTGGCTGACATCATAAAAAAGTTTCAGCAAGAGTATCAAGTGCCTACATCTAACATTGTCGTGGATGAAGATGGCGTAGGCGGTGGCTGCGTAGATATTTTACGTTGCAAGGGATTTGTAAATAACTCAAGACCATTAGATAACCCAATTACAAGACATAAGGAAAACTTCGACAATCTTAAATCACAATGTTATTTTAAGTTGGCTGAAATGATAAACGATAATAAAGTTTACATAAATGCTGATGGCAAACAGAAGCAATTAATTATAGAAGAACTTGAACAAGTAAAACAAAAAGCAGTAGATAATGATGGCAGTAAGGGAATAATACCAAAGGATAAAGTAAAGGCTTTAATTGGTCGTTCACCTGACTTTTCGGATTGTTTGGCTATGCGTATGATTTTTGAATATACACCGAAATTTGTTGTGTCAGTATTTTAGTATAAAATAACTAACTTTGACTAAATATTAATAATATGGCTATTTGGGATGTATTCTCCAAGAAAAAGATTTCTGCCGTTAAACCTTTGCAATCCGTTTTACCGATGTCTGGTCCTTTAGGTTCTACGGTATCAATAAATAGAGGCATAGTAACTTGGCAAGGAGCAGATGCTCAATCTTTCGTAAACGATGGATATTGTGCAAATGATATAGTTTATTCAATCGTTAAACTTATTACTGATAAAGCTAAACTTGCTCCATTTGCAGTTTATAAAGTAATCGATGAAAAGGCTGCTAAGAAATACAAGGCTTTAATTAGCCAACCTGAAAAGGTTAAAAATTGGAAAGATTTACTAGAATTAAGAACAAAAGCATTTGAAGAATATACAGGCGATGCACGTTTAAACGAATTACTTAAGCATCCAAATGATGAAGATTCTTGGGCAGACATCGTTGAACAATGGTGTGCTTTTAAATTAGTTACTGGAAATAGTTTCGTTTATGGTCGTTTAATTGAAGGCGGTGCTAATCAAGGCAAACCTTTATCAATTAACGTACTTCCTGCACAATATATGGCTATCATAGCAAATGTTGAGGTGTTTCCTCCTGTGGTTGCTGGTTATCAGTTATACTTTGGTAAACTTTGGTCTTTTACTAGAGAAGAAATACTTCACGATAAATACTTTAACCCACAATGGAATATAACTGGAAATCAACTTTATGGGCAATCACCATTGAAAGCAGCATCACGCACCTTGACTCGTTCAAACGAAGCGAAAACCGCAGCAGTTTCTGCCTTCCAAAATGGTGGACCAGCTGGAGTTTTGTTTATGAACGATGATAGATTCGACCCAATAAGCGGTGGTGAACAAGCAGCAGCATTAAAGAAATCAGTTAGCGAAAAGGCTGGTTCTACAAACTTTAATCAAATCGCAGTATCAGGTTATAAAGTAGATTGGAAAGAAATTGGATTGAGTCCTGTTGAATTAGGTATATTAGAATCAGAGAAATGGGATATGGTTTCACTTTGTAATGTTTACGGTGTACCAAGTCAGTTGATGAACGATTCAATGAATAAGACTTATAACAACCAACAAGAAGGCGAAAAGGCTTTAACGTTACGTTGTGCGATTCCTTTATTGAATGAGATTCGTGATGACTTTAACAAGAAACTTCACACAGATTGGGGTTATGCTAATCAACAAGATGTTTATATTGACTATGATATTACTGTTTATCAAGAACTTGAAGCAAACAAAGTTCAGCAAGTAGATTGGTTAGATAAGGCTTGGTGGTTAACTCCGATTCAAAAATATGAGGAAATGGGCATTCACGTTCCTGATGAATTAAGAGAAGAACTAAGTAAGATTTATATTCCTAGCAATCTTCAACCTTTGGACACATACCAACCAATACAATTACCTAAAAATATAGATGACCTTTTAAATACAAAATAATGAAAGAAATAAAAGAGTTTGAGAATCAAATCGCACAATTAGAAAAGCAATTTAAAGCGTTCAGCGATGTAGAAATGCAAGAAACGCCTATTATGGGTGTTGAGCCAGTAGAAAACGATCCAATGGAAGACACTCCAATGGATAACTTTGTTGACTTAGTTTATTGCTTAAAGCAATCTAATGAACAAGCTATCGTTTGGCATCATCAAACAACTTCTTATTCTTGTCATAAAGCATTAGATAACTATTATAGCGAAATCGTAGGTTTAGTAGATGGTTTAGTAGAAAGCGTAAGCGGAATCTATGGCAGACCAACAGGCTACGAATTAGTTAACCCAATGGATTATCAAAGCGTTGAGCAAGTACAAGCATACTTCCAAGCGTTATATGCAGAAGTTCAAAGCGAAAGACAAGTAACATTCCAAGAGTCTTGGATTCAAAACCAAATTGATGGTATAGCTGAATTAATAGCTGAAACTCTTTACCTTTTAACTTTAAAATAATGGCAAACGTAAATAAATTCTTAAGTTTATTAGATACACTTAAAAGTGAATTAGAAGCTAAGAAAACAACAGGCAAAAACACTAGCGGAATTGGACACGCTAATTCTTTAATCAGTCAAGGTAAAGTAATTAAGCCATCATCTTGGAACGCACCAAGTGCTAGTGAAGAAAACGCCTACATCGAGAAGAACGGAATGTCTGCATTTGGCAAATGGCATTTAGGAATAGATGCAAACGCTGACCCTAAGACAAAAGAACATTGGCATTATATCTTTACAAGTGATTTTAAGAATGTAGATAGAGCAGGATTAATAGCTATCCGCCAAAGAGCAGGACAACAAAAACAAACCGATGTGTTTGATGCAGCAGGTAAAATGCTAGAAAATATAGACAAGTAATGATTTGGAGTCAATACAAGACACTCTACAATAATGCACTCAAAGAGTATTCACCCAAGTTCAAAAAAGAACTTCAAGCACAGGTGGATACTTTTTGTCGTACACAAGACTTCTCTGCAATATCATCTAAAAGCCTAGAAAAGACCATTAAGAAGCTACATTTAGCTTTGGGGAATAGAATGGCTGCAACGGCGTATAAAGACGTTAAAAAAGGCTCTAAATCGATTTTTACGACAATAGAGACTAAAAGCACACAAACGGACATTTGGTCTTATACAATCCTAAAGATGTTAGAGGTTGATGGATTAAGCACATTAGCACAAAATATCACAGATACAACAAAAAATCAGATTGACTATTACATTCAAAAGTCATTAGCTGAAGGCATACCTTTAAACGAAACAATCGACAATTTAAAGAAAGCTGGAATAACTGATTACCGAGCAGAACTTATAGCAAGAACTGAAACTGCACGAGCAGCTAACTTAGGTTCACAAATAGGTGCAATAAGCACAGGATTAGTAACAATGAAAGAATGGATTTCAACTAGAGATAACAGAACAAGGCGTGAGCCAAGAGACCACACCGACCATTTGGTTATGGATGGCGTAAAGATTCCAATGGAAAAGCAATTTAAAGTTCCTAACGATAGAAACGGATTAGGATATGATTTAATGGACCATCCTGGTGATTCAAAAGCAAGTGCAGCTAATGTTTGTAATTGCAGATGTACTATGGGTTACGAAGCAGTAAGAGGAAGCGATGGCAAATTAAAAACATATCAAGATAATCCGCCATTAGGTCGTGTTGGTGTTATTTGGGGAATAATAAATAACGTAATCGGAATACAGATAGGAAATATGATAACCGAAGCATTACAATAATAAAAAAATATAATAACTTTGTCGTGATGAAACAATTTCAATCAAAAGATATAGCAAATGGCATAATGGATGTTGATACTTCTACAAGGAAGGTCAAAGCCGTTTGGTCAAGAATGAACAATGTAGATTTAGATGGCGATGTAATCGTACCTGAAGCGTTTACTAAAACGTTAACAGAAAGAGGTCCAGCTGGAAAGAATTTAATTTATTCTTTAGTTGACCATCAAGCCGATATGAATAACGTAATTGGTAAGCCTGAAGAAATCTATGTTGATGGAGATATGCTTGTAGCAGTTACTCCGATTGTAGAAACCCAAAAGGGAACTGATATGCTTAAACTTTATGATGCTGGTTTAATTAACCAACATTCAATCGGTTTTAGCACAATCAAGTCTAATATGGGCATGAATGAACAAAAGGATATTAGATACATCACAGAATTGAAACTTTACGAAGGTTCAGCAGTTCTTTGGGGTGCTAATCCTGAAACTCCTACTTTGAGTGTTAAATCACAAACCAAAGAGGACTTAAACGCTAGGCTAGAAAAACTATTAAAGTCATTTAGAAACGGTAAGTTTACCGATGAAACATTTGCTTTAATGGAGATTCAAATAAAAAAAATCCAAGCAGACTTATTGGCATTGGAAATCACTCAATCCGCACAAAGTGCAATCGAGCCGAAACAATCAGTAGATAATGATGCAGAGGTTTTAAAGGCAATAAAAGAATTTAATAATTTATTTAAAAAGTAAAAATGGAAAATTTAGAATTAATCAAAGAAATGGCAGAAAACGTAAAAGGTTTTGCTGGTCAAATCGAAGATGTAAAATCTACTGTATCAGTAGTAAAAGATGAAATGCAAAAGCAAATTGATGCTGCATTCGCTTCTCAAAAGAAAGCAGAAAGCCGTGAGGTTAAATCTTTCGACCAATTAGTAGTTGAAAAATTAGATGGTCGTATGGATGAAATGGAAAGCACTTTAAAGAAAGGTGGTAAGTTCCGTTTAGAAATGCCTGAAGCAAAGACTATGACAATCGCAGGTAACGTAACAGGAAGTCCAATGACTACTTACGCTTTACGCCCAGCATTGCAACCAGCTCAATTAGTTAACTTCCGTGATTTAGTTCCAACAGTACGTTCTGAGAGTGGTCTTTACACTTTCTACAAAGAGAACACTGGCGAAACTAACAATATCGGTAGCCAAACTGAAGGTGCAACTAAAGGTCAAAACGATTATAGCTTAACTGAAACTAAGATTGTAAACTCTTACATCGCTGGTTTCTCTCGTTTCTCTAAGCAAATGATGAAATCTTTACCATTCTTAAGTCAATCTTTACCAAGAATGTTACAAAGAGATTTCTTTAAGGCTGAAAACGCTTCTTTCTTCTCAACTGTATCTTCTGCTGCAACTGGTACTGCTACAACAACTGAAACAGTTGACTTAAAGCAATTAGTACAATTAATCGCTAACCAAAAAGCGGCTAACTTCAATCCTTCTTACATTTTAGTATCTCCTGCTCAACAATCAAAAATCTTGATTGACACAATCAATGCTGGATACTATGTAGGTTCAGGTAGTGTACAAATCGGTACTGGTGGCGACATCACTATCTGGGGTGTACCAGTTATTTCTGCTACTTGGGTTACTAACGATAAGGCTCTTGTAATCGATTCTGATTACATCGAGAGAGTAGAAGTTGAAGGAATCGCAATCGAGTTCGCATACGAAGATTCTGATAACTTCCAAAAGAACTTAGTTACTGCAAGAATTGAGTGCTACGAAGCAATCAACTTAATGTTACCAGGTTCTGCTATCTACGCTACTTTAAACGCATAGTTTAGGTTTATATAGTAAATGAAAGACCCTCACTTAAAACGTGGGGGTTTTTTATTATAATTAATGTAAATTTGTAAAAAAGGAAATATGTCTTTCTATAATTACTTAATTGATTTTACCCTTGTAAACGTTGGCACTCCAACCGAGCCTGTAACACTTGCAGAGGCTAAAAACTATTGTCGTGTAACAACAACGGCAGATGATGCGTTAATTACCGATTTAATCACAGAAGCAAGAGAAGCGGTTGAAAAGGCTATTGGTCAATGTTTAGTACAAAAGAACGTTACTATTTGGTTTAATAACCCAGCTAGTAATTTTAACCTTCCTTATGGTCCAGTTGACCCAACTACTTTTAAGTTATATGATGATGTAAATAATACGGAAGTATTAGCAGCTAATTACCGATTAGTCGGTGGGCAATATCCTAGCCTTAATTTCCCTATTTGGAATCAATTAAGGGCAACATACACAAGTGGAATGACAAGTGTCCCTAAAGAACTTAAAGTGGCTATTTTAGACCAAATAAACTTTGATTACGAGAATAGAGGTGCAGATATAGAGCATTACGATTCTTATGCGGTTTGTGAAAAGACTTGGAGAGCCTGTCAAAGATATACTAGAACGAGTCCAATTTTATAATATGAAAATAGGTCAAAAAAAGGGGTGGAATCTTAGTGCATCCACGATGACTCGTAGAGTAACTCTTTATGTGCCTACACGAGTTAGCGATGGTCAAGGTGGCTATACAACCACATTTGCCGTACAAGAGATAGTTTGGGGTGATTTTAGACCAGCAAAAAGCACAAGAACTTTGCTTGAATCTGAACTTACCTTTTATCAAGATGCTAAGGTTTATTTAAGATATGGCTTAACTATAACAAGCGATTATAAATTAGAAATAGAAGGAACGATGTACACGATTCAATCCATCAATGATGTTGATAATCAGCACCGTTTCTTAGAAATCATAATGAATGGCTAATATAACGTTTGAAATAAAGGGTTTAAACGATGTTTTAACTAGCTTTAAAGAAATGGATAAAAAAATCCAAATAGCAGTTAAAAATGAAGTTAATGCATCTGCCTTAAAGATTCAATCGGATGCCAAAAGATTAGCACCTGTTAATTTTGGCACATTAAGAAATTCAATAGTTCTAACTGAAGTTAGCAATCAAAATGGGTTTGTTTATAGCGTTGGTTCTAATTTATTATATGCTCCTTATGTTGAATTTGGCACAGGCGGAAAGGTTACTATACCATCAGGATATGAAGATTTTGCTGCTCAATTCAAAGGCAAAACTGGTGGCAAGTTTGTAGATATGGTAAACGCTTTGGCTAAATGGGTAGCAAGTAAAGGAATAACTGGAACATATAGCACTAAAACACAAAGAAGAAAAGGTAGCAAAGCGACTCAAAATAAAGAAAATATGTCTGTTGCTTATGCAATAGCAATAAACATACTTAAAAAGGGTTTAAGACCACAACCATTTTTAATACCATCATTTGAGCAAGAAAAACCTAATTTAATTAATAGAATTGAAAACGTAATAAAAAATGCTTAATCCTAATATAGAAATAAAAAAGTGGTTTATTACTCATATTGCATCGGCTACTGGTTTAGGTGTTTATGATGGTTTTGCTCCTGAATTAGTATCAGGCGAATATATTATTATTGATGGTAGAACATCAACACAAGAACAAGGTAAAAGTGGCTATACAAACTCTAACGTTATAGTAGTTGACATTGTTACAAAAAATGCTAACTTTGGCTATAAACGTTCAGAAGAAATTAGCGACTTGATATTAACCGCAATAAACTCTGATACTAAGATTACGCTGCCAAGCGGATGGACTTCAACAAGTCTATATGTTCAAAGTATTAGAAATTTAGATGGTTTAAATCCATTAGATAACGTATTTAGAACGCTTATAACATATAATTTAACAATAACTCAAAATTAATAAAATGGCAGAAACTAAAGTATCAGCTAGGGATTATATCCTAATGGCGGACATAGATGGAGATAGCACATTCAAGCCTGTTGCTTGTCTTACATCTAACTCAATTACATCAACAGTAAACGTAATTGATGCTACATCTAAATGTGGCGACCAATTTCAACCTGGTCCAGCTTACACACAAACAATCAAAGCTGACGGATTTGCGATTGACCAAACAGGAACTGCATCTAAAGATTCTTATAATCAATTATATGCTGCTTTCGTTAACAAAACTATTTTCGCAATGAAAATGGGTGAAGCTACACCAGTAACTGGTAACGTGGTTTATAGCGGAACTGTATTTGTATCAGCTTTTGATGTAAATGCAGCAGATAAAGATGATGTGAAGTTTAGTGCTACTTTTACAGTTGCATTACCTCCATTAACTCAAACTGTAACCGCATAAAAAACCAACAACAACTATGTTCGAACTTAAATTAAACAACAAAACAATTCCTCTTAAATGGGGTACTTGGTCGATGCGTGAATTTTGTACCGAAAACAATATTACGATAGATAAGTACTTTGAATTATTAGGAAAAACTCAATATGATTTAGATACTATTGTAAAAATGATTTACATAGGTTATAAATCTGCTTGTATAAGCAACAAACAACCTATTGAATATACAGATGTAGATGTTTGTGATTGGGTAGATGAATTAGGAGGACTTTTTAACGACAAAGGTCAATACATAGAGTACATTAAATACATTGTAGAAAATACAATAACAACTGTACAAGGTGCTGCTAAAGTCGAAAAAAAAAAGTCTAAATAATCAAACTTGGGATGATATTTTAGTTAAGGCTGCTGAATGTAATATACGCCCAAGCGAGTTTTGGGAGATGACTTGGAAAGACTTTTCTATTATTGTAATGGGAAAGGAAAAACAAGAGTTAAACGAATGGGCGAGGACAAGAAACCTCGCCTATATTGTATATTTAAGTAGCACTATGGAATCATCACCAAAGTCTATTAGGTCTTTTTGGCATATACCTGAAATTGACGATATTGAGGAAAAAGAAGAAAAGGTAATGTTAACAGATGAACAATTAGCGAGAACATTAAAATTGTACGGAGTAAATTAATATAAGATGGATAATAACAGTAAAGGCTTAGTAATTGATTTAGGTATTAATGTACAACCGTTACAACAAGGTCTTCAACAAGCCTCATCAGCAGTTACAAGTTTTGGCAATCAATTAAATGATGTTAAAAAGCCTATTGGTGATGCAAGTCAATCTTTAATTAATTTCTCACGTATTGCTCAAGATGCTCCTTATGGGATTCAAGGTATAGCTAACAACCTTAACCCAATGGTTGAATCTTTTCAACGTTTAGCTGCAACTGAAGGTGGAACTAAAAAAGCGTTAGAAGCAATGGTTGCTGGTCTTTCTGGTCCAGCTGGTATTGGTGTTGCAGTCGGTGTTGTATCTTCTTTGCTTGTAGTTTTTAGCAAAAAACTTAGCGAAATGTTTGAAACTCCTACGGAGAAATTAAAAGCATTTAAAGAAGAATTAAATAAACTTAATCAAGATATATATAGAATAGTAGGAAGTGCTCAAGCAAACAGAGAAGTTGCTATGGGATTTTCTGCTATTGCTGGTTCTGATACAGAATCAATAGAAAAAAGAAAAACCGCCTTAAAATATTTAAAAGATATTTATAAGGATAATAAAGAAATACAAGACTTAACTATTGAAAGTAGTACAAAATACATGAACTACGCCATCAATAGAGCAGCAAAACAAGAAGAATATTTAGCAAAAGAAAAAAATAATGTTCAAGCATTAGGAACTATTTTTGCAAAAGTAAAAGAACTAGAAGATGAAAGAAATGCTAAAATAAAAAGCACAACTGAATTTTTATCTAGTGTAGGTGTAGGAAAAGAAGGTATAGAAGCTGCAAAAAATAAAATTAATAAAGATTTTGCTGAACAAATAGCTGAAGCTAAAAAAAGTTTACCAGCTGCATTAAAAGTAGGAGAAGATTTTCAAGATGCAATAAGTGGATTTGAAACACCTGATAAAAAAGGAAAGACAATAATCCCAATGAATTATGCTGATGCATTAAAAATAATTCAACGCAAATATCCTATTAAAGAACCTGAAGCACCTAAAGAAAAAGATACTGCCATTGAAGATGAAATGAAGAAATATAAAGAGTTTCAAAACTTTTTATCTGATTTCTTTAAGTTTAGACAGAAAATGTCAACTGAACATTATAAAGAAGAACAAGAAAAAATAAAAAAACAAAACGAATCTTATAAACAATTTGCAGATACTTTATCAGGCAATGTAACTAATGCATTAATAAGCGTTTTTGATACAATGGCTAAAGGTGGGGATGTATTAAAATCATTAGGAGATTCATTCTTAAGATTAGCAGAAGATATTGCAGCATCTGTTATTAAGGCATATATATTAAAAGCAATTATGGCTTCATTAGCACCTGAAGCAGCCGCAGTAAATCCACTTGAAAGTGCAATTAATCCAGCATCAGGAGATGCAGGAACAGGTTGGCTATCTGCGTTATATAACATAACAAATGGTAAAATGTCAGTTGGTAGTGGAATGGATACTAGTGGAATAATTACTAATTCAGCAGCGAGTACTGGGGAATTTACTATAAAAGGTAATGATTTAGTTTTAGCTTTGCAAAGGTCTAATTATAACTTAAGCCTTAAACGAGGACTATAATGGCATACGCTAACAAATACAAATTAACGATGGCTACTAAAAGTGGTAGTACATCGTATTTATACTTATTAGAAGATGGATATGATGGTGCAATAATTGAATATCCAGCAATTAGCATACAAATACAATATTTACCCAAAAGTGATAACGTATTTGAGCCTATTGTAGTTAGTCAATTAAATGTAACTATGGATGTTACAGATGATGTAGCAAATATGCCAAATTTGACATCTTTAAATGATAGAAAATATCTTGCTCAATTATATTACGATACAACATTAGAATGGCAAGGTTGGACACTAAGCGATAGTGTTCAATTTAGTTTTAGCACAGGCAGAAAAACTATTACTTTTAACTGTATTGATGGTTTAGGTTTATTAGAAAACACATTTTATCCTTTAACAAATCCTTATACTTTAAGCGATAAAGTTAAATTGACAGAAGTCATTAATAATTGTCTTGCTAAAATAGCTTTTCCAACTGGTTTAAATATAATAAGCGGAATAAGTTATTATACTTTAAGTATGAACGATAGAGGCGATGGTAGTCAATACGAGCCTTTAAATCAAACATATTTAAAATTAAATACAATTTTAGACCAAGCAAATATTGTTACAACAACATCAAATATTCAAGCGACAGAAACTTGTTTAGTTTTATTAAGCAATATTGTTAAAAGTTTTGGTGCTAAATTATTTCAAGCACAAGGAAAATGGTGGATTGTAGCAATTAATGAATTTGCTCAAACATCATTTTACTATACAGAATATAATACATCATTGACTGTTGTTTCTTCAGGAACTAAATCATTTGTAAATAATATAGAAGGATTTACAGGTAATACTAGCGGATTGTTCTTTGTTGACAATAGTCAATTTAAGGTATTTAGAAAAGGTTATAATAAAGTAAGATTATCAAGAGGTATAGATTATTCTAGCAATTATATAACTAATTATGACCTTAAAATACACGATGGTAATACTGCTACTGCTTGGACACAAGTACATTCAGGAACAGGCGGAAATATTATAATAAAAAATTATCCATCTAATGCATTAAATAGTTTTATAATGCAGTTGGGTAATGTTAAAGAAAGTGTTAGTCCTGACAATTTACCTTTATTAACACAAAATGAAAGTGCTACATTTTCAATAAATGCAACAAACGTTAGTGCAGATGGCGGTGCTATTGCAACAGTAGGATTAAAGATTTTGCTTACAACAGATGCTTATGTTTACTTTTTAGATTCTGATGGTAATTGGACTCAAGAATATACAAAGAATTATAAAGGAGTGTGGGATGCTTCAACAAATACGCCAACATTAACAAATGGCACAGGCAATGTAAATGATGTTTATTTATGTAATGTTGAAGGAGTAAGAACATTTGGTGCATCTAATTATACCTTTAAAAAAGGCGATTTAGTTACTTATGGCGGAACTGCTTGGAGTAGAAGACCAGGTTACGCATTTGTGCCTTTAGAAACATCTTCAAGTACAAGTTTTAAATTGCCACCAGCACCATATACTGGCTCATTAAGTATTGAAATATTATTAACTAAAGGTAATTATCCAATTCCTTTAATTAGCCACGAGCCGTTTTATACTTCAAGTTATGCTGAAATACAAAACTTTGTTTTTCAATTTATACCTAATTATACATCATTATTGACTGAAGGATATACTTCAGATTCACAACAATATGTTTATGATATAGATTTACCTTATGGTTATAATAGTGATAAACTAGGGTTTTATGCTTATAAAGGGTTTTATTGTGATTCAAGCGGTTATAGTTTAAGTTCTTGGTATAGATATGAATACCCAAATGAATTTTATTATAGTTTAAGTGAATTAGTTATAAAACAATATTGTAACGCTTTAAGTAATAACTTAATTAATGTTGATTCATCTTTTATGGGAATGAACACTACATTAGGTAGATTTAGCGGTGCTAGTCAAATAACAATGTCTGACACAGACCCAGCTCAAATAAACGTAAGCACAAGGAATTATATGTTAGGTAATTCAACTATTGATTTATTTAACGATACAATTCAAGCTACTTTATTAGATATAAATAAAAATAATATAACTGCAACAATAGCAACAAGGTATTTCACTAATACTTTAAAACCAACTGTTACAGGATTTGGACATTTAAGGTCAAGTGCTTATGCAACTAAGGAAGAAGCGTATGCAGCACCTTTAACAACATTTTTAGTATATAACAACATAAATTACGGCAGTCCTTCGGTTGGGAATGTTTATTATGCTAATGAAGATTTAACTACTCCTTTTAACGGAGCAAGTCTTTGGTGGAAAATAATGATTGATGACTTCAATTTCCGAGCATTTAAGATTTCTACGAGTGGGGTAATACTTGAAATTTATGGTTAACTTTGACTTATGGCAGATAAAGTAAATGGTAAAAATATAATGCTTTACAAGCACTACGCACCTAGTGAGGAATATCCTTTAGGTCGTGATGTAGCATTTGCGTGTTCTACGAATTGTAGTTTTAGCGTACAAGCTGGACAAAAAGAAGTAACTAGCCAATCTTCGGCTTGGTATAGAGAATTTAAAATAGACATAGCTTCTTGGACAGTAACTTGTGATGGAATAGTAACATTAAATGGATATAATTATTTAGATTTTTTAAGCATACAACAAAACCGAACTCCTATTTCAATCAAGTTCGTTATAGACAACGGAACAGATGGTTTAGTAATAATATCAGGAACTTGTAATTTATCTAGTTTTCAAATGAACGCACCTTATAAAGACATCGCTACTTATAGCGTAAGTTTACAAGGAAGCGGTGCTTATGGAACAAGCGGTACAAGTGTAACTCCTGAAGGAACGGTTATAGTAGCTGGTGGTCAAGTTTATACAAAACAATACACGGCTGCTGGTGGCGAAAACTCAATTACTTGGACAGATATGATAGGCAAGACTTGTTTGTATTTCTCTCGTGGTGGTGTGGATGTAAGAGAGATTTATTCAAGTGGAACGCCAACAGGCGACCAAATCGTGTTTATAAGTGCAACAGGCGAGGTTAAATTCGGCAGACCTTTGGAGAGTGATGAGTTTATTAGAGGTTTATTCCAATAAAAAAAATTAAAAATGTCAAATCAGATTACTATAACTGGCGGTGCTAAAGTAAGAAATTTAGAAGGTGTAATAACAGGAACGGTTGGTGTTTTAAGTTCTTTGCCTATTAATACGGCTAATGGTATTCCGCAACTAGATTCTAGTGGCAAAATATTAGTTAGTCAATTACCTAATTCTGTAATGGAGTACAAAGGAACTTGGAACGTAACTACAAATACTCCTTATCTTGTAAATGGTGTAGGAAACGCTGGGGATGTTTATATTGTAACTGGTGCTGCAACTGGGGGTACAACTCACGACTTTGGTGCTGGTGCTATTTTGTTTTATAATGGCGACCAAGCTATCTATGATGGTTCAGCGTGGCAAAGAGCAAGTGGCTCAAGCGGAACGGTAACTAGCGTAGCAATTAGTGAATCAAGTGCTGCTTTAAATATTACAGGCTCACCTATCACAACATCAGGAACTATAAACATAGGATTCGCTGGTACATCGGCTCAATATGTAGCTGGTGATGGTAGTTTAGTTACTTTCCCTTCAACTGTTAGCCAAGCACAAACTTTAATAACTGAAGTTTACAACGAAACAGGAGCAACTTTAACTAAGGGAACTGTTGTTTACATAAATGGTGGTCATGGTAACTTACCAACGATTACAAAGGCTTTAGCTACTAGCGATTCTACATCTGCACAAACATACGGAGTAGTCCAATCTGATATAACCAATATGAATAATGGTTATGTTGTTGTTATTGGTTTATTAGGCGATTTAGATACTCAAGCCTACACAAATGGAACTATTCTTTATTTAAGTTCTACAACGGCTGGTGCTTGGACTTCTACTAAGCAATATGCACCTGCTCACTTGGTTTATGTAGGTATCGTAGTACGTTCACACCCTACTCAGGGTGTGGTAGAAATTAAGGTACAAAACGGATACGAAATGGATGAACTTCATAACGTATCTGCTCAAAGTCCTTCAAACGGAAATATTTTACAATACGTTTCTTCAACTAACTTATGGACATCTGTTGCTGGAACTACAACAAACATAGCAGAAGGAACTAACCTTTATTTTACGGATGCTAGAGCAAGAGCAGCAATTAGCTTAACAACAAGTGGCACAAGTGGTGCTTCAACATACAATTCAACAACTGGTGTTTTAAATATTCCTCAATATCAAGCAGCGTTAACTAACCCAGTAACAGGTACTGGTACAAGTGGAACGGTTGCTTTTTGGAATGGCACAACAACGCAGACTTACGATTCATCTTTTATCTACGATTCATCTACTAAAAGACTAGGGGTTAATACAACAGTTCCTAACGCTACAATAGGTGCTAACTCAACAATAGATAGCGGATATGCTTTAATGCTTAAAAGCGGTGCAAGTAACTACAATGGTATAGCTTTCGGTTTAAGTTCTACTTATGGTAACTCTTTTGAAACTCAAAAGACTGGAACGGCTGCTGCAATGAATTTAACTTTTACTAACCAAACAGGTTATATAAGTTTAACGGAAGCTGGTAGTTTAGGTTTAAATATTTTAACGCCAACTGCATCACCAAGTGGTGTAGGTAGCTTAGGAATTGATATTAATGGTGGTAGTTCTGCTGCTGGTTTAGGATTCCATAATACTGCAAGTGGCACAGGCAACACAAATGGTGCATACTTATACTTGACTAATTCTTTAGGTTTTGTATTAAGAAACTTAGAAGGTGGTATTACCTTATCAGGTGGTTCAACCGCTGGAGATATATCCTTACAAACACAAGGAACGGAAAACTTTAGAATTAACTACTCCGATGGCTCTATTTATCAATCTAAGGTAGCAAACGCTATGCTTAAGTCGGTTAGTGGGGTTATTACTGCTGCGGTAGCTGGAACGGATTATCAACCTGCTGGAACTTACGTTACAAGTATAACAGGAACATCGCCTATTAGTTCAACTGGTAGTACAAGTGTTGCTATATCTATTGCTCAAGCAACTACTACAACAAGTGGTTATTTAAGTTCTACGGATTGGAATACTTTTAACAATAAGCAAGGTGCAATAACTTTAACAACTTCAGGTGGAAGTGGAGCAGCTACTTTAATAGGAAATACTTTAAACATTCCTAACTATACTTTGGCTTTAGCTGGATATGTTCCAACTTCTAGAACTTTAACTATAAACGGAACAACTTATGATTTAAGTGCTGATAGAAGCTGGACTATTTCTGCTGGAATTAGCGGTACTTTATCAAGTGGTTATGTTCCTGTGGCAAATGGCCCTTCTTCATTAACTGATAGTGCAATAAGCGATAACGGAACTTATATACAATTATATAGACTTACCAATGTTTTCTATAATGATAACTCTTATGGTGGTTTAACGATTAAAAATAGCAATACAGGTTCATCAGCTTTAGCTGGTATATCAATACAAAATACAAGTGCTACAACGGTGGCACAAATGAACTATATCTCTACTACGTATGCAAATACAACATTAAGAGATACTTTCTTCTTTAATACTGTTGCTTCACAAAAAATTGGATTTGGTACAAATAGTGGTGGTGGTGCTACAAGAGCAGATATATACTTTACAGTAAACCCAGCTTTCACTTTAAGTTCTACTAACCCTAATCAAATTCAAATATTAGGAAGTACAAGAAACGTAGCAATAAATTATAGTGGTACAGATTACGGAGAAGGATTCCAAGTAAACGGAACAATGAGAACAAGTAGCACTTTAGGTGTTGGTGGTTCAGTTGCAAGTGGATACAATCTTCACGTTTATGGTACAGGAACTATTTTAGGAATTGAAACTACTGCATCAAGTAACGTATTTTTACGAATGTTACAAGCTGGAACAGTAGTATCTAGTTTGTATTATTTAAACTCTGATTCAACATTAAGATTAGTAAATAATAATGGTGGTATAAGATTATCAGTATTAGGTGCTGACCCAGCATTGACAATAGCAACTTCTACAGGAGCAGCTACATTCTCTAGTAGTGTGGCAAATGGAGGGCAAATGTGGGTTAATGGTATTACAACAAGTTCAAATGGCGCATTAAATGTTGCAGCTCCTTCAGCAGCTTATTATAATGGGTTAGTAGTTTCTACAAGTTCTTATACTCCAAGTTCAAGTGGTACAATAGTTAGAATAGGGCATTCTGCAAATAGCGGTGATGCTACTGGTATTATAGATGTCCAAAAAGGTGGAGGTATATTAAATGGTAATTTATCATTAATGCCTTTTGGGGGCAATGTAGGTATCGGAACTTCTAGTCCATTAGTTATATCAGGATATACAATTTTATCATTAAATAATGCCACAAATGGTGGTATGATTGATTTTCAAACTAATGGAACAAGTGCTGGATTAATTTATTCTTATAGCAATTCACTTAATATAGGTTCAAGTGGAACTGCTCCAATAATATTTCTTACTGCGTCTGGGAATGAAAGAGGTCGTTTTACAAGTGGAGGTTCTTTTAAAGCAACAACTAATGGAACTTATCTAGATGCAAATGCAAGTTATCACGAATTAAGGCAAAGCAATACAAATTCATCACTTGCTGCATTTACTCATACTGCAGCATCGCCTTATGGATTATATCTTGCATTTACTGGAGCAGCTCCTAATAACACAACAAATTATTTTTATGCAGCAACAGACACAGTTAATGATAAAGCAATAATTTATTCTAATGGTACTTATGGCTCAAGAACTGGTACTTATGGTTCTATTATATCTGATATTAAATATAAGCAAGACATTACTGACGCAAATAGTCAATGGGATGACATTAAAAAATTAAGAGTAGTTAATTTTAAATATAAAGAAGATGTTGAATTAGAGGGTGAAAATGCTTTAAGACAAATTGGATTCATTGCACAAGAGGTTGAAAAAGTAAGTCCAAATCTTGTATATGAAGCTGGTAAAAAAGATTCAGATGAAACTTGGAAATCAGTTAAAACAAGTATTATTGAAATAAAAGCAATTAAAGCATTACAAGAAGCTATGTTAAGAATTGAAGAATTAGAAGATAGATTAAATAAATTAGAAAAAAAATAAGATGAAGACAATTTCACCTATTACAAGTTGGGCAAACGGACAAGCAGTAGAAGCTAAAATACTTAACGCATACGTTATTAATGACAACTTAATTAACGCAGCTACTTTTTACTATGCTTTATTAGCAGAAAACGAAGATGGTACAATCGGACAAGGAGTTGCTCAAGGTAATTTAGTAATGACTGGTCAACCTTACAATACTTGGCAAACAAATGGACAAGCGTGGGATTTTGTAGCTAGTGAGTTAAAATTAACCATCACAGGCGATTATGTACCACCAGTACCTGAAAATCCAAGTGCAGATATTTTAGTAGATACTCCTACTGAATCAATTTAATCTTATATTTGTAAAAAATCAAATACTATGGCTTATGTATATAGGCACATAAGATTAGACAAAAACGAACCTTTTTATATTGGGATTGGAAGTGATGAAAATTATAAAAGGGCAAAAGATAAAACTGGCAGGAATAAAATTTGGAAGGGTATTGTAAATAAAACACAATACGAAATTGAAATTTTATTTGATGGTTTAAGTTGGAATGAGGCTTGTGAGAAAGAAAAAGAATTTATATCTCTTTATGGTAGAATTGATAAGCATAATGGGATTTTAGTAAATTTGACAGATGGAGGTGATGGAGCATTTGGGGTTATAATGAGTGAGGAAAGAAGGAAACAAATTTCTGAACTCTCAAAAGGGAATAAAAGCAGGACTGGGCAAAAGATATCTGAAGAAGAACGTAAAAAGAAATCTGAAGCTCACAAAGGATTAAAGCATAAACCATTTACTGAACAAGGATGGGAAAACTTTATGAAAGCTAGGATAGCAACAAGAGGAAGAAAACAACCTATTGAAGAAATAGAAAATAGAAGAAAATCGCTTATAGGAAAAAAAAGAACTCAAGAAACTAAAGATAAAATTAGCAAAGCTAATAAAGGCAAAAAAGCAAGTGATGAGGCAAGAAAAAAAATGAGTGATTATTGGACAGGTAGAAAAAGACATCCAATGAGTGAAGAAACAAAACGCAGAATTGGAGAAGCAAATAAAAAAGCACATATTTTAAAATTAAAAAATCAATAACCATGATTACATTAAATGAGCAACAAATCAAAGAATTAGAAGCCTACTTAGGCGAAATTCCTTCTAAGTACGCTAACCCTATTTTCTCGTTCTTAGGTCAAATCGCCAAAGAGCAAGGAGTACAAGCTGAAGAAGTTAAAACAGAGGAGTAATGGAAAGTATTGCAATTTTCTTGGCTGGACAAGCCTTAGTTATTATAACTGGATTAATCAGCATTTATGTTAAAGTAAGTTTAAAACTTAAAGAACTTGAAGTGCGTGTTAATATGGTTGAGAAACAAGAGGATGTTATAGCCAAGAAACTTGACAATATTCAATCAGGTTTAAACAAGCTATTTGTAGCTTTAGAAAATAAGCAAGATAGAGAATAATGAAAGATGTAGTTATCACGATATTGGTAGCTATTCTTATAGTCTTTATTTTTAGAGGCTCGACCTATCGTAAAGATGACCAAACAATAATTACAAAATACGATACGGTTTTCCAACAGAAAACTTTTACAAAATATACTAAGGGAGATTCTATCCCTTTTATAGTTTTAAGCGTAGATACTACAACGATTCACGACACAATTACAATAGTCAAAGATTATTTAACGACTAAAGTGTTTACCGATTCATTTACTTTAGATAGTTCAAAATTTACCATTATTGACACTATTTCTAAGAATACAATTCAAGGAAGGCGATTTTTGGCTGATATTCACGAAAAAACGATAATAATAACCAACGATATATACCACAAGGACAAAAATGCCATTTATTTAGGCTTTTTAAGCGATTTAAGGCGATTTGACAATAAAGTGGGTATAGGTATAGGATTAGGATTTAAAACGTCTAAAAACGCTTTATTTACCTTTGCTGCAACTACTAATGAATTTCAAGTAGGTTATTATAAAAAGTTTTAATATGGCAAAAGTATCTGCGAATCCATTACCAGTTAGTTTTAAGGATTTTGTTAAGCATCCTAAAGAGGCTATTGCTTTCTTAGCGATTGTTGGTATTACGATTTTATACGTAGATATAAGAAGCACGTTTCAAAAACAAGCAGAAAAGCAAGAAAGAAGGGCAGACAAAATTGAGCATAGACTTGACTTAGTTTCAAACGAATTAAGGAAGTGCGATTCATCTTTGGCATCTGCTACGACTAAACTTTCTACTTTAGAGCAATTAGGTAAAATTCAGCATATCAAATGAGAAATTTAATTATCATATTGCTTTTTAGCGGATGCGTTCCAGCTATTGCCGATATGCCTGACCAAAAGGATAAGGAATTTGAGAAACTAATAGCCAAGACTAAAGCAACTGTTGCTAAAAGTGCTGAAGTACAAACCAAAATAGAAAAAAAACAAAAAGAACTAATAGAACAAGCGGTAGATAAAATAACAACTTTAAAGACGGAAGTAACTACATTAAAAACTGAATTAAAAGATGTTAAAGAAAAACTTGATTCTATTGACGCTGATACTGGTGTGCAATACGTTATACTGCCAATATCCAATCACAAAATTGATTAAAGGAGATTCTGTTGTAATTTTAACAGTGAAGCAAAGCGAAAATATTAACGAACTTTATATAAAATATAACGATACGATTGCATCACTTAAAAGTGAATTAACCCTTAAAAAAATTAAATATGACTCTCTTTTCAATACAT
>Ga0213922_1000367_pt1 | contig 23857 bp, 23 predicted proteins | sample McNCre2917MG_FD_165060 | JGI IMG/M metagenome (GOLD analysis project Ga0213922, IMG submission 165060) | Freshwater microbial communities from McNutts Creek, Athens, Georgia, United States - 29-17 MG | ecosystem: Environmental > Aquatic > Freshwater > Creek | place: USA: Georgia | collected... | reverse complement strand
CCATTGCACCTCGGCGCGCACGCCAAAGCTCTCGGCCTGCGCCGTCACCAGCGCCTTGATGCGTTGCTCCAGCAACTGGCGCACCTGCGGGTCCAGCGCTCGCACACTCAGCTCCAAAGTGGCCAAGGCCGGGATCACGTTATTGGCCTGGCCCGCATGCAAAGCGCCCACGGTGACCACGGCGGTGTGCAGCGGGTCCACATTGCGCGAGACGATGGTCTGCAAGGCCATGACGATGGAAGAGGCCGCCACCAGCGGATCGGCCGAGCGGTGGGGCATGGCCCCGTGCCCGCCGTTTCCGTGGATGCGGATGGTGGCGTAATCGCTCGAGGCCATGGCCGCGCCATCACGGAACACCAAGTGCCCCACCGGCATGCCCGGCATGTTGTGCATGGCAAACACGGCGTCGCAGGGGTGGTGCTCGAACAAGCCGTCGTCCATCATGCGCACCGCACCGCCGCCGCCTTCTTCGGCGGGCTGAAAAATCAGGTTCAGCGTGCCGTCAAACTCAGGCGCCTGCGCAATGGCCTTGGCCGCCGCCAGCAGCATGGCGGTGTGGCCATCGTGGCCGCAGGCGTGCATCAAGCCTTGGCGTGTGCTGGCCCATTCCGCGCCGGTGGCTTCCTGGATGGGCAAGGCGTCCATGTCGGCACGGATGCCCAGCTTGCGCTCGCTGCTGCCGCGCTGGAGGGTGCCCACCACGCCAGTGCCGCCCAGACCGCGGTGCACCTGGTAGCCCCAGCTTTGCAGCTTGGCCGCCACCAGGTCCGAGGTGCGGTGTTCTTCAAACGCCAACTCGGGGTGGCGGTGGATGTCGCGCCGCAGCTGGATGAATTCGCCCACCCGGTCGGTGAGCGCATCGCGCAAATAGGTCATGTCACTGGGGCTGCAGGTTGATGGACTTGGCAATGGCGCGGAACTGCGCGGTGCCATCGGCGTAGGCCTTGCCCACGGCTTGCAGCGACAAAGGCTTGGCCACCAGCTGGCTGTTGGCTTCCAGGCCGGCATGCACGGCCGGGTCGTTCAGCGAATCGGTGATGGCTTTGTGCAAGGTTTGCACGATCGGCTCGGGCGTGTCTTTCTTGACGAAGTAACCGGTCCAGATGGTGAAGGTGAAGTTCTTGAGCGACTTGCTCTCGGTGATGGCCGGGTAGTCCTTGACCGACTCCAGACGCTCGCTGTTGAGCATGGCCAGCACTTTGAGCTTGCCCTGCTTTTGCAGTTCGTCATACGCCTTGCCAAACGGGGCCAGGAAGATGTCCACCTGACCACCGATCAGGTCCTGGTTGGCCGGTGCCGCGCCTTTGTAGGGCACATGGGTCATCGGGATGTTGGTGATCTTGGACAGGTGCTCACCCAGCAGGTGATAGAAGGAGCCCGGGCCCACGCTGGCGTAGGTGATGGGGCGGCCTTGTGCGGCTTCCTTGCGGGCGTAGTCCAAAAATTCATCCACATTGCGCACGGGCAAGTCCTTGCGGGCCAAAAAGCCGATCTGCGCGGTGGCGATCATTTGCACCAGACGGAAGTCTTCGCTCTTGAACTTGACGGCCGAGATGGCCAAGGGCGCCAGGATCAACTCATTGGGCGAGCCCTGAAAAATGATCTGACCATCGGCGGGCGCATTCAGCACCTTTTGCGCCGCGATCGAACCGCTGGCACCGCCCAGGTTGTCCACGATCACGGGCTGGCCCAGCTGCTTGGACAAGGTGTTGTTCACCGTGCGGGCGATCACATCCGAAATGCCGCCAGCGGGATAAGGCACCAACAAAGTGACGGGTTTGCTGGGGTAGGTCTGCGCGCTCACGGCGCTGGCCAGCAGCAGACCGCTCAGCAAGGCGGCTACGCGACGAAGGGTTGGGCTCATGTCTCGACTCCATAAAGTAGTGGTGTACGGCCATCGTAAAAAGCCATTCCTATAATGTCCAATGCATTTTTATGCCGGTTAGCATGATTTTCAGTTATGGATTGGAGCACCCATGACCTTGGTTCAACTCAAACACCTGATCGAGCTGGCCAACAGCGGCTCCTTCAGCCAGTCAGCCCTGAAGCTGCACCTGACGCAACCGGCGCTCAGCCGCAGCATCAAGGCGCTGGAAGACGAACTGGGCCAAGCCCTGTTTGACCGCATCGGCCGCAAGAACGAGCTGACGCCATTTGGCCAGCACATCGTGCAACGCGCCCGCGTGCTGGTGGACGAAGCCAACGAGCTGCGCCTGACCAGCTTGCAGTTGCAAAAAGGCGAGATCGGCCAGTTCCGCGTGGGCATGGGCTCGGGGCCAGGGGCCATGCTGATGACGCCGCTTTTGATGCTGATGGCCCAGGAGCACCCGCAAGCGCACATCGACATCTCGCGCGGCAGCACAACACTTTTGGTGCAGGCTCTGCGTGAGCGCACGTTGGACGCGTTGATCCTGGACATCCGCTCCTTGCAACCGGCGACCGACTTGAAGGTGGAAGCCCTGCAAGAAATGAAGGGCACCTTCATGTGCCACAAGCAACACCCGCTGGCCAAAAAACGCAGCGTGCCCTTCGAGATGCTGTTGGACTACCCCATCGCTTCCACGCCCTTGAGCGACGAGGTGGCACGCATCCTGATGGAGCGCTTTGGCCCGCAAGGGCACCCGGACAAGTTGGTGAACCTGCGCTGCGAAGAAATCTCCAGCCTGCTGGACGTGGTGCGCCACAGCAACGCCATCGTGCTGGCGATCCGCGAATCTGCGCCGGACCTGGTGGAGCTGCCGGTCACGCCCGCGCTGAACGCGAAGGCCCGCTTTGGTCTGGTGACGATTGAAGGACGCACCGAAGCACCCTTTTTGTCCAAGGTGCGAGCGCTGATGGACCGCGTGATGAAAGACCGGCATTGAGGCCGCGAACCGGGTTCACCGCCCGGCTGACCTTCAGCCCACGCGCACACCGCTGGCGCGGTCAAACAGGTGCGACTGGTCAGCCTGCCATTGCAGGTGCACCGCATCGCCCACTGCCGCTTGCAACACGCCGGGCACACGGGCGGTGAGCTTGCCTGCAGGTGTGTCCACCGTGGCATAGGTTTCGGGACCAGTCGGCTCGATCATGCTGAGCGTGCCGGGTAAGCCAGTGGCAGCAAAGCTGATGCTCTCGGGGCGCAGGCCATAGACCAGCTCGGCGCCGCCATGCGCTTGCACGGCGGCGCGTTGCGCCTCGGTGATGGGCAGTTCCACGCCGTGGGCCGTGAGCGCTTGACCCGTCCGCTGTGCATCCACCATGTTCATGGCGGGTGAGCCGATGAACTCGGCCACAAAGCGGTTGGCCGGACGGTTGTAAATTTCAGCGGGTGTGCCGAACTGCTGTACCCAGCCGTCTTTCATCACCGCGATGCGGTCGCCCAAGGTCATGGCTTCGACCTGGTCGTGCGTCACATACACCGTGGTGGTTTTCGTGCGCTGGTGCAGCAGCTTGATCTCGGCACGCATTTCCACGCGCAGCTTGGCGTCGAGGTTGGACAGCGGCTCGTCAAACAAAAACAGCTTGGGGTCACGCGCCAGGGCGCGGCCCATGGCCACGCGCTGACGCTGACCGCCCGACAGCTGGCCTGGCTTGCGGTCCAGCAGGTGACCGATTTGCAGCATGGCCGACACGCGGTCCACTGCGGCTTTGCGCTCGGCCTTGGGCACTTTTCGGATCTCCAGACCGAAGGCGATGTTTTGCGCCACGGTCATGTTGGGGTAGAGCGCGTAGCTCTGGAACACCATGGCGATGTCGCGGTCCTTGCTGGGCAGGTTCGTCACATCGCGCTCGCCGATGTGGATGCTGCCGCTGGTCGGATGGTCCAGGCCCGCGATCATCGACAACAGCGTCGATTTGCCGCAGCCCGAGGGGCCCACCAAAATCAGGAATTCACCGGCTTCGATCTCCAGATCAATGCCTTTGAGGATGTGGACCGTGTCGTTGTAGGTCTTGTGGATGTTGCGAATGGCGAGTGCGCCCATGATCTTTTTCCTTTAACCCTTGACAGCGCCAGCCGTCAGGCCGCGCACAAAATATTTACCCGCCACCACGTACACAAACAGGGTGGGCAATGCCGCAATGAGTGCGGCGGCCATGTCGACGTTGTATTCCTTGACGGCGCTCGAGGTGTTGGCCAGGTTGTTCAGACCCACGGTGATGGGCTTGCTGTCGGCACCCGAGAACACCACACCGTACAAAAAGTCGTTCCAGATGTTGGTGAACTGCCAGATGAGCGTGACCACCAAGATGGGCAGCGACAAGGGCAGCACGATGCGACGGAAGATCATCCAAAAGCCCGCACCGTCCAGCTGCGCGGCCTTGATCAGCTCGTCCGGCAAGCCGATGTAATAGTTGCGGAAGAACAGCGTGGTCGATGGAATGCCCGCCACGACGTGCACCAGCATCAGGCCCCAGATGGAGCTGGCCACACCCAGCCAGCCCAGCACCTGGCTCATGGGCAAAAGCACCACCTGCATGGGCATGAACACGCCAAACAGCATGAAGGCGAACAAGGTCTCGCTGCCACGAAACTTCCACTTGCTCAAGACATAGCCATTGAGCGAACCAATGAGTGTGGACGCCAGCACCGCAGGCACCACCATCAACACCGAGTTCCAGAAAAAGGGCTTGAGGCCTTCACACTGCACGCCGGTGCAAGCGGTCTCCCAAGCTTTGAACCACGCGTCCAGCGTGGGCGCGGTGGGCAGGCTCAGCAAGTTGCCCGCACGCAGTTGCTCGGCGTCTTTGAGCGAGGTGGTCAGCATCACATACAGCGGCACCAAAAACCAGGCCGCAAACAGCAGCAGCATGGACCACAGGATCAGGCGATGAAAATTCAGACGGTTCATCGTTTGCTCCGCAATTCAGAATAAAGGTAGGGCACCACAATCGCCGCCACTGTCGCCAGCATCACGGTGGCACTGGCCGCACCCACGCCGATCTGGCCGCGCGTGAAGGCGGTGGCGTACATGAAGGTGGCAGGCAGATCGGTCGCATAGCCGGGGCCGCCAGCCGTGAGCGCCATCACGAGGTCAAAGCTCTTGATGGCCAGGTGGGAGACCACCATCAGCGTGCTGAAAAACACGGGGCCAAGGCTGGGCAAAATGATGCGCCAGTAAATGGTGGGCAAGCTCGCGCCGTCGACCTGAGCGGCCTTGATGATCGAGTCGTCGATGCCGCGCAGCGCCGCCAAAAACAGCGCCATGACAAAGCCCGCGCTTTGCCACACACCGGCAATGACGACGCAGTAAATGGCCATGTCCTGCTCGATCAGCCATTCAAATTTGAAATCGGTGAAGCCCCAGCTGTGCATCAAGTGCTGCAAGCCCAGGCCAGGATTGAGAATCCATTTCCAGGCGGTGCCGGTCACGATGAACGAGATCGCCATGGGGTACAAATAAATCGTGCGCAAAACGCCTTCGCCGCGCACCTTCTGGTCGAGCAAGATGGCCAGCAAGACGCCCAGCGCCATCGCACCGGCAATGAAGCAAACACCAAACACGGCCATATTGGTCATGGCCACACGGAAACGGTCGCTGTCGAGCAAGCTGACGTAGTGTTGCAGGCCCACAAACTCGTAGTTGGGCAAGATCCGCGAGGCGGACATGGACAGGTAGCCGTTCCAGGCCATCAGGCCATAAATGAACAGCAGCGACAGCACAAAGCTGGGCGCAATCACCAGCTTGGGCAGCCACGCGGCTTGTTGGGGGGAAGATGCAGACATGGGTGATCCAATCGAGACCGGCTCGGGCTGCAAGCTCGTGACCTGCAGCCCGGCGGCTAAAGAAACAACAAGCCCGAGAGGCTTGTGCGAGCCGACCGCATGGCCGGCTCAAAGACTCACTTGACCTTGGCGGCCGAAGCGATCTTGGCTTGAGCGTCTTTGGTGCTCATCTTGTCGTCGTTCCAGAACTGGCTGACCGCGTCCTGGATCGCGCCGGTAACAGCTGGTGGAACCGCCATTTGGTGCACGATGGAAGGAACCAGCGAGCCACTCTTGCCAGAAGCCACAAAGTCGTTGGAGCTCAACTTGGCGCAGTCGTCAAACTTGGCCAGGTTCATGTTCAGGCGCACAGGGATGGAGCCCTTGTTCAGGTTGAACACTTCCTGGAAGTCGGTGGACATGATGGCAGCAGCCAAGTCCTTTTGAGCTTGAATGTTGGCGGCGTCTTTCAACTTGAACATGGCAAACGAGTCCACGTTGAAGGTGAAGGACTTGGCAGTACCGGGGGCCGCTGCGCAGGTGTAATCCTTACCCGGCATTTTGCCTGCAGCAGCAAATTCGCCCTTAGCCCAATCACCCATCAGTTGCATACCGGCTTCGCCCTTGATGACCATGGCGGTCGCCAGGTTCCAGTCGCGGCCAGGGGCATTCTTGTCGGTATAGGTCTTGACCTTCTTGAACGTCTCAAGTGCTTTGGTCATGGTGGCACCATTCAATGTCGCCTGATCCAACTGAACAAAAGCCTTTTTATAAAACTCCGCACCGCCAACACCCAGGGCCACGCTCTCAAACGTGGTGAAGTCTTGCCAGTTTTGGCCACCGTGCGCGACGGGGATGATGCCGGCCTTCTTCAAGGCTTCAGCAGCGACAAAGAACTCGTCCCAGTTGGTCGGCACTTTGGCGCCGGCCTTTTTGAACGCAGCGTTGCTGGCCCACAGCCAGTTCACGCGGTGCACGTTCACAGGCGCGGCGATGTAGTTGCCCTTGTATTTCATGACGTTGGCGACCACGGGAGGCAGCACAGCATCCCACTTCTCGGCCTTGGCCACGTCATCGATGTTGGCCAGCACGCCTTCGGCCGCCCACTCCTGCAGAGCGGGACCTTTGATTTGTGCCGCAGCTGGGGCATTGCCCGAGACCACGCGCGACTTGAGCACGGTCATGGCGTTGTCACCACCACCACCGGCCACGGCAAAGTCTTTCCAAGTGTGGCCCTTCGCTTGCAAGGTAGCCTTCAGGGCCGCAGCAGCTTTAGCCTCACCACCGCTGGTCCACCAGTGCAACACTTCGACTTCACCGGCATGGGCAGCAACGGCCATCACAGCGGCAGTGGCCAAGATCGAACGCTGGAACAATTTCATAGCTTTCAAGAGAGTCTCCTGGTTGGGGCCCACCCGGGCCCAAAGTTGATGTGCGAGGGGGCAGAACGGCCCGATAAACCTCGACGGTCCGAATGTTAATATTATATTAATAAATTAACACTAGGTTAAACCCTGAGCGCAAGTCAGCAATGGCCCCTGTGAGATCAATGAACTCCGGCGTTGGCTCTGTAACTGCGCCGAAAATCACTCGGGGTCATCTTTTTCAGCTTTAGAAATTGCCGATTGAAATGCGCAAGGTTCTGATACCCCGCTTCAATTGCCACGATTCGGACGGGGCGGTCAGTGCTGATCAGCAGTTGGCACGCCAAACCAATACGCAACTGAGCCACATAGTCGAGCACAGTCATGCCCGTATGTCGTTTGAAAAACCGGTGAAATGCGCCAACCGATAAGGCCGCTTCTTCCGCCAACTGTGGCAAGGAAATGGTCTGCTTGGTACTGGCATGCAGGTGATCAAGGACCCGCTCCATGCGGTCTTGTACTTTGTCGCCTGCGGGCGAAAACGCATAGGTCGCCAGCATTTGGGATTCGGCGTCTTGCGCCAGCAAAGTCAAAACCTGAAACAACAATGGCAGACGATGCACAGGCGCCAGATCACGCATGGCCAACATCAAAGGCTCAGCCTGCGCCACAACACCTTTGGAAAAGCGCAGACCCCGACCCGCGTGAGCCACAAGGTTCTTCAACACACTCAGCTCGGGCCAGCCATCGAGCAAACGACCAAGCCATTCCGAGCTGAACCAAATCACGACGGCCAACATGGGACTTGTCGCATCTGGTCGATGCGATGCGGCCCATGTGTGGGGCTGATTGGGCCCCAGCATCACCAAATCACCGCTTTCAAAATCCTCCAGACTGTCGCCAACATAACGTTGACCGCAGGCATTCAACGTCAGCGTCAGCTCGTACTCGGGGTGGTAGTGCCACAAAAATGGTAATTCCGGCAATTCGCGCCATAACAAGGTCCAAGACTCTCCCGGCACGACAACAACCTGTTCGAATTGCGGTTTCATGATCTTTGATAAATGATATTGGTCAGAATCGTATCAATGTTTGACACGCAACGATAACTGCAACGGAAGCACTCTCCCCAAAATCGACTTTCGAATTTCAACCCATCGGAGACTCACATGAACGACCGCTACCGCTACGGCGACCAACGCCCAGGCAACCCAACACTGGCCTACACACGCATGGAGCAATTGCGCGACATCCAGAAAAAACTGCCATTACGCGTTCTCAGCGCTGAAGACTTTGCGCACTGGCAGCGTTACGGCTATGTGGTCATCAAACAAGCTGTACCCCGCGAGCAAGTCGAGCGAACAGTGGACTTCTTGTGGCAATTTCAAGAGCTGGATCGTTCAAAACCTGACACTTGGAATCGCAGCGAGCTGCGCAGTCACGAAATGAAAGAGCTCAACGGTTCGGGCATGGTGGAGGCCTATCACCATCAGACACTGTGGGACAACCGCCAGACGCAACGCGTTTATGACGCCTTCGTCGACATTTGGGACCAGGAAGACTTGTGGGTCAGCATCGACCGCGCGAATCTGAACACCCCCAATCGTGGGGCACGTCAATTCGCTGGCTTCATCCATTGGGATGCAGACACCACGTTAGAGCCCATGGCAGTGAACGCTCAGGGTGTTCTCGCCTTATCGGACACCACAGAAGAAGGCGGCGGCTTTCAATGCGTCCCAGAACTTTTTGAGCATTTTGAACAATGGCGAAAAACTGCGCCAGCTGATCGCAACCCTTGGCAGCCCGATGTCGAAAGTCTGCCTTGGCCCGTCAAATTCATTCCCATGAAAGCCGGAGATCTGCTGATTTTCAACAGCTTACTGGCCCATGGTGTGCGCCCCAATACATCCTCCGACAAAGTCCGGATCGCTCAATACATCGCATTCACACCAGCAAATGAAAAAGATGCCGGACTGCGACAAACCCGGGTGGAGTCATGGCGCGAGCGCATTGCACCCAAAGGTTATGCGTTCCCTGGCGATCCCCGTGAATGGGAAAAAAATCGCGAAAAAACAGCTGCACTGACTGGCCTTGGAGAAAAAATTCTAGGCTTGGCAGATTGGAGTACGACCCAAGGCTCTTGAGCAACTCTTCAAAAGCATTAACGCACACAAAGCCCGCGACAACCTCACTCAAGGTTGTCGCGGTTTTCATTTGAACCATCAAAATTGAATACGGGTGTTGTTAAGCCGTCCCATTCAAAAAGTCAGCGAAACGATGATGAGCAATGATTTTCCCGAAAATACAAGCCAGACAGAGGATCAAGACACCTGCTTGATTTATCCTTCCACCATGAAACTGCTGCTTGCCGAAGACGATGCGATGCTGGCCGACGCCCTGACCACCCAGTTGGGCGGTGCCGGTTTTGAGGTGGAACACGCGCCCAACGGGGCGGTGGCCGACTATTTGCTGAGCAAGCAAAGCTTTGACATCGCGGTGCTCGACATTGGCCTGCCCATGATGGACGGGCTGTCGGTGCTCAAGCATGTGCGCCAGACCCAACCGGCTTTGCCGGTGCTGCTCTTGTCGGCCCGCGATGCGCTGGACGACCGCGTGGCCGGCCTGCAAGCCGGGGCCGACGATTACGTGACCAAGCCCTTTGACTTTCCCGAGCTGGTGGCGCGTTTGCAAGCTTTGTTGCGCCGCAGCCAACCGGCCAACTCATCGGCCCTCTTGGGACGGCTGAGCCTGGACCCCACCTCCCGCCGGGCCTTGGTGGCGGGTGAGCCGCTGGAGCTGAGCGGCCGCGAATGGACCTTGCTGGAACTGCTGGTCAACCAACGCGACAAGGTGGTCACCAAAGAACAAATCACGCAGACCTGGAGCGCTGAAGGCGGCGAGACCGGCGGCGGCAACTCGATCGAGGTGTACATCCACCGCCTGCGCCGCAAGCTCGAAGATGCGGGCCTGGTGATCCGCACCGTGCGGGGTCTGGGTTACCTCATGGAAACCGAGGCCTGAGGCCCTCATGTCCGATTCGCAGCACGCATCCAGCCCTGGGCAAGCCGGCGTCTCGCTGGCCCGGCAGCTGCTGCTGTGGGTCTTGCTGCCGCAACTGGTGTTGTGGATGGCCGGTGGCGTGGCCACTTACAGGTTTGCAGCGGGCTATGCCAACCAGGCCATCGACGCGAGCTTGCTGCAAGCGAGCCGTTCGTTGGCACGCCAGCTCAAGCCCGTCGGCAATGGCTTGCTGATCGACTTTCCTCGGGCCGCGCAAGACGTGCTCGAAGCCGATCCCTCAGACCGCCAGCTGTACATGGTCAGCTCGCCGCCTGGACAGTTCATCTTGGGCAACCAGTCCTTGCCACCACCACCGACCTTGTCTGGCCCCGAGGGCCCGCGCGACCCCCAACTGAACACCCCTTACTTTTACGACGGCACCATGCCCGAGCACGACCGGAACTCGCGCCATGCCCCGGCGGGCCAGCCCCTGCGCTTGGTGGCCCTGTACCTGAGCTTTGGCGAGGACGGTGCCGCCCCGCAGACCATGCTGGTGCAAGTCGCCCGCAGCAGCGCCAACCGGGAAGAGCTGGCGCAGCGCATTTTGGTGGACATGTTGCTGCCCATGTCGTGCCTGGTGTTGTTGATGACGGTGATCGTGTGGCTGGGCATCCGCGCTGGTCTGTCGCCACTGGCCCGGCTGCGTCAGCAGGTTGAAGGCCGTGCGCCCACCGATCTGGCCCCTTTGCAATTGGCCTCTGCCCCACGCGAGCTGTGGTCGCTGGCCACCGCCATCAACACCTTGCTGGCCGCCGTGCAAAACACGGTGGCCACACAAAAGCGCTTCATCGGTGATGCGGCGCACCAGCTGCGCACGCCCTTGGCGGGCCTCAAAAGCCAGACCGAAATCGCCCTGCAATCGACCACCGACCCCGAGCTGCGTGCCCGCTTGCAGCGGGTGCACGACAGCGCCACACGCAGTGCCCACTTGGTCAACCAGCTGCTGACGTTGGCACGCGCCGAGCCCGAATCGGTCATGGCGCAAGACCGCCAGCGCTTTGACCTGCACCGCATGGCCCAGACCCTAACGGCCGAATGGGTGCCCCGCGCCTTGAAAGCGCACATCGACTTGGGCATGGACGAACTCACCACCCAAGCGGTGTGGGTGCATGCCAATGAGCTCTTGATCCGCGAGGCCCTGACCAACCTGATCGACAACGCCCTGCATTACGCGGGCGCGGGCAGCCAGGTCACGGTGCGCGTGCAGCCTGCGCCGCTGACGCCTGAGCACCTGAACACGCCCATGGCTGTGCTGGAAGTGATCGACAACGGCCCGGGCATCCCGGCTGGCGACAAGGACCGCGTGTTTGAGCGCTTCGTGCGGGCCACCGACGCAGGCAACGGCTGCGGCCTGGGCCTGGCCATCGTCAAGGAAATCGTGGAGCGCCATGCGGGCCAAGTCGAGCTGACCGATGCCCACCCTGGCCTGTGCGTGCGGGTGCGCTTGCCCATGGCCAGCAACACCTGAACTTGAAACGCATTGGTAACTTTTCAGGACGTCCACGGCCTTGCAGCCTGATACCCTAGCCGCCCAAACACCCATGGCCCACATGAACCACAACACCCCAGCCAACGCGCCACGCCTTTTGGGCGACATCGGCGGCACCAATGCCCGCTTTGCCCTGGTGCATGGCGATGGCACGCCCATCACGCAAGAAATCACCCTGCCCACAGGCCAATACCCGGACCTGGCCGCCGCAGCGCAAGCCTATTTGAGCCAGGCCGGACAAGCGGCCGTGCGCGAGGCCTGCATCGCGATTGCCAACCCCATCGACGGCGACCTGCTGAAGATGACCAACAACCATTGGCAATTCTCGATCGAGGCCACGCGCCAGCAACTGGGCCTGAACAGCCTGCTGATGCTCAACGACTGGGAAGCCATGGCCATGGCCGCACCGGCTTTGAGCGACAGCGACCTCGAACAAATCGGCTCGGGTGAGCCTGTGCCCCATGCCCCCAAAGGTCTGATCGGTCCTGGCACCGGTCTGGGCGTGTCGTCCCTGGTGCGTTCACGCCGAGGCGACTGGGTGCCGATTGCGGGCGAAGGGGGCCACGTGAGCCTGGCCCCCACCTGCGAGCGCGAAGCGGACATCTTGCGCATCCTCTGGCGCAGCTACCCGCATGTGTCGGCCGAACGCGCTGTCTCGGGCATGGGTCTGGAAAATTTGTACCGCGCCATTTGCGAACTCAATGGCTCAGACGCAGAGGCCTTGACGGCCGCGCAAGTGTCCGAGCGCGGTTTGGCCGCCAGCGATGTGGCCTGCGAAGAAGCGCTGGATCGCATGTGCCGCCTGCTGGGCAATGCGGCTGCCAACCTGGCCGTGACGCTGGGCGCACGTGGCGGCATCTACATCGGCGGCGGGGTGATCGGCCGCTTGGGCGACTACTTTGCACAGTCGGGTTTTCGTGCTGCGTTTGAAGCCAAAGGCCGCTTTGAAAATTACATGAAGCGCATCCCGACCTACGTGATCCGCGCCGAGCAACCCGCGCTGATCGGCTGCGCGATGGGCCTGGGCATCCACCCTGGCCGAAGCTCAGCTTGAGCGATCACACCACCAAAGGCGCTTCCTGCATCTGCTCGATCTGCTCTTGCAGCATCTGCACTTGCCCGCGCCAATAGTCCGGCGTGCCAAACCACGGGAAATTGACGGGGAAGATCGGGTCTTCCCAACGACGTGCCAACCAGGCGCTGTAATGGATCAAGCGCAAGGTGCGCAGCGGCTCGATCAGGTGCAGCTCTGAGCGGTCAAAGTCGCGCACCTGCTCATACCCATCGACCAGCGCCGACAACTGCGCCGTGCGTTGACGGCGGTCACCCGACAAGAGCATCCACAGGTCTTGCACCGCCGGACCCATGCGGGCATCGTCCAGGTCCACAAAGTGCGGGCCACCACCGGGCAAATCGGTCGGCGTCCACAAGATATTGCCGGGGTGGCAGTCGCCATGCAGGCGCAGCACTTGGCGGTCCGCCGCGCCTTGCGCCATCTTGTCCTGAATCAGCGCCACCGCCTGCGCCAGCGTGCTCTGCCATTCACGCTCGACTTCGAGCGGGATCATCTGGTGGGTTTGCAGCCACTCGGCCGGCTCCAAGGCAAAGGTCTGCACATCCAGCGTGGGGCGGTGCGCAAAAGGCCGTGCTGCGCCCACGGTGTGGATGCGGGCCAGAAAACGGCCGATCCACTCCAGCACTTCAAAATCGTCCAGCTCGGGGGTGCGCCCGCCGCGCAAGGGGCTGACAGAAAAGTCGAAACCTGCGCTGTGGTGCAGGGTCTGGCCAGCAAGGGTGAGCGGCGCCACCACCGGCACCTCGCCCGCCACCAATTCGGCCGCAAAGTCGTGCTCTTCCTGGATCTGCTCGCGGCTCCAGCGACCGGGGCGGTAGAACTTGAGCACCACGGCCTGATGGCCTTGTTCGGGCTCGTCCAGGTGCACGCGGTAGACGCGGTTTTCGTAAGAGCTCAGCGCCAGCAAGCGTCCATCGGGCCACAAACCCAGCTCAGACAGAGCGTCCATCACCCGGTCGGGGGTGAGTTCGGCATAAGGGTGTTCGACGGTGGGTGTTTCGCGCATGCGTCGATTGTGGCGCACACAGGCCTGCAGAACGGTGGCCACCCTGACATGGATCACAAGGCTGATGCAACCGATGCGGGAAAATGGCGCCATGCACACCCAGCCACGCCGACTCCACCGCATCATCCAACAGGGCCTGATCTATTCACTGCTCTTGGCCGTCGCCATCCTGGGACTCGGAGGGGTGGGATTCTGGTTGATTGACCCGCGCATTAAGACACTGTCCGATGGCCTGTGGCTGGCCTTCACCACCGCTGCCACCGTGGGCTTTGGCGATGTCGTGCCGTCCACCCATGCCTCGCGGGCGTTTTCGGTCCTTGTGGTGCTGCTGGGTCTGGCCGTGTTGTCCTTGGTCACGGCCTCCTTGTCAGCCCTCTTTGTCGAAAAAGAAGTCGAAGCCGAAGAACGCCAAATTGAAAAAGACCTGATGCACGAGATCCGCCAACTGCGCCGCGAAGTGGCCGACTTGCGCCAGGACATCCAGGCGCGAGACAAGCCCACTCACTGACCGGTGAAGCGGGCAGCGCGTTTTTCCACAAACGAGCGCACGCCTTCGGCCGCATCGTCCGAGCGCGACAGGCGCTGCTGCACGCCCATGAAATCCTGCATGGCCACCAGCGGACCCTGCTCCACGCCCTTGAGCACATTCAGGCGCGTGGCCACCACCGCCAGCGGCGCTTGCGCGGCAATCTGCTCGGCCAGGCGCATGGCCTCGGGCAACAGCGCCGTCGCAGGCACCACCTTTTGCACGAAATTCAGACGCAGGGCTTCTGCGCTGTCAAACACATCGCCGGTGAGCAAATGCAACAGCGCATTGCCCATGCCCGATCGCTCAGCCATGCGCAGCGTGGCACCGCCTGTGGCCATGATGCCGCGCTGCACCTCCAGCTGAGAAAAGCGGCAGTCATCGGCCGCCACCACGATGTCGGCCGCCAGCATCAGCTCGATGCCCAAGGTGTAAGTGATGCCCTGCACCGCCACCACCATCGGTTTGGTCCGGCGCCGATACCCGTCCATGCCCAGGTTGAGCGGGTCCACCAGACCCATCGGCACGGCCTTTTCGCCGCGCTGCATGAGCGGCGCAATGGTGGGCAAATCCAGTCCAGCGGTGAAGTGATCGCCCGCCGCGCACAGCACCCCCACGCGCAGCGCGGGGTCGTCGTCGAGCCGGGTATACGCCTCGCCCAGCTCACGGAACATCTTGGGCGTGAAGCCGTTGCGCTTGGCAGGGCGGTTGATGCAAATTTGAAGGACTGCACCGTGAACGGTGCAGTCGATCTGGCCTTCGGGGTGGGGCGTGGTGTTCATGGCCTCATGGTAGAGGCAGGATCGCCACCCGCGATGTACGCAGGTGACAAAAGCATCACCCCATGTGCAGTTGGGCAGTCACAGCGAAGGCGGAATTTGTAGGAGCTGAACTGCGTTCGGCGATGCGTTCGCCCCCATGAGTGGGAAGCCCCCCTTGCCAACCGAGCAGGCACCTACGGAGAAGCGGTCAGTACTTGTAAACGCCCTGCCCCGTCTTGCGACCCAGACGACCAGCGGCCACCATTTCTTTGAGCAAGGGGCATGGACGGTATTTGCTGTCGCCGAATTCCTTGAGGTAGACCTCCATCACAGCCAGGCACACGTCCAGACCGATCATGTCGGCCAGGGCCAGCGGGCCAATGGGCTGGTTGCAGCCGAGCTTCATGCCCGCGTCGATGTCTTCGGGCGTGGCCAGACCTTCGGACAGCACAAACAGTGCTTCGTTGATCATGGGCACCAAAATGCGGTTGACCACAAAACCGGGCGCGTTTTTGACCGTGATCGGGGTCTTGCCCAAAGCGGTGGCCAAGGCGTGAACGGCATCGTGCGTGGCGTCGCTGGTCTGCAGACCGCGGATGATTTCCACCAGCGCCATCATGGGCACGGGGTTGAAAAAGTGCATGCCGATGAAGCGGTCAGCACGCTGCGTGGCGGCGGCCAATTGCGTGATCGAGATCGACGAGGTGTTGGACGCAATGATCACGTCGGCAGGCAGCATGCCGTCGAGCTGCTTCAAGATCTTGACCTTGAGGTCCTGGTTCTCGGTGGCGGCCTCGATGACCAGCTGCGCGGCCTTGAGGTCGTCATAAGAGGTGCTTCCCTTGATCAGCGCCAGCGCCTTGGCTTTGTCGGCTTCGGTGATTTTTTCTTTCTTGACCAAACGGTCCAGACTGCCCGAGACGGTGGCGATGCCCTTGGCCACGGCGGCTTCAGAAATGTCCACCATCACCACCGGAATGCCCGACACCGCGCACGCCTGTGCGATGCCATTGCCCATGGTGCCTGCGCCAATGATGCCTACGGTCTGGATGCTCATGCTCAATCCTTGAAAGTGTGTGAGGGAGATAAAAGAACGATCTTAGCGGGTGGATGGGGGCGGCTTGCTGACGCCCCCTCATGGTTTCAACTCCTGAACCGCTTACGCGTCAGCGCCAAGGCAATCCAGAACGACACCACCGCAAACACAGCCAGCACCAGCACGTTGCGCAGAGGGTGGTCTGGCCAGCGGTCCATGAACAGGGGGCGCACCAAGTCCACCGCCACCGACAGGGGCAGCCAATCGGCAATGGCGCGCACGATGGGGGGAAGTTGCTCACGCGGGAAGAAGATGCCCGAGAGGAACATCATGGGCGTGAGAAACAGGGTGAAGTAGTAGGTGAAAAAGTCGTAGCCTTTGGCCAGCGCGTTGAAGATCAGCGCCATGCAGCTGAAGGTGATGCCCACGCCCAGCAACACGGGCCAGGCCACCAGGAGCTTCCAGCTGTGGCTGATGCCCAGGGCGAGCATCACACCCAAAATGGCCGTGACGGTGAACAGAGACTTGAACGCGGCCCAGAGCATTTCGGCCAGCACCACGTCGTCCAGCCGCACCGGGGCATTCATGATGCCGTCCCAGGTTTTTTGCACATGCATGCGCGAGAACGCCGAGTACAGCGCCTCAAAGGTCGCCGCATTCATGGCGCTCATGCAGATGCTGCCGCTGGCCAGGTACAAGATGTAGGGCACCTTCTCGCCGCCCAGCTCGATCTGCCCAACGAGCGCGCCCAATCCATAGCCAAAGGCCACCAGCCACATGAGCGGCTCGGCGATGTTGCCCACCAGACTGGGGATAGCCAGCTTTTTCCAGACCAGCCAGTTGCGCAAAAACACCGGCCACCAGCGCATGGACAAGCGGGGGGCAGCCCAGAGGTTGTTTTGAATTTGGCTCATGATCAACCTTCCTCGCGGATCTGGCGTCCGGTCAACTTCAGGAACAGGTCTTCCAGGTTGGAAGGACGGTGCAGCGTGCGCAGGGCGGGCCAGGCCTGCAAGGCCGCCATCAGGGCGCGGCTGTCGTGCGTGTAGAAGAAAACGGTTTCGCCGCTGACCTCGACCCGCCCAGCCAGCGCCTTCAGGCTGGCTTCTTGCGCCAGCGCCACCGCGCCGTGGCCAAAAACTTCCACCACCTCAGGCTCGAGGTGCTCAGCGATCAAATCGCGGGGTTTGCCTTCGGCGATTTTGCGGCCCTGGTCCAGCACCAAGAGGCGCGAGCACAGGCGCTCGGCTTCGTCCATGAAGTGGGTGGTGAGCAAGATGGACTTGCCTTCTTGCAGCAGCACCTGCAGCCGCTCCCACATGAGGTGGCGGGCCTGCGGGTCCAGCCCGGTGGTGGGCTCGTCCAGCATCAGAAGGCGCGGCTGGTTGATCAGGGCGCGGGCCAGGCTCAGACGTCGCTTCATGCCGCCCGACAGCTCGCCCGGTTTGGCCTTGCCTTTGTGGCTCAGCGCTGCGAATTCCAGCAGTTTGGGGATGCGCTCGCGGATGGTCGCATCGGGCAGGCCAAAGTAGCGGCCAAAGACCATCAGGTTTTCCTCGGCAGTAAGTCGGGGTCAAGCGTGTCCATTTGCGCGACCACGCCAAGCTGCGCCTTGATGGCCAAGGCGTCTTGGGGCATTTGCTGGCCGTCAAAGTAGACGATGCTGCCGCTGCCGGGCTCGGACAAGCCCAGGCACATGCGCAGCGTGGTGGTTTTGCCCGCACCGTTGGGGCCGATCACGCCCAGGCATTCGCCGGGCTCGATGTGGAAAGACAGGTCATTGACCACCGTGGCGTCGCCGTAGTGTTTGACCAGGTGAGCGACCGAAAGCAATGGGGAGTTCATGGCTGCATTTTGCCTGCCTGCAGGTACCTTTGCCCGACGAAGGATTGTTGCCTCAGAGTTTTCGGCCCAGCCGTTTTTCAACCTGATCTCTTTCCCATTTCGCACCAAACGGGCTCAGGTTTTCAAACACCCGCATGGCGTGGAACAGGACGCCCAGGCCCCAGCCCAATGCAGGCCACACCACCCACAGGTGCTGGGGTCGGGTGAGGAGATTGATGGCCGTCAGCGCCAACATGACGATCACATACTGGCCTAGATGCATGTAAAAGCCCTTGAGCTTGCGAACATGACGCAGAGCCAGGACTTCTTCAGCGTTCTCGATGGCCATGGAGGTCGTGGGCAGCGTTTCGGTCGTGGACATGGCGGACTCCTTCAAGTCTGTGAATGGGATTTCAAATACCGCCGCCAAGGACTTCAAGGACTCAGGACTGGCCACTTGGCCTTGCTCGATGCGCTGTATGGTGCGCACACTTAGGCCACTGAGGTCAGCCAGCTGTTGCTGGGACCAACCTTTTTGCAAGCGCAATTTCTGAATCAACATGTTTTTCCTTCTGGACAGCAGAGCCTGCATTCTGGGTTCTCAGACCCATCCGCACCACGTCACTGCGACGACAAAGACACGACACCAGCACGACAAAGCACGCCATACGGGCATCTGGCAGGCCTTGACACCCTAGCACCGATAAAATCAGGGCATTCTCTTGATCCGCTTTGGCGGCCCCTTCATGTCCCCTTCCTTTTCTGACCGCCTGGCAGTTTTGCCCCAGTACCTGATCCCCAAACAAGCCCTGACCGCCTTTGCGGGCTGGGTGGCGGGCAGCCAATGGGGCAGTGTGACGACCTGCATCATCGACCGCTTTGTGCGGCGCTACAACGTGAACATGGCTGAAGCGGCCAACCCGGACACAGCCAGCTACAAGAGTTTCAACGAGTTTTTCACCCGACCGCTCAAGGCCAGTGCACGGCCATTGGCCGCTGCGGCCTTCGTCAGCCCGGTAGACGGGGCCATCAGCCAGTGCGGCCCGATTGCAGGCGATCAGGTATTTCAGGCCAAAGGCCACAGCTACAGCACACGCGCCCTGGTGGGTGGCGACGCGGCGCTAGCCGCGCAGTTTCAGGATGGCGAATTCGCCACGCTCTATCTGAGCCCGCGCGACTACCACCGCATCCACATGCCCTGCGCAGGGCGCTTGACGCGCATGATCTACGTGCCGGGCGACTTGTTTTCAGTCAACCCCACCACGGCACGCGGCGTGCCGGGCCTGTTTGCCCGCAACGAGCGAGTGGTGTGCGTGTTTGAAGGCGAGCACGGCCCCTTTGTGATGGTGCTGGTGGGTGCCACCATTGTGGGCAGCATGGCCACTGTGTGGCACGGCGTGATCAACCCACCACGTCCAGGCAAGGTGCGTGAATGGGCCTATGAGATGGGCAACATCAGCTTGGCGCAGGGCGAAGAGATGGGCCGATTTTTGCTCGGCTCTACGGTGGTGATGCTGTTCCCTAAAGGGGTGATGCAGTTCAACGCCGACTGGACACCAACCCGCCCCATCTGCATGGGTGAGGCGATGGGTTCGCTGCAACCCATCGCAGCCTGACTCCGTCAGGACGTCAGGACAGGCGCGTCACGCCTGGCAGCTCGCAGGCATAAACCGCATTGCGCAGGGCAGCGATGGCCTCGTAACGCGTGAAGCTGCGCCGCCAAGCCAGCACCACACGACGCGTGGGCGGCAAGCCGCCATGCGGATCGACGATGGGCAAGTAGCGCACATAAGCATCGCCGTTGACCGATTTTTTGTCGGGCTGGGCCAAAGCTTCTTCGGGCACCGACAAGCGCGGCACCAGGGTCACTCCCATGCCCGCCGCCACCATGTACTTGATGGTCTCCAGCGACGAGCCCTCAAAGCTCTTGCGGATGCCCTCGGTGCGGCTCGAAAACTTCGCAAATTCCGGGCACACCTCCAGCACATGGTCCCGAAAGCAATGCCCAGTGCCCAAGAGCAGCATCGTCTCGTCCTTGAGCTGATCGGTCGTCAGCGATGCCGCGCCTGCCAGGGCATGGTCGCGCGGCAAGGCGGCCACAAAAGGCTCGTCGTACAGCGGCGCGATGGCCAGGCCCGTGTCCGGAAACGGTTCCGCCAAAATGGCGCAATCGATCTCGCCAGTGCGCAGCATCTCCAGCAAACGGACCGTGAAATTTTCTTGCAGCATGAGCGGCATCTGGGGCGTGCGGTCAATCACCTGCCGCACCAGTGAAGGCAAGATGTACGGCCCGATGGTGTAGATCACGCCCAAGCGCAAGGGCCCGGCCAACGGGTCTTTGCCGCGTTTGGCGATTTCCTTGATCTCGGCGGCCTGCTCCAGCACGCTCTGAGCCTGTCGCACGACCTCGTCGCCCAGCGCCGTGACACTCACCTCGCTGGCACTGCGCTCAAAGATCTTCATGTCCAGCTCTTCTTCGAGCTTCTTGATCGCCAAAGACAAGGTGGGCTGCGAGACATGGCAGGCCTCGGCCGCTTTGCCGAAATGCTTTTCACGCGCGACGGCGACGATGTACTTGAGTTCGGTGAGGGTCATGGTCGTATTGGAACATCAAGCCTTCAAATACTCGGATTTGCCGCCCAGCCAACGGCCAATGTGCAGCTCGGCCAGTCCTGGGTATTGGTCCAACATCTGCGGGGCCAAAGCGCGGGCCCACTCCAGCAAGGGGGTGTCGGTCTCCAGATCGGCAAAGCGCAGCAAGGGCGCACCCGACTGCCGTGCCCCCAAAAATTCGCCCGGACCCCGAATTTCCAAATCACGCCGCGCAATCTCGAAACCGTCGTTGGTCTCGGCCATGGCTCGCAGCCGCTCACGCGCGGTCTCACTCAATCGCCCGCCCTCAGGCGTGCCATACAAGAGCACACAGGCCGACGCCGCCGCGCCGCGCCCCACCCGGCCACGCAGCTGATGCAACTGGCTCAGGCCAAAACGCTCGGCATGTTCAATCACCATCAAGGATGCATTGGGCACATCCACCCCCACCTCGATCACCGTGGTGCTCACCAGCACGCCCATCTGGCCGCTAGTGAACAGGTCCATCACCGCTTTCTTTTCGGCCACCGGCATGCGCGAATGCAGCAGGCCCACCATCACGCCGGGCAGTGCTTCGCTCAGATCGGCATGGGTTTGGGTGGCATTGGTCAAATCCAGCGCCTCGCTTTCTTCGATCAGCGGGCAGACCCAATACACCTGCCGACCTTGCTGCAATTGCGCCCCGATGCGAGCAACCACCTCATCGCGGCGGTGGTCCGACACCACCCGCGTCACGATGGGCGTGCGCCCTGGCGGCAACTCGTCAATCACCGAGACATCCAGATCGGCGTAATAGCTCATGGCCAAGGTGCGCGGAATGGGCGTGGCCGTCATCATCAACATGTGCGGCTCCATGCCGCCTTCTTGCATCTTGCCGCGCAAAGCCAGGCGCTGCGCCACGCCAAAGCGATGCTGCTCGTCGATCACGGCCAGGGCCAAATTCTTGAACTTCACATGTTCTTGAATCACGGCGTGTGTGCCCACCACCAGCGCGGCTTCGCCCGACTCGATCAGCGCCAACATGGCGGCGCGTTCTTTCTTTTTCTGGCTGCCGATCAGCCAGGCCACCTTGACCCCCAGCGGCTCCAACCAGCCCACCAGCTTGGCAAAGTGCTGGGTGGCCAAAATTTCGGTCGGGGCCATCAGGGCGCATTGCCACCCCGCATCCACCGCCACCATGGCCGCCAGCGCGGCGACCACTGTTTTGCCCGCGCCCACATCGCCTTGCAGCAAACGGTGCATGGGCACGTTGCGGGCCAGGTCGCCGGCAATCTCGCGGCCCACGCGCTGCTGGGCGTTCGTCAGGCCAAAAGGCAAAGCCTGGAGCAGCTGACCATACAAGCCCTGCGCTTTGTGCTTCAGGGCGGGCGCACGCAGCAAGTCTCGCTCGCGCTTGGCCGTCAGTTGAGACAGCTGCTGCGCCAGCAGCTCTTCACACTTGAGGCGAATCCAGGCCGGATGGCTGCGGTCTTCCAACGCTGCCAAGGACACATCGGGCGTGGGGTGGTGCAAAAACTGCAGCGCATCGCGCAGCGACCACGCCCCGCGCCGGTCAGGCCAGCTGACGCCCTGGGGCAAGGTCTCGCTCAGGTCCGCATGGTTCAAACCATTGATCACGGCCCGGCGCAAATACGCTTGCGCCAAACCCGCCACGGTGGAGTACACCGGCGTCAAGGCCTCGGCCAAAGTACCGCCAGCGGCCTTGAAAGTCGGGTGCATCATGGTCAGGCCCATGAACCCGCCCTTGACCTCGCCGCGAGCGCGGATGCGGTTGCCCACCGCCAGCGCCTTCTGATGCGAAGGGTAAAAACTGAAAAAGCGCATCACACAGGTGTCAGAGCCGTCATCCACCGTGACCAGCAACTGGCGGCGCGGGCGCATGGTGATCTCGCAGGCCGTCACCGTGGCTTCGATCTGCGCGGTATCGCCCTCGCGCACATCGCGCAGCTTGACGATGCGGGTCTCGTCCTCGTAACGCAGGGGCAGGTGCAGCGCCAGATCAATGTCACGCACCAAGCCCAGCTTGATCAGCGCTTTTTGAGGCGCAGACAGCGTTTTTGCGGGGGTGGCAGCAGGCTTGGCGGGCATGGGAGGATTGTGCCTTTTCAATACCCCAAAAGACAGAGCCGCCCGAAGGCGGCTTTGTCTTTGATGTGTGACTTGGAAAGTGTTCAGATTCAGAACTTGTAGCCAACGCCGAAGTTGAAGCCTGTGGCTTTCACATTGTCTTTGTTGAACAGGCTCATGTAGCTGGCTGTCAGATACGTTTGCTTATTCATGTAGTAGTTACCGCCCAAACCATAAGCAAAAGAACCTTCGCTGCCGCTGTCAGACATACCGGCACCGGTCAGCTTCAATTTGGAGTGGGCATAACCCACGCGTGCAAAAACTTCGATTTCATCAGTCAGCATGGTCTTGGGCTTCAAGAAGGCACCGATAGAACTGGAGATATCGGCTTTAACGCCTGTTGCTGCACCGTTAAGAGTGACTTCTGATTTTTTGACACCCAAGCCAAGAAAGCCTTCAACATCCAAGTTGGGATGCAAGTTGTAACCCACGACGCCACTAAGGGCGGCTGGCTTGGCTTTTAGACCGAAATCGCTGTCTTTGAAAGTCAGAGGCGCGTATGCGCCTTCCACATATACCTGCGCCTGAGCGGCAGCAGCAGTAGCCAACAGAGCTGACACGCTCAAAATACGAATGATTTTCTTCATGGTGTAACCTTTAGTTTGATTTCACGAACAATAGTGAGTTCGCTCGAATCAAATTTTACCCAAGAAAAATTAACAAATAAATCAAAAGTTGTAACAAATATTTACTTTGGTGGCTTTATAAATTAACAAGATGCGCTTTCCGTTCGATTCCCCGAAACAAACGCATTCTGGACATTCTTACAATCGATGCTTTCCAACTTCGAACGGGCCTGTCCGGCCCTGAAGCATGACCGCCTCAGCCCCCTCCCCCCGCGAATTCACGCTCAGTGATTTCGACTTTGAACTCCCCCCTGAACTGATTGCCCAACACCCGGCTGCCGAGCGCAGTGGGTCACGCTTGCTGGATGGCTCATCCAGCACCGTGGTGAACCGCATCTTCCGAGAGCTGCCGGGCTTGCTCAACCCCGGCGACTTGCTGGTCTTCAACGACACCAAGGTGGTCAAGGCGCGCATCTTTGGCGAGAAGGCCACGGGCGGCAAGCTGGAGCTGCTGATCGAGCGCGTGCTGCCCGGCCATCAAGTGGTGGCGCACATGAAGGTCAGCAAGAAGCCTTTGGTGGGCGGCAAGATGTTCATGATGGGCGGCGCTCGCAACGGTGGTTTTGATGCCACCTTGCTGGGCCGCTGGCCTGATGAAAACGGCCAGCTGTTTCACCTGCAGCTGAGCGACGAGCCGCATGCCTTGATGGAAAAGCACGGCCATGTGCCCTTGCCGCCTTACATC
>Ga0213922_1000362_pt1 | contig 24396 bp, 30 predicted proteins | sample McNCre2917MG_FD_165060 | JGI IMG/M metagenome (GOLD analysis project Ga0213922, IMG submission 165060) | Freshwater microbial communities from McNutts Creek, Athens, Georgia, United States - 29-17 MG | ecosystem: Environmental > Aquatic > Freshwater > Creek | place: USA: Georgia | collected... | reverse complement strand
TCTTTGGCATTTCGTACCAAACCGCTGATAAAGATGCGGCCATCGACCTCGAACTCGTTGCCGATCACACGAACGACGGGGATGAACTTGCCCGCCCAGTCGGTGCTCTCGAGGATGTCGTAGCCGTTGATCTTGCACCACTTGACCTGCTTGACGTCGACCTCGCGCTTCCTGAGCGGCTTGCCGTACAGGGCCTTCAGGTCTTTGTCTTCCTGCGTGCCAGCAAACGCGGTCATGTTGCCCGGGTACAGGTGCAGAATGCGCTTAGTATTTTCGTAGTAATAGTAGTCAGCGATGCGGACTGTGTTCTCGTTGATCCACTGGCTGATGCCTTGGTCGCCCACGCCCAGCGTTTCCATCGTCGAGATGGGCGTGGCGTTGGGAAAGCGCTCCTCGTACTCACGGTGCGTGATGTCTTCCGTCACGAAGCACCACTGGGCGTCGGCCCCGCACGGGTCTTGGATCAGCGGGTCCATGTAGACGCTGAAACTGTTGCGGATGCGTCCGATCTTCAGGTCTTGGTTGAACGTGTTGTCGTCGCAGTACTCGGTCAGAATGCGGATGTAGCCTTCACCGTATGTCACCTGGTTCTCGCAGGCGGTGTCGTAGGCCACGTCGGCGTCGCTGATGTACTCGATGTGACGGATCATGCCGTCGAACACCTCGGCCACTTGGACGTCCGCGTTGTCGTCGGCTGGGATCACCTTGGCCGAGGGGCGGTTCTGGCGCTGGTCGTTCGTCACTTGGCGAACGTGCTGCGGCAGCTTGTTGATTGTCAGGCAGGGGCGGGCGTTGATCGTCTGGCCCTGCACCGCACCACGGGTGGCCAGCACGTCGGCGGGCCACTGCCACTGGTTGTCGGGCGAGCCTGCCATGAAACGCAGGTCATCCAGCTCATCTTCGCGGCTCTCGGACGTGGCCGAGATGGCCATGGTCATGCGCGAGCGCGCGAGTGCCAGGATGTCTGCGTCGCTCTTGTCTCTGGCGGAGCCACCGACAGCAACTGCGGCTGCGGCGTTGATGCCGGTGTAGTCTGTTGCCATATTACTTCTTTTTTGCCGGTGTTTTTTGCGCTGCCGCACGTTTGGTGGCATACGCAATTGCGACCGCCTGCTTGACGGGTTTGCCGGCGTTGACTTCCGCCTTCACGTTCTTGCGGAACGCCTCTTTGCTGGTGCTTTTTACGAGTGGCATGGTCACTTGCCTTTCTTGGCCGTCTTGGCCGATTCTTTGAACGCTTTGGCCGTCGGTGCACCCTTGGTGCCAGGCTTGCGCATCTTCTCGCCGCTGCCAGCTTTGATGCGCTCTTGTTTAGCGTGAATGTTACTGTATAAGCCGGGTTTCGTGGCCATGATCAACACTTCCAGCGTTTGAGTGAGGCTTTGGCGCGCTCTGCGTCGCCCTTGGCGTGCTTGACGACGCCCTCCATCCGGGCGCAAAACGAGGCTTTACGCCCTGCGTCAGCCTTGGTCTTAGGATTGGGAGCGGGCGCCTTGAGGTTCGAGCCCGTCTCGCGATTGTATTTTTCGCGGCCCTTGGCGGTCAGCCCCGCGCCTTTGCTGACGGGCAGCTTCTCACCGCGTCCAACGCTTAGCGATACGCCTTTTTTAGCCATTTACGCTCCCATCCAGCCAGTTGCTACGGCGCTTGGCCCATACGAGCGGGCCACGCGGGTCGGTTCGCGGTACTCACGGTGCGCCACGGGGAACGCAAACGTCACTGCAATGGCGTCTGCTGCGTCCGGTGATGCTAAACCGCGAGCTTTCATGTCCTTTTTGCTCTCCAAAAAGATTGTGCCACGCGAATCGGGCTTCATCATAGGCGAAATTAGATCAGTTTTCAAGAATCTGTCAAGCGGTATGCTCGCCGACTTCAACCAATCCCGCATTTCACCCCACATTTCCGCCCGTTTGTTGCCGTACATGATGGGATTCTTGGCCTTGTTGCCAAAGTTCACACCCCGCACCTTGTACCGCTGTTCTTTCAGCCGATCGACGATGCCAGCCCCCAGCCCGCCTTCGTCAATCACCACCAGCGCTGGCTTGTACTCCTCGATCGCGTCGATCACGTGGCCGACCACGGTCATGGTGTCGTCGCCTCGGTGCTTAATCAGCTTCACGATGTCGCGTCCTTGCCTGACCGCGATGACGGTTGCGTCCGCCCCGAAGCGCGCCGGGTCTACGCCGATCACGATGGGCGCGGAGTTGTCCTTGTACTTCGGTCTTGCCATCGCGTCGTCGACCAGACTGGCCGAGATGAACTGGTCGTCATTGGCGTTGGGGAACTGACCGTACACCTCGACGTGCGCCTGGCTCGAGTCGGGCCCGTATTCCGCGATGATCTGGTTGTAGACCTGCTTGTCGGTGCCCTCGACCGTGCGCGCGTCCACAATCTTCGTCTGCCAAAAGTCGCGTTTGCTGTGGTGCGTCTCGTAGAAGTAGCCGGTGTTGCGACGCGGGTTGCTGAACGCCATCCAAAAGCGGTTCGGCGTGTTCTCGGTAAAGAAGCCGCTGGTCACCGCCCAGATAGCGTCGTCAATACCTGACGCTTCGTCAAAGATCACCATCACCCCGTCGAAGTTGTGCACGCCAGCGTAGGCGTCGGGGTTCTCCGCCGACCAGAGCCGTCCTTCAACCGACCAGTAACGCGTGCCTTTACGCAGGTCGCGCTCGACCAGCTCGGTCAGCCACTTCGCCGGCATCAGCCGCGTCGCACTTACCTCAAACCAGTGGCTGTTGATAGACATCGCCAGCCACTTTGTAATCTCCGCCCAAGTAATCGAGCGCAGCTGGTTCTCGCTGTTGGCCGAGATGATGGTCGTCGAGCCGATCCGCGTCGACAGCATCCAGATCGTGATCCAACTGACCAACGCCGACTTACCAATCCCGCGCCCCGAGCTCACCGACATGCGCAGCGTCTCAAAGTCGATCTTGCCGTGGTTTGCTTTGATGTGGTCGGCGATCTGTTGCAACACCTCGCGCTGCCACTTGCGCGGTCCGCTGAAGTGCTCGAGCGGCGTGCCCGCCTGCCCCCACGGGAACGCGAACATCACAAACGCCAGCGGGTTGTCCTTGATCGCCGGCGCCCACAGGCGCGCCATCAGTTCTTGTTCGTCTTGCGCACTGTATCGGGTAGTCTGCATCTGGTTACCTATACAGCGTGTCGATCGCCCACAGCGCTAGAAGCAACACGATGCTCAAGTACAGGATTGTCAAGGTCATTCTCCAATTGGTTTGTCTTGGCCTCGACGTCGATGACGTCTAGGACGCGCTTTTGCGCTTCGGCAAGTGCTGCCGTGATGCTGATGGACTGGTTGACGTCGACCGTGATGGCCTGCTTGGCCACCCAGCCGTGGACGTTTTGCAGGATGGCGAGTGCGGCCTTGGCGTCGCCAGACATGGCAGCCTTGTGCAACTCGGTGCTGATCTCGAACTCGCCGTCGGCGCGGCCCTTGAGTTCGGCCAACGCGGCGATCTCGTCTAGCTGCGTCAGTCGCCGGTACTCCTCAGGCCGCATGCCGGCAGCCAGCGCCAGATTGTCACCACGCAGTCCGATTTTGGCTGCGTCGTAAATGCGCGTGAGTGTCGCTTCGGTTGCTTTGACTTCACGCAACGTGAGCGGTATTGACTTGAACAAGATTCCTCCTTGCCGCGCGATGGCGTGGTTCGGATGGTAACTGAAAAAATTAAAAATAAAAATAAAAATAAAAATAATTTGTTTGCAGCCCCTCCGCCGCCGGACCGGCCAGGCCCAGGGCCCTACCCGGGGGCCGAAATCTGAAAACCCGAATTCCATGGACAACGTGGACAACCCAGCCCCAAGGCCTTGGCCGCGCAGCCACGCACCAGCGTGGACAACGTGGACAACTGATTGACTGATTGTCCACAATGTCCACCAAGCTCTGGCGCTGGCGTGCGCGTGGTCAATCTTGTGGGTCAAACGCGTGGACAAAGAATTGTCCACGGAAAAAAGCCTTATAAATCAAAGGCTTAGGAGAAAAAAGGTAGCAAAAAGAGGCCTCCGTGGACAACTTTTTGAAAACAGGGTACTAGCGTGGCTCCACGGAGCGCAACGCAGCCCCATATTCTGTCAGATTGTATACACTTACATTCAACTGATATGATATCTAATAATAGTCCACATTATCCACAAAGCCCGCCAGCCCTTATTTCATGCGGGCCTCGACGTGGACAACCTCCTCGCTTTTCCGCTATCCATCCATCATCCGCAGATCACCCACAACCGAGGTTTTTTGCTACTAGGTAGCAAAACCCTACAAAACAGTCAACCATTAAAAAACAGTTTGATGCTTGCAAGATATTCCCTTACATTAACGCGTAGGCAGTGTGAATTGCCTATTTTTTAAGCAACTTAACTTGGAGCGACAACATGAACAAAGCAACTTATCAGCGCGTCATCCGATCCATCCGCGACAACGGTCTGCGCTACACCGCGCAGCACGCCATTGACGTCGACGACTTCGACGCGCTTTTTATCTGCGACGACATTGTGAACGTTGGCAAGCAGACCGACTGGCTTGCCATGCGCCAGCAATTCGCCCGCAATGAAAAGCCCGCGATCGCTTTTAAGCTCACCAGCGACTGCTGGCTGGCTCGCCGCGAAATGGACAAGCCCATCATCTGGAGCCAGCAATGAACCGCTACCGCCAGCACTACACGCCCGACCCGATCGACGCACCCAGCACCCTGCGCATCTGGGTCACCGCCGCCGCAGTCGTCGCTACCATCTACGCCATCACCTGGGTGGCCTTCGCAATCTAATTAGGAGAACACACATGAATAACCTTTTTGAACAATTCCAAGGTGCAGACCTTGACCGCCTGACCGACTGCATCAAAGCCATCCGCGCCGCCGGCCTGACACTGGACAAATACGCGCAAGCAGGCGTAAACGAAAACAGCGGCAATGTCTGGGTCTGGTCCGAAGATTGGCCTGGCTGCGTTTATTGCTCGATCGGCTTCGACGTCCAATGGTCCTATTCCTGCCCGGACTGCGGCGAGGAGCACGACTTTGACTCATACGACGACATGGCCCACTACGCCGCTAAATGGGCGGGCGAGTGCGACGCCTGCGCAACCAATGACGAAACCGAGGAGCAAACAGCATGATCACGATTCAACACGCCACCACCCGCTACACCGTCACCGAGGCCAATGCGGCCAAGTACCGCGCCATAATCGACAGCGGGAAACTGCCTAAGATCAAAAGCCCGCAAAGCACGCCCATCCGGCGCGACTATCCGGCGTTTGTCCCTGGAATGAGCACCTCGGACTACGTGCACCTTTTCAACCGCCAATTTGACGGCGTGCAGGCGCGCGTGCAGCACGACTGCCCGCGCTATCATATGCCCGCGCCCATGCTGGACGCCCAATGGCCCGAAGTCGTCGAGGAGGTCGATCCCGACTACATCGCACCGCCGCCAGTCGTCAAGGCACGCAAAGCCACGCCCGCGCAGATACGCGCCGCCGCGCTGGAATTGATCCAAGCACTCGAGGGCATGGCGATACATCCAAGCCACTACGCAAAGCTGCGGGAGATGCTGCAATGATGCACTACACCGAAGCGGACTACATCAAAGCCGGCTATCAATACGAACGCGCCACCACGCCAGACGCCGCCAGGGCGCGGGCGGAGGTGATCCGCGCTATGCTGCGCACGGAACATCAAACAAACCAAGCAGAGGCCCGCCGCCTCATCGACCAAGGGCGCCAAGAGGCGCGGAGGGTGACGACATGAGCCGCATTAAAAACCTATTCTTTGATGAGCTGGCGAAGGCCGTGCAGCCGGTGCCCTTCCTGGCGCCGCCGCCTTTGCCCCAGGGGCTGCGCAGCGCATGGCTGGAACGCGAAGGGGTGCAGCTGCTCTGTTACTTTGAATTTGAGCCCGAGGAGATCGGCGCCCGAGAGCCCATCTCAGGCATGAAACTGGAACCCGATTACCCCGCCAGCGTTACTGTCGTGAACGTTTACGTGCGCGACGTCGACATCCTGCCCATGCTGCCGCATGAGATGGTCGACGACCTCGAGGGCGAGATTTTGGACAACGACGTATGACCTGGCCCTTCCCACCCTTCCCCCTTCCACCCTATCGCGAGCCCAAGGGGCCGCGCTACCCGTCCGATGCGGAGGAGGCGCCGCTATGTTGGCCGCGCTGATTGCCGCTATACTGGCGGGGCTCTTGGCCGTTCTCCTCGGTCTTTAGCAGTTGTCGACCCTAGTTGCCCCGGCCTAATCGCCGGGGCTTTTTTTATTTGACGCGCACCATGAGCGGGGAAGGCGCCTCCTCCACCATGTCGCGCAGCTCGGACTTACTGTGGCGAATCATGTCAGGGGCGCAGAAAATGTGCTTTTTGGTGTCGAAGGTGCGCGACTTGAGGCGACCACAATCCACCCAGCCGGCCTCCTTCAACGCATGCAACAACGCCGCCTGGGGCACCTTAACGCCAGAAGGTGCACCGGAGGCCACCCGATCGCATAGCGAATGGAACGGCGAGCCGACCACGCCCTTGGCAAACTCGCCGCGCCGCTCGCGCATCAAGTCGACCAGATAGCTCTCGGCCATGCTCATACCATGCTCGACGAGGTTGGCCTTGAATTCAGTCATGGCCGGCGCTGCCGACGGATTGAACGCGCTCACGTCGCGGTGGTGCAGCCAATGGCCGATGGCCTCATACCCGCCCGACTTGTACCAACGCCACATGGCGGCGGCTTCGTCTGGGTTCATGCGCGGCGCAGTCGACCAGACGCAGAACCAACGGCGATCCTGGCTGTCCAATGAAATCGGAACTGGATCATTCGAGAACGCCAGCACAAACATGCGGTTCAGCATGTCATATGGGTGTAAACCCTTACGATTGACTGTCAGCATCTCGGGAGGGGCGGCGATGATGGGTTTCAGCTTGTTGGCCAGCGCCCGGCGGTCCTTCGCTTCGGGCTCTTTCAGCTCGTTCAGGATCAGCACCTCGGACTCGAGCTGGTAACCCCACTGCGACCCGAGGGTGTCGTTGTCGAGCAGGCCCCGGTTTTTGAACTGAGGGCCGCACACGGCCCAGATAAACGGTGCCCACATGGTGTCCTTGCCACAGCCCTGATCGCCGCCATGGAGCACCGCGTGGTTGATCTTGACCTCGGGGTGCTGCACCTTGAACGCCATGATGTTGAAAAGGTGCTCGCGCTCGCGTTGATCGGGCACCAGCGCCTCGCAGTGACGCAGCCAGAGGGTGATGTCGCCACCGGCCCCGATCGGCGGTCTGGCGTCGCGCCAGCGGTTGCCGTAGACGTCGCCATCGCGGGCCACCAGCACGCCCTCGCCGGCGGCGTAGGTGATACCGACCAAGGCGCGGGCGCCCATGGCCTGGCGGTTCTCGTCAAAGCAGACCGACGCCTCGATGCGACGGCCATTGTGAATAGACTTGCAGCTAACGTGGCGGAACAGCGCGTTGAACGTGGCGCGGCTAAGCTCCCGGCGGTCTTGCATGTCAAAGTACGACTCGTCGTCCTGAATATAAGCAAAGCGCTCATACCATGCCGCCTTGTCGATACGGCCAAGCTCTTTGCGCTCCACCTCGGCGATGGCCTTGGCCGCCTCGTCGGGGAACGCCTCGGTGGGTTTGATCTTGTCGAACACGCCGGCCATCTTAGCGGCCAGCAGCTCGTCGCGCAGGCCGGGGCGGTGGGCTGGGCCACCATTAGCCTCAACCCACTGGAGGAACGCCGCGCTATCGAAGTCGACGCAGTGCGAGTGATAGCAGACAAACGCCCGGCTGGTGGGCAGGTAGCGGCCCTCGGGGTTGCCATCGGTGTGCTCGGCACTGTTGGGGCAGATGATGCCGCACCAGCCCTCGAGGTTGGGGCGTGAGACTAGCAGGCCCTGGCCTGAGAGCCACGCCAGCACGTCATCAGTGCCGTCGTCGCTGATGCGGATGGGGCGGAACTCGTCAGCGGTGGCGACGTCGTAGGTGACGTTCATGGCCTCGCAAAGCTGGGCCAAGGTGTAGGCGCGGGCGGGGGTGAACTCGACCAGCTGCGCGGCGAAATTGTCCTTGCCGGGCTTCAGGTTGACCGAGCCTGGCAGGCGGAAGTTGCGCACAGCGTTAATGGCGCCAGCGTCGGTGTAGCCCGCAGCGGCGATGGCTTTGATGGCCGCAGCGAACTCGCGTTTGGTGGGCTGGTTATCGACGTCAAAGGCGTAGCCCCACTGATAGTTGCCGGGGCTGGTTTCCATCTTCCAGGTGGGCGGCAGCGGGCAGGTGTTGGGCACTTTGTCCGAGCCCACGTCGTCCAGCACCATCACCAGCACGTAGTCGCAATTGGCGGCAGACGCTGAGACGCGGCCCTCCTCAAAGCGGTCGATCACAAAGCTCGCCGTGTTGCCGTACCACGCCCAGCCGTTGTCTCTCCACTTGCTGGGCAGATATGCCGGCCAGGTGCACTTGATGGCCCCATCGGCGTGGAATTGCAGCTCTTGATCCTTGAGCTGTGGTTTTTGACGCACAATCAGTGCGGTTTCGCCCTCAGGGGCTAGGTTTACTATAAAATCTAAGAACTCCACGTTTGATTCTCCGGCAAAAAACGCCCGCTCGGCTCCACACCGACGGGCGTTTTACTTTCCATAACGCTGCATCACTTGGCCTTCCACGGCCAGCGGCAGCCCATATGCCCATGCGGGCGGGGTCGTCATCACTTGCTCGAGCACCGCCTGCGCAGCCTCGGGTTGATCAGACTCAACCACGATTTCATCATGCACATGCAGCACCACATCGAGCCTCTTCGCGTCTAGTTCACGCAGCGAATGGCGCAGGATGTCGTTAGCGGTGGCCTGGGTGATATTCTCACACGCCAGACCCTTCCAAAGCCGCGCGCGGGGCCACTCTTTGGCGTCCGCTGCGGGTTTCCACGATGCTTTGGCGTAAGTTATCCCATCGCTTTCCAAACGAGCGTAGGGGTAGCATAGCACGCGGCCAGACGGCAGTACATACCAAAGGTGCTGGCCATCGAAAAGATACGCCACGCGGCCTGCGGTGAACTCATGGCCACGGTTGCGCATCGCGCGGGTGTACGCTTCCTCAAGCGACTGCCAGTACGGCACCGACCATGCGTTGGCACGGCGCCAGGCGTCCACCATGCGACGCGCGTCAGACTCGGGCAGGTTCACGCCGTAGATGCGGCCCATGGCCGCGAAGGCGCCCACGCCGCCAGCGAAACCGCAGTTATGCACAATCAACGGGCCTTGCTCAGTCAGAATGGTGAACCGATTGCGCGAGCCGCTGTTCAAGATGTCGTACACGGGCCTCAAGTTCGAGGATGTACCGTTGCATGTCTTGGACTTTGCGTTGATTGTCTCGATTGATTTGCCGCGTAACAAACCGCAGATTGCCCGGCTCATAACCTTTGTTGACGTCGATGCGATCCAGCTCAAGATGCGGCTGATCCCATCCGTCAAGGGTGACAACGTATCGGAGAAATGCGGCTTTGTCAGTGCGCCAGGGCTCAAATAAATATATCCCCCTGCCGCCGTAGTTTGGATAACCTCGATCTTTGGGGTTGTGGCATCTGTTTTTGCAAGCAGATAGCCGGTTGAGTAGCCGCCGTCGATGGTCATCGTCAGGACAGGCATCGGCATATTTGAAAAAATCTTTTCGCCAAAACCCTGCCGCTTTTTTTGCGCACGTAGAGCACCGCGTAGACGCGCCTTTGAGAAGGTTGTAAAAGTAGACCAAATGCGGTTCTGCACCGCAATCACACTGGACTCTAACCATCCGCATTCGACAGGCGCCTTGAAAGCGAAACTCAACGCCCAAGACGGTAAGAAAGCCGAACCGGCTTCCAACGCTTGGATCAGCAACTGTTTGTTTGAAACGAGTTGCCATGCCGGCTTCCATGAGCTTCCGATGCTGATCAGATGATCCGGCGTTACCTCGGTTCCGCACACGCTGATAACTTGCTGTTGGCCCTTGTAAATCACGCCCTGATGAGTCACCCATTCCACACCGTCCCATAGTTGATCAGTTAATTGAACCTCCACTATAGTCTTGACTCCGTTATTGGTCAAGACTTTGGTTTCAGCGGAAAAACAAGCGAGCTCCTGCACCTTGCCGATCTGGCGTTGGTCTTTGTTGACCTGATCGTAAGTCGTGTGAAAGGTTGCAGCGGCGTTGACCTTGTAGACGTCTTCGCCCTTGGCAAACACGTGCAACTTCTTGTCGCCAGCGGGGCAGTTGGAGAGCCAAGGCGTCACACGCGCTTCGATCGCCGACCAGTCCGCGACAATAAGCTGTTTGCCGGGGGCTGGGGTGATGGCGGGTCGGAGCATGCCTTTGAGGACGTCGGTGACGCGCTTGCCATATTTGGGAACGATGGCGTGTCCTCGGACCATAGCCATGCGTACTGCATCAGGTTCTTCAACGCATTTGCGAGTGAAATTGTGCACCTGTAATCCATAGCTCGATGCACGGCCAGTGGCGGAACCCCCAGCGAATACAAAAGCGCCTCGGACTCGGCTATCTTCGACGTCTGCCAGCGCTGCCATGCGGCTGAACTTCGCAACCGACGACGCCCAGAGGTCGTCGGCGCACTGGATGACTTCCGCCACGTCGGGTGGTACTTCATCGGGATTCTCCATCGCGAGCAGGTTAGCTCGCACTGTCTTGTCGATTGAATACTTGGCCTCGCCGTCCTTGTGCACGACCATCAGCTTCTTGGCCTCGTCACCGACACGCGCCAGCACCCACTCGCGCATCTTGGGGCTGCGCACGCTGGTGATCTCGCCGTTCGTAACCTCGGCCACCACGTCTTGAATTTCGACCAGCTCGTCCTGCGCGTAGCGCATGGCGGCCTTGGCCAAGGCGGTGTCGACCAGCACGCCCCGGTCGTTGATGCGCTCGTTGACGTGGTAGTCAGCCAGCTCGTCAGCGGTCAGGTCGCGCATGGCCTTGGAGACGGCGCGCATGGCGTTGACGTCCATTTCGCAGTACTCGATCATCTCTTGCATCAGCGCGGCGTCCTGGCGGAAGTTGCCGTCGGCCTGCGGGATGGAGAGGAGGCGGATGAGCTGCGAGCCGCGATGGTCCTTGCGCATGTTGGCCGATGCGAAGCGGCCCACGTCTTCGAGCGAGCCAGGGGCGCAGTTGGCGCGGGCCTGCGCGGCGGTGCAGTAGAACTGCTCGAGGTCGTAATTGATCTGGAGCACGTACCAGAAGATCAAGCGCTCGAACGCGGCGTTGTGCGCCCTGATCTGGCCGGTGTGACGCCCCACGCGGGCGGGGAAGGGCTCACCGGGCACCCAGGTGCGCACCTCCTCGTCGTTGAAGGCGTAGGACATGCACAGCACGTCAGTGCTCGCGTCCTGCGCGTAGTTGTACACCCCAGCCTCGGGCAAGTCGCACCGGCTGCGGGTTTCAAAATCGATCCAGAGGATTGACATGGTATAGGTGGGGCCTACTCGCTGCACCGTTGTGTCGGATGCCCCCGACGCGCCAGCATCCGCTTTCGGCCCCGATTCGTTAGTCAGTACCGCCAGCGTTCTCGACCTCGGACACCGGCTCTTGTGGGGGCACGGGCGGGGTCGATTGTGCAATGGCTTGCTCACGAATTTTCTCCGCCAAGCCTGAGAACAGGGCAATGGCGGCGTTGATCTCACTCACGTGTAGGTCGATCTGCATGACGACCTCACGCAGCGGAGCGACGACGGCGCGTCGGTGCGGCAGGCGCTGCCTCGACCTCGGGCTCAGCTTCCTCGGCTTGGTCTTCGCCGTTGATGCTGATCCAGTCCTCAACCTTGAACACTGGCGTGTAGATGCGCCCGTAGCTCTTGTGTTGATAGTGGTCTTTGTCCAGCGTGATCACCGCCACCGGCTTCGTCTGGTCTTTGTCCACCTGCGCAGCAATGGCCACGGCGAGTGCCTGGACCGCCTTCATACCGCCGACAGACGTCGTGGTATAACGCGCTTCCATGCCCTCATCGCTTCCGCTGATGCACTTGAGAGACAGACCGACTTGCTTTTCCCAGCCCTTCTTGGCGCCAGGAGGCGCGGCTTCCAGCTCAGGCAGCGGCATAGCCACGCCGACGAGCTTTTCGCCAAGCACTTCACCATCGCCCCAGGCAATGTAGCCATGGACAAAAGAGAAGGGATTGACGGCCCACTGCGAGTCGGGCTCGACCTCAGTCTGATCGGCGCCAAAGACCCAGTGACCCGTGCGATCCATTTTGAGGATCACCGTGGCGCCGGGGCCGGCATCGACTTCGAGCTGACGCAAGGCGGTGGACAGAGAAGACACCGCAGGCAGGTTGGCTTGAGAGAACTTTACGAGATTTGACATGATAGTCCTTACTTTAGTTTAGAAAGGGCCGCAGTTAACTGCTTCCCGATTTGAAGCGCCGCAGGCCGGGGATCGCTCTCCGGCACCAAGGTGCTGCCCGATGACACTGCCACGACGAGATCGTCAGGCAACGCCACCTTGCTCTTTTTGAGGGCCTTCTCTGCTGCCGCCGGAGAAAGCACCTCGGGTTCTTTGAATGGACTAAGGACGCCTTGCGTCTTCAGCCATTCGACTGCTTTTTTGTCGTCACGCCACTGCCGTGTAGCGCGCTTGGCGACGAGCTTGTAGCCTGGCACTGTACCATTGTTCTCGAGCACTGTGAAGGCCAGCGCCCGCAGGTCGTTGATGTATGTCTCGAGGTCTTCCGCGCGCTTGAGGCACGCGCCCAGCTCCTCAGGCGTCAGTAGCGACACGACGCGCTGCGTCTCACGCTCTATCGCGCCGTTCATCTGCGGGCAGATGGGCTTGGCGGAGCACCAGCGGCAGTGGTCGCCAGTGGCGAGCGGGGCGCCCGGCTTCAAGGCCGTCTTGACAGCGGCCACCAGCTGCTGCTCGAACTTGGCGATGCGCTCTGGCGTTGTCACCCAGCGGCGCATGACGGGTGGTTGGATGATGATGCACTCGATCTCGGTTGCACCCTCAAACGCCCACATGGCCTCGGGCGTGCGCATGGCCGCTGCTGCGTAAAACATCAGCTGGGGGTTTTCGTCAGCATCAACAGCAACACCATCACCAAACTTCCAATCAAGGACAATGGCCCGGCTGCCAATACGGCCAATAAGGTCAGTGCTTCCAAACACACCTGGAAGAATGTCACCAAAGCCGACACGCGTTTCGACTTCATACACCATCTCTTGGTTAGGGTCTACTTCGTCGAGCAGGCTCAACGCTACGCGCAGCTTCTCATCAATCAGCTCTTGCGTCAAGACTTGATCGTTGTAGGTGCGGCCCAGGTAGTCCTCGGGCTCTTTGAGGTGGTGCAGCACGTCAGCGATGGTGTCGTGCAGGAGCGTACCCTCGTCAGCGTACTTGCTACTGCCTTGGGGTGGCATCTTCTGCACCAGCACCACTGAGCCGGGGCAGTTGATGACGCGCTTGGCGGTCGAACCGCCAACGATATTTGAATGTTGCACTCTACTCTCCTTTAGTTGATGAGCCTCCAGCATAGCACAGAAAAATAATTTGTGCAAAACTTTTTTACGTGTATACTCGCGGCGGAGAAAAGGAGATACAGCAATGAAAGAAGCGGCAATCGAGGCGTACCTAGTCAAGAAGGTGAAAGAGATCGGCGGCATCGCCTACAAGTTCGTGAGCCCTGCGCACCGGGGCGTGGCCGACCGCATCGTCGTGCTGCCCGAGGGCGGCGTCGTCTTCGTTGAACTCAAAGCCGCGCACGGCGTGCTGTCCCCACTGCAAGAGGTGTTTGCCCGCAACATGCAGCGCCTGGGTCAGAACTACATAGTATTAAAGTCCAAGGAAGAAGTTGATGCTTTCGTTAAGGCCGTATCAAGAAGCCGCAGCTGACTTCCTGTTCGAGCACGACCGCGCCATGGTGCTGGCGCCCGTCGGTGCCGGCAAGACTGCCATCACGCTGACGGCCATGCGAGACATGGTGCGTGAGGGCCATGTCCCGTGCTGGCTGGTGCTGGCGCCCAAGCGCGTCTGCGTGAGCGTATGGCCCATCGAGGCGGCCAAGTGGGCGCCTAAGCTAGAACTTGCCGTGGCTGTGGGAACGCCAACGAATCGATTGACCGCGCTTTATTCTGGCGCTGACATTGTGGTGACCAACTACGACAACTTGCAATGGCTTGCCGAGCATGACCTATCGCATGTGACTGGCATCGTGTTCGACGAACTCACACGCCTCAAGAACCCCAGCGGCCAACGCTTCAAGGCGCTCAACAAAGTCATCGACCAATTCCAGGTGCGCTGGGGCCTGACCGGCAGCTTCACTAGCAACGGTCTCGAGGACGTGTTCGGGCAGTGCAAGATCATTGACCAGCGGTTGCTTGGCCGCAGCAAAGGCGCCTTCCAGCAGCAGTACTTCTGGCAGCGCGTGCGTGGGACGCACACCGAGTGGGAGCCGATGCAAGGATCGCTCGAGAAGGTGATGGCGCGCATCAAGCCGGCCACCTTCGTGCTGGAGCCTGGCGAGTACAAGGACAAACTGCCGCCCCTGCACACGGTGCCGGTGGAATGCGAGATGGAGATGACCGACTACAACACCATGAAAAAAGACTTCGTGGTGCAATTCGGTGACGACTTGGCGGCCATCGCTCAGAACGCTGCCGTCGTCACGCAAAAGCTCCAGCAGTTGGCCAGCGGTTTCATCTACACCGACCAGGGCGCCATGCAGTTGTCGTCGCACAAGTTCGACGCGCTGGCCGACCTGTTGGACGAGAACCAGCACGCCAACACGATCGTCTTCTACAACTACATCGAGGAACTGAATGAACTCAAGCGACGTTTCCCTGACGCCAGAACAGTTGAGAGCATTGACGAGTGGAATGCCGGACGTGTACGCCTACTATGTCTGCACCCCAAGTCCGCCGGCCACGGGCTCAACCTCCAGCACGGCGGCTGCCACCTTGTCTGGCTCAGCCTGCCATGGAGCCTCGAGCTGTACGAGCAATCGATCGGTCGACTGCACCGCAGCGGCCAGCGACATGACGTCTGGTGCTACGTCTTGTTGACCAAAGGCACCGTGGACGAGCGCATATTCGCCGCACTACAAGACAAACGAACGCTATCTGACATAGCCATGGAGAGTTTGAAATGAAACTTCGACACATTAGACGCCGGCAACAAAAACTATTTCGTAAGCATCGAGCATTTTTATGGTCAACACAAAAACTTGCGTTGTTTATCGCCGAAGAATATGGCAAAGCACTTAAATCTTTTCAGGAGTCGTATCTCAAATGAACACAATCAAAGACCGGATACGTTCCACGAAGGCGCAGTTGCGCATCGCGGTGCGGCAATACAACCAGGCGGAGCGGCTGATGCTGCGCCTGACCAATCAACTCATTGACCTGGAGCGACGAAATGAATTGGAGAGACTTAAACAAGAAGCTAAATCTGCTCACCGAGCAGCAGGTGCTTGACCTGCTCAACGCCGAGCGCGCTGGCGCGCGTCGGGTGACCTTTCTTGAGCGGCTGCACCAGCGCTACACGGCGCTGCGCACGGCCAGAGAACGTATCGAACTTTTACAGGAGGCAGTCAAATGAAATTTATCGCTCAACTTCGTGAGTTGTTCCAACCGCCTAGCGCTGAGGTGCTGGCCGTGCGTGAGTACGAGGAGTGCAAACGCAAGCTGTTGGAGGCGCAGTCAGCCAAAGAGTACGCCAGCGCCATGTGCGACCGCTACGAGGCGTCGATCTATCGGCTGGGACGCTACATCAGAGGCGAGGAATGAAGTGCCCTGAGTGCGGTGCATGGACTGACGTGAAAGAGACGCGCAGCCGAGGCACCTACGTTTACCGCCGGCGCTGTTGCGCCAACGAGCACTGTTTCACTACCGAGGAACGCGTCGTCGTCAAGCCGTCCAAGCGAGCCCGCGCCGAATGCGACGCACCCAGCAAACAGGAACGAAATGATTAAGATGACCATGCCACAGTTTGAGACTTGGAGCCCTGACAACCTGGCAAAGTTCGCCCACGACGCCTACGTTAAGATGCAGGAGCAAGATGACCGCATCCAGCAGTTGCAGTGCGAGCTGAAGGATGCGCTGGCGGCGTACCGCGCCGTGCTCAGGACATCAGAAGGTCGCCCACTCGGCGAGCCCAGCCCTTCGCAAACGTCGGCCAGTTCGGCAACGTTGTCAGGAACACCAGCCGCTGCCCAAGGAACCGGCGCAGAAGCCCGTCGGGCGTTGCTTGAGCGACTGCCGCCAGGGTTCGAGGCCCGATCACTCCATCGTCCTTGACGCCTAGCGCCCGCTGGAGCCAGCGGGTGGCTTGACCAACGCCTGAGTTGACCGCGCTGTCAAAGACCGCGTATCGCACTGCTGGAGGCAGCGCATCTGCTTGGATGGCGTCCCAGTACTTGCGTTTGTAAACAGCCTTGGCAAAGTCAAGGGGCAGCTCGCGCATGGACCCGCTGTATCCGTTCTCTCGGGCAACTTGCTCAGTAATGCCATAACGGGTTGCACCGCCGGGATCATCTTTGTCGTTGCTGTAATCGCCCTCGAACCCGACCAGCTTTTCAAAAGCTGTGTCGAAGTTCATGCGTCAGGCGCAGCGACGCCGATGAGGCCGGCGACTGCCAGACCCACAGAGATGATGGCGTCGGCCATGGCCGGGGCCACGGGCACGCCCACGGCGGTCAGCAGCAGGATGATGCCGCGCCAAGTGGAGGCTTCTTTCAGTCGGGCAAGGATGTAGGGTTTCATCGGTCGGCCTTTCCGTCTAGTTTGTCAAAGATACGCCCGAGCATTTCTCGGACGTCTTTCATGTCGTTGCGATAGTCATCGCGGGCGACATAGTGGGTTGGCAACGCACGCACGTCGTTGTCCAAGCGGTCGATAGCCATGTAGATGCGGTTCAGTGTCCAGCCACCGAAGAAGCCAGCCACAGCCACGGCGATGTTGAAAAGTACTTGGTAGTCCATGGTTTACGGGGCAAGGTTGTTTTTCTTTTCGCCGCCGACCAGCTGGTTGCGGATGGCAGCACGGGTTTTGGGGCCTTGGCCGCCGCCAGAGGTCGGGCGCGGCTTGGCGTATTGGGCTTCGAGGGTGTCGAGCAGGTCCATCATCTGTTCGCGCTTGGCCAGGGCCTCCTGGCGCATGCGCTCGTTCTGCGCGCGGGCGGCGATGTCGGCAAACGCCTGCTCTTGCTGACGTGCCTTGGTAATGGCGCCCTCGACCCACTTGCGATCCATCATCTTCTGAGCGATGGCTTTGTCGTCGAGCTTGGCAAAACCTTCGCCCAACTGCTTGATGTCCACCGTGGCCTTGTCCCAGGCAACCTTCTCGGTTGCCGTTAAATCGAACAGCCTACCCTCGGTGACTTTCTTGGCCGCGTCGTCTAGCGCCGACAGACGCTGGAACGTCTCGGGCGTAGCGCCTTTGATGCCCTGGCTGGCCTCGCGGTAGCGCCCCGTAACCGGGTCAAAGTCAAGGATGACCTCGCGTGTGGCCGGGCGGCGTGCAGCGGCCTCGGCAGCCGCAGCGCGGGCCTCAGCCTCCTGACCCAAGGCGCGGGACACGCCCGCGCGGCGTACGTCCTCAGCGCGCAAGGCGTTGATGGTGCCTTCAGCCGACGGCGCGCCAAGCAACGGCGGCGTCTCGGGCAGGCCGGTGCGAACGTCAGGCGTACCGCGACCGAAAACAAAGTTCGGCTGGTAGGGCGCCTGCTCAGGCGTCAGCACAGACTGCGCAAAGTCATACGGCACCAACTGGTTCGGACCGTAATTGATCTCTGCCGGGCGCAAGTTGTTGACCGGCGGACGGTAGTCCTTGGGCACTGCGTACTTGGCCTGATAGCCAGGCGTGGCCATGCGACGTGCTTCGGCAGCGGTAAGGATGTTGCCGCCCACAGCGCCGACAACGCCGCCAGCGATAGAGCCCAGCAGGCCAAACGGCGCGCCAGCAAGGGCACCCACCGTGCCGCCAGGGCTCGAGCGCGTGATCTTCTCGCCCCACTGCGTCTTGCCGGTTACGTTGGCGCGAGACACCTCGGGGAAGTTGGCCGCGACGTTACCGATCTTGGCCAGCAGGCCAGACATCGGCTTGCCTTCTTCGGCCATCTTGGCAATGATCTGCGGATCGATGTTGCCGGTAGCGAAGTTCGTGGCGCGCTCGTAGTCATACGTCTTGGCCATGGCTGCGCGGGCGTTGCGGAAGTCGCCCAGCAACGTCGGGTTGTTCGTGATGTTGTTCTCGATCATGCCCTCGAGAACGTTTGCCACGCCCATGTTCATGTCGGCCTTGGCCAGCGCTTCCGGTGACGGTGGGTTGACGCCCTTGGACTGCTGGTTGTATATAGCCTGGGCCTCACGGCGGCGCTGGCGAATGCTGTCGACCAGCGTGCGGCCATCGACGCCTGCGCTCAGCTGTTGCTTTACCGCGTCGAGCAGCGCATTGGCCGCAGCGGCTTGGCCAGTATCGCCCACCAGCGGCGTCACGCGCAGCGCGTCCAGCTGCGTGTACGTGGCGTCATCAGGCGCCAGCGACTTCATGCCGCGCACGGTTTCGTATGGTTTGCTGATCTCCGGTGCGCTGCGGGCCTGCTCAAAGCCGTTGGCGTCGAGCTTCACCGTGTCAGGCAGCCCCATGTCGCGCTTGGCGGCGGAGGTGTACTTGGGCAGGTTTTGCTCGGCCAGCTTGGCGTCCAGGTTGCCAGTGCCGACAACCCGGGACTTGAGCACGTTGCCCTTGGTCGGGTTAGACACCGCCGGATTAAGAGCGATACCCAGCTCCAACGCGTCCTTGGCAGCGTCGATGCGCGGCGCGTTGATCTGGCTTTCACGGATGCGTTGCTGTTGCACTCGCTCGGCGCGGGCGGCCAGCGGCGCGGCGACAGACTCGCGCACCAAAGCGCCTTCTTCACCCAGCGCTCTGCCAACTGTTCGAGCAGCAGAAGGCACGGTACGGGCCAGATTGCTGGCCGGCATGTACGGCGGCAGCTTGGCCGCTTCGGCTGCTTGGCCGATGGCTTCCAGTGTCTGCTGGGCCATCTGCGTGCGTGGCTCGTACTGAATAGCGCCAGCGACTTTGCGTTGTGCTTCAGGCCCAAGAGCGCCGGACAAATATGTGACGGGGCCGCTCAACAAACTAGCGCCCACTGCAATGGGTGTTTCAATCAAACCGCCCAGCGTCTCACCTAGCATACCGCCTTGGCCTTTACGCGGCCCGATAATTTGTGCGGGGGGCGCCTGCACAGATTGGCCGGGGATCAGATCGGCGCCGGTTTTGGGTGGTTCGGTTTTGAGCCCGATTTTGACGTCAAAATCTGCGCGGGGCAAGTCGGAGTAGAACTTCTTGTACAGCGCGTCAGCCAACGCCGTATCCGACATATCGGAATACTGGGGGTATTGCGCGCGGACTTCAGCGAGTGTTGCCATTATCGAATCCCCAACGGATCAGGTGCAGATGCGGCTGGACCAGCGCCGCCACGGCGCTCAGTCTTATATTGGTATGTGTCGTCAAACGTGTTGCGAACGCGTGCCTTGGATGCTTTTAAGTCTTCAATCAGATCGTTAATGCCCTGCTTGACGTCTGCGATGTTTTGCGTGCGGTCTAAACCACCAACAACTGATGCCTCCAAACGGCGTCCTTCTTCGTTTGATACGTTGCCCAGCGCGCCGCCAGTTTTAGATGCTTCACGCAAATCTTGCAGCCCTTGGAAACCACCCTTGGCAAAAATCTTGTTATACAACGCTTGCGCCCGGCTACCTGCGCGGCTTACGCTAGGCGTGCGACCGTATACCGGCCCTGTAATTTGGTCAAGACCTTCGTCATCGCGCAACTTTTCCAGCTCTTTAATAAACTGGTCGGTTTTACTTTCAAACCCTGATACGGAGGCTTTAGCTTGCGGCAGCGCAGCTTCTCGCTTCTGAATTTCCTTAGGTGTTAGACCTTCAAACGCAGAGGCGGGCGTCATGCCTTTGCCAATAGCTTCCTCGCGGCTAACGTAGCGTGTCTTGCCAGTCTCATCAACCACAGCGACCGGCGCTGTCGGTTGCGCAGGCGTGCGACTTGCCAATTTAATTTCGCGTTCGTAATCAAAAATGCTGCCGGGGAACCCTTGGCTCTTGGCGTATTGATAGTTGCGTTGCAACTCAGTCGGTTGCGCCGGCACATTAGCAATGATGTTGCCGCTAGGACCGTAAATTGTAGAGCCTGCGGCGGCCACAATCGGTTTGCGCAGCTCGGTAAGTTGTGCCTGCAATCCAGCAATCTGCTCTTTAACGCCAGGGCGCGACGCAAACGGCGCCAACATGGCGATTTTGCCTTCTAAATCAGTAGCTGAGTTGGGCTGGTTTACCAACGCGTTTGCTGGCGCAGCAGGCGCGGTGGGGGCGGGCGCCAACGCATTCGCAGCGGCGGGCGCGGGCATAGCGCCGAACGTACCAGAGCCCAACGTGCCGGGCATGGCAGGCGCCATCGGCGCGGCAGCCGGCGCGGCAGCAGCGCCGCCGCCATACAGTTTTTTCAGCACACCTTCGTACTTGTCTTGCTCGTCCAACTTTTGCAGCAGCTCAATGCCCTGCGCAACGTGTTTAGGCGACTTGAGCAAAGTAGTGGCTAAAGCGCGCAAATCAGGACTGCCACCTTTAGCAACCAATTCCTGTTGCAGCTTGGTCATTTCGTCGCGGTCTTGCTTCAACTGCTCGAGCTGCATTTGCGCAACTTCACCTTGACGTTGCGCCGACTGAATTTGCGACACTTGCGCAAGTTGGTTCAGCGGATTGGCAACCTCTAGCGGGCGCACGCCAAGGGCGATGGATGGATCAATAGGCATATTCGCTCCTTACGCGGTCGGGTTGCCGTAGGCCGAGCGGCGGGTCAATGCGTTGACCAAATCTTGGTTGGCCATGTAGTTCAGCCCAGTGCCCAACGCGCCAGTCAAAGCGTTTGCTTGGCCGACTTGGCCAGCAGCCTGCGCCGCGCCGATGTTGGTGATACCTGCGCCTGCTTGCGAGCCGTACTGGCCGGCGGCGTTTGCCAACGCGTTCGTGGCGCCGGTGCCATAGCCGGCCAGCGTTTGTTGCGCGCTTAGCTTGTTGGCGTAGTCTTGAATGTAACGATTGCGAGCGGCGTTGTATTCTTGGCTGCCCATCTCTTGGCCGTAGCGCAACAGATTTTTGCCAGTGGTGCCGGACAGCAGACCGCCGCGTGCAGCAGCGCTACGCTCAAGCGCCTTCTGGCCTTCAGACAAACGGAATGCGTAGCCAGGGTCGGTGTACATTTCGCTGGGCGTAAACGGCTTGTACTCGCTTGCAATCTGCTCGACCTTGGGCAGCGCGCGCAGGCCAGCCTGACGCCATGGCTCTTGCAGCCCTTGCTGCTCTTTGTACATGCTGTATAGCAATTGATTGGCTTGGCTTTGCGCCTCGGCTTGCGTCGTGGCAGCCTTCTGCGCGGCGCTGGCGCCAAACGCGCCACTAGCCAGAATGGACGCCGGGGTTAAATACTTAGTCAATGCGCCGCCAGCGCCGCTCAACAATCCTTGGCTGGTCGTGCCTGCGCCATTGGCGATCGCCTCAAACTCAGCCGCGCTAATCTTGCCCGCGTTGAACGCATCGACGGCTTGCTGGCCAGTCACACCTGCGCTTCCGCCACCGCCAAACAGGCCAGCTACCTTGTCGTAGGCCGTGCTGTAATTGTCGAGATTACCCGCAACGCCGCCAGCAACGCCACCACCCAACAGCGCGAGTTGGCCAACGGTTGAATTAAGTTGATCTTGCGCGCCTTCGCTAACCAAGTTTTTGGTGATCAAAGCCGAGCCAGGCAATACATAGTTGCCAACAGCAACACCGACTGATTCAACAGTGTCGCGTAAGTCAGTCCAAAAGCTCATTGTGTCACCTCGCGACCGCTGGCGCGGATGTTGATTGCAGATGCAGTTCCGGCGATTGTAGAGATGAACCCGCCCGGTGCCAAGACCTGGCCGACAATCTCAGGAAAAGTATAGACCTCAGCCGGCTGGAGCGTCTTGGTTTTGGTGATCAAGTTCTGGTTGCCAGCCGTGTCGGCAGCCGTCACTAGGTTCACGCTGATGGTCGCCGCAGCGGCGTTGTAATTGGTCGCGGTGAACTTGTCGATGATCGTGGTCACGCCCGACGCTGTGTATTGGGTCGTTTGGCTATTCTCGGCAGTCTTTGCCGGAATGAGCACTTTGACGGTTACAGTCATGTTATTACTCCAAAAGTAGTGCGTTGTTCGAGATGTATTGCGTCATTATCCAGTTTGTACCGTCAGACACAAGGGTGGCGTTAGCGCCCGCTACGGCGCTCAGGATGGCCGTTGTTGCCGCTCCGCCGGCCAAAGGCACAACATTACTCGAAGCTGACACCAGCGTCTGCGCCTGGTAGTTCTGAAAATGCAAGGTGCGCCCGCTGTTGGTTGAGGGGGCGGGTAGCGTCACCGTGCAGGTTGACCCTGACTTGTTGTTGATCAGCCAAGTCTCGCTGGCCGCCACCGTAAAGTCCGCCGTCTTGGTGACGGGCGGCCCGCCAGCGGCGGCGATAACCGACGCCGGCGTGACGTTTTTCCAGTACTGAAGCGCGCTGTCGTACTGGATCAGGTCGCCGTTGGCCAGCGTGCCGAACTGCACGTTGGAGTCCGTGCCGCCTAGCACAGAGCCTGGCACGATGCGAATGTGTATGGACCCGGAGCCACCAGACCCAGCGTTGGTCACCTCACCAATGTAGGTCTTTTGGTTAGGTGCTGACGGCTTAGTTTTGGTAAAACTGCCTACATACGCCGGGTTGTAATACAGCGGGTCGCCGTCCGCCCACGTCTCGCCGACGCTGCTGCCGGTCGTGTTGAACCCGCGCAAAACGCCGCTAATCTGGATCAAGCCAAAGCCGTTGAGCGCGATTGTCTCAGCGGCCACGCCAACGATCTGGTTGGGGTCAGCCAACGCCAGCGGCGTGGGAGCTACGGTGATGACGCCAGACGCGCCCACGGCGCCGGTGTGGTAGCAGAGCTGACCCTTGGTAACGGCCGACGACGCCTTGGCGTAGACATACTCAGCCTCGCCTATACGGATCAAGACGTTGGCCGTGGCCTGCACACCCATCGTCGTGCCGCCGTCCCAGTACATGCTGCCCACAGCCGTAGGCACGGGCAACGGCGCGACATTGAACGTCAGCCAAGGCACGTTGTCTTGTTGGAGCGGCGCCATGGTGCCAAGCTCAGGGCGCGGCGTTTGCTCAAGCGCGTTCAGTTGCTTGTCGATCTGCGCAATCTGCTCGATGGCCGACTCTTGCGTCGGCTGTTGCTTGAGGGCCTCGATGTCGATGTTGATGCCACCGATGTCCTCGCCAACAACTGGCGGCGGCCCAAGCTGCAAGTCAACCAGCGACGTAGCGTTGGTGCCGCCGCCTGTCAGGTTGAACAAGTTAAGAAAGAATCGATACCACTCACGCGACATCAGCCCCGTGCGCTGATCAATCAGCGGGACACGCGGCGGCGTGATGTTAGTGGCATTGATAAATTCAGGCATTGGTTCCGCTTGCCAGTAGCTCAGCGCCCATGATGGCGATCTTGACCGGATCAGTGGCTGACACTTCGTACACGCGGTCGCGCAACTTCACTGTCATGCCAAGACGGCGCCAAAAGACGCGGCGGTAATACTGACCAATCTTGCCCATGCCAGACCAGTGTTCGTTCGACCACGTATGGCCGCCGTCGTCGGACCAGCGCAGCATGACCTGCGGGTCGCTGCCTTGGCCGTCGTTCAAGCCCACGCCAGATTCGCAGTTGAGCTGCAACGTGTGTTGCGCCGTGCGCCTCAAGGTGTTTTGGCCGGTCGGTATCGCGCGCCAACTGCGCAGCCATTTCTGGATGCTGCCGTTGTCGGCGTAGACGTCCAGATCAAACGCGTAGATGTTGCCATTCTCAAAATCGCCCACAACAATTTCGTTGTTGAACGACATCTGGCAGTTGCTGCGGTGGCGGGTAAATTCGCCCGCCACAAACCCGGCACGCTCATGCCATGCGCTAGTCGCAACGTCATACACCCAGGTCGTGTTGGCAGTGGGGAAGTTGAGCACGTAAAAGCTGTGGCCGTCCTGCTGGTAGGTGTAGGCCACGGCGTCGCCCATGTTGGCGTACTGCTGGATGTGCCACTCAACGGCATGAGTAGAAACCCTAACACCCGTGTAACCGTTGGCCCGGTAGACGATACCTCGGCCACGGGCGTCAGCGCCCAGCCAGAAGATGCCGTTGTCGAGCTTGGCGACAGAGTACGGGGCGATGCAGCCAATCTCGTTGAACGCGCCTTGGATGCGCTGGAGCGGGAAGTCTTGCAGGCCGGCGTCGTACCAGACCTCAACCGAGTTCGTGCCAAAGAGCCACGCCTCGCGGTGGTCGATGATCAGCGAAACCAGT
>Ga0213922_1000357_pt1 | contig 24656 bp, 35 predicted proteins | sample McNCre2917MG_FD_165060 | JGI IMG/M metagenome (GOLD analysis project Ga0213922, IMG submission 165060) | Freshwater microbial communities from McNutts Creek, Athens, Georgia, United States - 29-17 MG | ecosystem: Environmental > Aquatic > Freshwater > Creek | place: USA: Georgia | collected... | reverse complement strand
TTGTAACAGCACCATCTTGTATTGCTGTATTACCTGTGGTTGATCCAGCAAATACATTACCGGTGCTGGCAGTTAAAGTTACAAATGTGCCAGCAGATCCACCATTGGTGCTGTATGAACCGTTGGTAATGGTTGTGCTAGGAGTAGTACCAATTACAATATTGGGAGCCACAGTAAGTGTGCCACCCATATTGATGTTGTTCATTACTGAAGCAGTAGAACCAATACTGCCATTGTATGCTGGCAAATATGCAGACACATTGGCATTGCTATAAGTTCCGGCCTGCACTGGCAAGTTGGTTAACTTGCTACCATCACCTTCTACAAAACCAGTTGAGATCAAATTACCGGCAGTGATGTTACCAGTTGTTGTAATAGTGTTGCTACCAAAGCCCGCCGACAAGAATGTGGCTACATTGCTGTTGCCATATTGGTTACCGGTAACACTAGTTACTTGTGTGGCATATAAAATAATACCCGGTGTTGCTGGTCTTGTTGGACTTGTGCCCGATGTGAAACTGGAAATATAAACACCGCTTGTTCCTGAACTTTGTTGCCATTGTAGACCAACAGTATCTCCGGCGTTAACAGTAATTACTATAGGCACAGTCATTAGGATAGCGCCTGGAATTGTAGGAGTAGCACGAGCAGGAATGGTTACCTGGCTATTAGTATAACTTAAGGCTGTGCCATTTTGTGTCAACCACACATTGGCTTCCTTTTGTGCATTTTCAAAGTTTACAAACTGGATTGAGAATGCAACTTGGTAAACACCTGCATAACTGAACGACATGGCATTGCTGTTAACTAAAGTCACGCCGTTGGTGCCAATTGTGCTGTTTAAGTTAATGGTATAACTGTTGGTGGCCACATTGGCATACTGGTTTGTGGTATCATAGAATGATCCATAGTAACCAGTAGAAGTCAATGGTGCTGTGCCACCGATAGTTGAGATTGTAACTTGCCCTTGACCACCTGCTGGACTTAGCGCAATGTTTGCGCCAGCAACTAGTTTGGTAACAATGTTGGTTAAACTTGAGCCATCACCTACAAAGTAAGGTGCTGTAATGTTGCCCGCCGAATACACACCATCTGTGGTATGTAAACTGTTGGCATTTACCGCCGCAATGGTTGTGATGTTGCCTGTTGTGTTAATTGTGCTGACTGTGTTGCTTGACAACAGAGCAGTGACATTGGTGTTGCTGTAAGTGCCGGGCTGAACTGGCAAGTTGGTTAGCAAACTACCATCGCCTTTGACATAACTGGCGGTTAAATTACCAGCAGTGGTCAAGTTGGCCGCCGCGATGTTGCCTGTGGTGTTGATGCTGGCAGTGGTTAAGTAAGCCGCTACGTTGGTATTGCTGTATGTGCCACCAATACCAGACAAAATACTAACGCCATTGGGATATAAGAAATTTGCACTGATTAGGTTGCCGGCTGTGACATTGCCTGTGGTATCGATTGAAGCAGTGGTTAAATAAGCCGCTACGTTGGTATTGCTGTAAATGCTACCCACTGGCAAGTTGGTCAACTGACTACCATCACCAATAAAGTAAGGTGCTTGTACATTGCCTGTAAACACTTGTCCGGCAATGTTGGCTTTTAGTGCAATTTGTGCGCCTTGTGCAATTACTGTTGAATTTAAACTGGTAAATTCAGAATTTAAATTATCAATACTGGCGGCTTGTGCGGCCGCATTGGCAACTAAACTGATAATGCTTGAACTGTTAGATAAACTGCCGGTATATCCAGGCAAAAAGGCCGCTACGTTGGCATTGCCATATCCACCAGTGGCCGCACTAACACTGACGGTATCAATGGCGGTAACGCGACCATCGCTGGTTACACTCAATACTGGATAGTAATCAATATTACCATATGTGCCAGCAGGAGTTCCAATGTTGGCTGTGTAGGCCAATACTTTACTGTTACCATCAGTCAAGGCAAAGTTAACGTTGCCTGCTTGACTTAGTGTGTTAAGCAATGTTATGGCATTGTTAACTACATAAACATTACCTGTATTTTGTTGATACAGGCCAATGGTATTACCTACGTTAACGCTGACATTACTATTGCCTGAGAATCCATATAAACCTGGCATGGAGTTATTCCTTAATTATCTAGCAGTGAATCTACGATCTCTGCGGGGTTGGAATATGCTGGTTAATCTATTGTGACCACCTGACCATTTTCCTTTGTTGTTCTGATCTTCTACTGTGTTCCATGCATCATCAAATTTGGCACGCCAATATGTTGCATCTTCATTGTTTTTGCGCTTGGCATAGTAATTGTGTAGCGTGCCATACACATAGCCTTCACTCCAACTCTGTAGCACAGCATTGGTTTCAACTGGATCACCATTGCTGTCTAAACTAAACAACAAGGGCCATGTTTGGTAGTAATACATGTTGATTACATCACCGGCACCCAGCATTGGAATGAATTCATATACCTGACCAACTTCACCGAACTTACCACGATATACTGCTGGAATGTTAACAGGAGTTAGATAGTTGTTTTGTATTAATTCTTCTGTGATAATGTCACGATCACCAATACGGTCATAAACAATCCAAGGACCAGCACCTTGTGCTGTGCCAGTATTGCCCTGGTTAAAGAAAATAATTGGTTTGTTCATATCAGCGGGAATAGGAACCTGACCTTGACTGTTGGCAATACCTAATGTGGTATAAGGATCAGTTCTCAATGCTGGTAACTCAATGTTACGCATCATTAATTCAGCAAGATAGATACATTGTTTAATTTCATCATCATTGCTTGAACCAGTAAAGGCTTTGATGTAATCTACTAAACTGGTTGCGTCGGCGATTTGTGTTGACATTACGGATTTCCTACAAAATTAGCACCAGCGAAGAATTTGTCTTGCCCCACTGCGGCTGGATATGGCACATCTATTGGTATGGGCAATTTGCCACCTGGATAGCAGACAAAAGCATTATATTCTTTTTCTACTACCCGATAAAACTGTGCCTTCATTGTTTTATCGCGTTTGATTGTGTGCCATGACAGCCCACCAAAATACTTATTGCCGATGTCCTGTGCAATTACCTCTGGCAATTCAATCCACTTGTAACCAATTTTACCATCGGGCATTAGTGGTGCTAGTGGATCTACATACCCGGCTTCGGCACGCTCTCTATAGGCTTTACATTGTTCTACAATGTAATCTGTGTTTAATTGTTCTTTCTGAATGTAAAATTTGCCATCCTCACGACCTGTAGTTGTGCGGATATTCTTACTCAAATTAAAATCAGTTCTTTTCCAATCGCCTTTTAAGGTATTGTATAAGGCATCATTTTTTAACAGTCTGTCAGCAATACCATTGTGCGCTGTTACCAATCCACCTCGATCTTGGCGGAATTGATCCGGGTTATGTTCGGGATCAGAGTCATCCAAATAACTCTTACGGTTTCCTACATGGTCAAATTCATTATTCATGTTAGTATTTAGTGCAATAAAAAAGGCCCCGAAGGGCCTTTGTCATTCCTGGTCTTATTTCTAAGATTAGAATGATTGAGCGTCGAACGCATTTAAGCGTAGGACGAATGCGCTTGGGCGTAGTGAACCAGAGGCTCCGTAGTTGTTTGTAGAACCACCAGAAACACCAACATAAGTGCCGCTTGCAGAGATGTCGTGTAGAACACCAACACCTGCTGGGTTACGAACAATTAGTGTACCTTCCATGATGAACTGGTCTAGAGACGCATCAGCGTTCGAGAACACTTCATTGTTAGGTCCTAGGTCACGCAACGAACCCCACTGTAGAACTTCTTCGTTCAAGAAGTAGATTTGGTTACCAGCACCAACTTGGTCCATGATCCAAGAATCAAAGATTTCGTAAGTGTAGTTAAAATCGCCTTCGTATGTAGCAATAGTGTCACCACGCTCGCTGTTTACACGGTTGATACCACGGCTTGTAGGCATAGTATCGCTTAGGTGTGTGCGTAGGCTTGTTGGGCAAACAATAGTGCGGATCTTGGCGTTGAAACGCTGTTCAGCAGTAGTTACTAATTGCTTATAGATGCTAGGAGCAAATTGTTGCAACTGAGCAGTATAAGTGTAGTAAGAACTACCTAGACCTTCACCGTTGTTGGTGATAGTTGTGCTACCAGCCGCACTGGCTGTTCCACCGATAATGAAAGCACGGCTTCCACTGGTTAGTGTTTGGTAACCAACTGTATCGCTACCTTCTAAGTTGAAGTTAGTTGTGATACGGTTAGTAGAAACGCTTAGGTTACCTGTGCCGTCACCAGTGTTGAAACTGTGTGTACCAGCAAACGAGTTCAACGAACCCATACGACGACCAGTTTGAACTGGGCTTTGTAGAGCAACGTTACCGCCTTGAGCGTTGGTGTTGTCACCAGAGAAACCATATGCTAGACCGGATTGTCCAGAATACTTTGTTCCGATTTGGTCATTACGAACCAATTGTGCTTCAACGTCGAACATCAATTCGATCAATTGTTTTACTTCCTGATATGCTTGAGGATCGCCACCAGATTGTTCAACAGCACGAGCAGTACCTGTGGCACCAACTGTGGTTTGGAAAATCTGTGTGTAGTTGCCCAAGTTAGCACGGCTGTTGCTTTCTGCATTAGAAGCAGAAACAGCGGCACCTTCAGGAACTGCTTGGATTTGTGGTTGACGATAAACGTCGTTTGTCCACAAAGGCAAAGTAGAAACTACTTTACGCTTTTTAGCCATACACATGTTTAGAACAGGTGTATCGTCTTTTACGCGGTTGGACACGTCTAGGTCCAAGTCTTTCACGACAATGTCGGTCTGATAACTTGTTGTTCCGTTACCGATTGCCGAGGTTGTAATTGTTGCCATTTAAATCTCCTTTGATTTGGCTATATTATTTTAACGACCTGCTCGCGCACTTCTAATCTTAGTCAGTTGTGCCATTAGCAAGTTGTCTGCGGCTTTTTTATCACCGCCCCTGGCTTGTTTTCGAAGATCTGCAAGTTCAGATTCACCTCCCGACGGTATCTGACTGTTACTGCGTCGGCTAGTCAGTGCGGCAATACTATTACCACTCTGTTTGGCCTTGGGCTTATCACGATATTTGAATCCATCTCGGATCAATGACAAGATATGCTCATCACTGGTCACTAGGTCCAAATTTCGGATGCCTGGGACTAATTGTCCTTCGGCTCCTGCCCATCCTTTGGCAACTTTGTCACGAATCTCTTTATACACATATTCATTACGCAACTCCTTGTCCTGGAAATTCTTGCGATTGTTATCGAGAATTTCTGAAACTTGTTGTTGACGGATCTGATAGAATTGATCCACATTGGGCTTCAACTGCTTAATCACTTCACCTTGCTGTTGAATGTATCTCTCATTCTGTTGCATGGCGGCCTGTATCCTAGCAACTTGTGCTGGGTCACGGGTCTGTGCTAATTGCTGTTGAAACACAGTTTGGTAATTCTGTGTCTTTATAATCTCATCGTAACTCTTTTGCAACTGAGGACGCACAGTAAATTCCATCGCTAGTAGCAATCCTTCTGTTTGACTTTGTTTTTCTTTTAAGTACTCATCAAACTCTGAACGCTGAATCTTTAACTGTCTTGCATCTTCTGATATTGCGGCGCCTTGGCCTAGAATAGCGGCGGCTTTCTTAGCGTCGATAATGACTTCTTTGCCATTTCGCATAAACTTGAACTTGGCGTTCGGGTTTGTGTTGGCGAAATCTAAAAAGTCAATTAATTCTTCACTAGTCGAATCCTCAGTGCTTACCTCTTCAGGGGCTGTTGATTCATCGTTGCTGTCTTCACTATACTCTGCGTCTAGTTCTGCAATTTCTGGCTCGGTATTGTCGTCAGAGACTTCAACTCCTTCTGGTGCCACAGGGCTTGCGTCGGTTGCCACCGGTGCTTGACCTGTCTCAGCGGGCTTAGTAGCACTAACTTGGTTACGCATTGCGGCCATTTTAGCGGCTATTGCATCTAATCCACTACTGCTTTGTTGGACAGGGACCGTCTCGGGAGCGAGATTAGGCTTGTCCATTACTATGTTTTCCATAGTTTCTCCTGGTTATGCGTTGGGCGCCGCAGAATCAGCCGATTGCTGAGTCTGCATTGTTACCACGCGGGTCTTAAAATACTGTGCCCTTTTTAACGAGGACACAAAATTATCTATTCCACTCAATTGATTGGCAATGCTGATTCTTAGGGCATTGTCCTCTGCTGAGTGTGTTTTGATGTCTAACAAGGCATCAGTCAATTCAAATTTAAACTGATTAATAAACAGACCGAGATCTCTATTCAACAATAGGTTCTCTGCTGAAGTGCCCCAAGTCTTGACACGGTCAAGTTGCTCGGGCTTCATTGTTTTAATCGAGTTCAAATCAATTCGGGGTCGTGCATTATATGCATCGATTACTGATTGATCTAACATTTCTGTTCCATTCTAAGTGTTTTTATTTATACGCTAATTTTAGGGTCCATATGCTCTTGCCTTGTGTTCGGCAAGTAATGCATAACCTTCCAACTGCTGGCTGGCAGTATTGCCTGAGATGCCATCAAGTATCTCTTTGGCTTTGGCTTCTGCCAGGTGTGCGTCTGCTGTCTTCTTCTGATCATCAGCCGACGGTTGACGATTCTTAGCGGCTTCTTGTGCCTGCTGAATCATTTCCATAACTTCATCGTCTGTGGGCAAGTAAGCGTCACAGTCTTTGACACCCAACACATATAATGTGTCAGCAAAAGGCTTTTTAATCTTGGTATACATGGCAGGAGTTAGTGTGCCTTGTGCAACCATGCCCTGTACTGCTGTGTATAATTGTGTTTGTGTTTGTTGGATAATCTGTTGGCGCTGAATAGCATTTTCTTCTGACTTCATGCCCAGGGCCAGATCAATGTGAATGATCTTACGGTCATTAAAGTTCATGTCATCAAACGCAAGTGCATCTAAGAATATGGGTTTCTTTTCTGGATTAAATTCGGCCGCCAACTTCTTAACACCATAGTCATCACCATATTGGCACAGAGTGCGCCATACCAACCATAAGGCTTCTTTTAGACCTTCGGCACAGTTCTTAACTGTATTGTCTTGAATGATTTGGTTTGGACTTAAGGCCAGGCTTAGTTTGGCTCCTGAATTGCCAGGAGTCATTACTTCTGGGTTGAACACATCACTTGGTGTGGTCATACCAATCATGGCCATGGTATCCTGCTGAATACGGTTCATTGCTGTGTCAATGAACTGTAAGTTACCATTTGGTAGTGGCATTGGATAAATGTCGGTCTGTGGATTGAACTTTGAATCCAAAATAAAGATAGCGGCTTCGCCATCTTGAATCATTTCAAAGTCTACCTTGTCTGGCTTAACACCAATACGTGGTGTAGCCTGTAACAAGCCCATCATGATTTCACTGCGGTGGCCCGAAGTCATGTATTCCTGCATTGGAACTACACTTTCAGCAATGCTCATACCGTAGAAGTTTTGTGCCAATGGCTTGGGAACCATGTTAGCAACAGGAATGAATTCAACTTCACGAGCCGAAATAACATAGTTGCCGGAATAGATCAGTTCAATCAGTTCAAGTTCGCCATCACCATCAATGTCGTAACGGTTCCAAACTGTTAGAACTGTGACTTGTCGACTGTTGGCATCCTGTGCGGCATAGCCCTGTGCTGGTAGGCCGTTGATTGGCACAGAGTCACGAGCGTGTAAGGCCAAGTTGTTCAACAATGAGCCGGCTTGGTATGCACCAACGTTTGAATATTGTGCATGAACTTGGAATTCATCTAAATTGATGTCAGGATATAGTTCAGTGGCTTCTTGAATCGACATGGGCTTGTAAAAGCCGCAGAATGGTTGTTCTTGGATCGAAATAACTGTGGGATCACACATCCAATAGTGTTGTGCAATTGGACGGAACTTGATGTTTAGGTTATAGCCAGTTAATTTGTATTTGGCTTCATAGACAGTATTGCGATTGACAGCATCACGAATCAGTGCGTCGGCTTGATCCAATTCTATGGTGGGTTCTTCAACAGCCGCTCCGGCTTCAAAATCACCATTAGCATAAGCATCAGCAGATTCTATGCGGCTGGCCATTACTGCATCAATTTGTTCTTGCTGTAGGTCAGCAACCTGGCCTTCAAGTTCAGCCAGGACCTGTTCCATATCAATTGAGATTTTGCGTCGACTTTGGCGTAGGCTAGTTAATCCAGCATCTGCGGCCTGCTGTTCAAATGCTGTTAGTTGATCAGCAGTACCCTGTGTTGTGACATAACGCACGATCTGTTCGCGCATTGGGCTGATCAACATTTCACCATTCTTGTGCAACATGGCATCCATAATCCAGTGTTGTAAGATGGCATGTGGATCATTGTTTTGGTTTACAATCTTGTTGACCATGTCGGTGGCCTGTCTGGCCGCCACTTGATCTTCTTCATTGTCGGGCACGAATTCAAAATTGATTGAACCATTTTGTGCTAGGCCTTTGGATACCACTGCTGTGGCATAGTCTACCGATGGTTTTACAACAGGGTGAATATAATCTATGCCGTTAACTGGTTCTGTTGACTGTGTAACTGCCAGGTTAAGATAGTGATAGTCACTGGCACGATTGATGTTGTTCTTAACAGCCAGCAAACGCAAGTTAGCCGCACATTTGGCATCTAACAGGCTCTTCATCTTAACGAAGCGAGCCAACATGCCTCGTGTGTTGTTTAAGTTGCTAACGACTACATTTTTTAAATCAAGCACGGTTTTATTCCTAACATTCTATGTATTATTTAGCAGGGTTTATTCCGGCAGGATTGCATGTGCAAGTATATGACCTGGATGGTAATCATATAGGTCTTCAACTGGTTCATAACGACCAGCATATTGAGACAAAAACTCCTGGTATGCTTGTGCAACGCCTGGCAAGTTTACATCATCAAATACAATGTGTCCGGCTTTTGGGCCAATTAGGCGCATGGCCAAATGCACATCCTGAATAACATCCTCATAATGGTGACTGCCATCGATTAGCACCGAACCAACACGCATGGCTTCCACAGTGGCATCAGTTAATGTGTTGGCAAAATCACTTGAGAACTGTTCAAACAACAAAACATTAGGTAGATCCTTGATGTTGTTATATGTGTTTTCCAGTTGCTGTGGCATGTGCTGGTGTCGTTCAACTCCAGTGGTATGTGTTGTGCATCCATCTTCAACAAACGGGTCAATGCCATATATGTGCAGGTTGGGAAACGCTCGGGCAAGGTTCGCAATGCTGTCGCCATTGAACACGCCAATCTCCAAATAGTTGTAAGGGCTGTGTGCAAGTTGTTGAGTAAAATATTCATATCCTGGCTGACAAAACATATTAACTTCCTGTTGCGTTGTAGACTTGTTTCCATGCGGGACGTTCACGTTCATTGCGTAGTCGTGCCACTTGTGCATTGTGTCGAGCATCACGGAAGCGTTGTTGTGGACTGCGACTATCAAATTCTTCACTGATACCATTTAGGCATCCTAATAAGGCATAACGGCAACTGTCGATGGCGTCATCTGGATCCGAAAATCGTCCCTGTGGATCAACGAAATAGTTTTGTGCTTCGCGTAAGAATTCTGTGCAGTTTTCATTGACATGTAATGTGCCCAATTCCAACATTTGTCGCATGACATTTATACCATACGATTTATGATTGGTTCTGCGTCCTTGATCATCTGCGGGATTCATGATAGGTTCTGGATGCACATTCAATTCATACTGTTCAAACAGTTGTCTAATGCTTAAGGCCGACATTGTATATCGTCCTGGTGTTGACGCATCAGCAGGCAACACAATAGGAGTGCCGAATACTTCTGGGCGCATTAGATGATTGATGTAGTTCATGGGGTTGGCCTCTTCTACACCTTTCACAACTATCTGTGTGTGTAACCAGGCTTCTCGTTCGTTTGGATCCCAATACATTAGTGAGATCACTGTGCGGTCATTGACAAGTCCCAGGTCCAAAGCAATAATACGATGCAGACCATGACTGTTGCGGAAATCATAATCGCCAGTCCGGTAAGTGGGCCATGTTCTAATTTGGAATACTGCTCCTTTGCCCATAACAGGAACACCATTGCGACGAGCATCGCGCTCGTGTGGTAGATAATCACGCTCAAGTTGTGCCCTCGTTGAATTTAATAAGAATGGTTCGCCCCAGGGATCATATTCTGGCACATCATCCCAACTTACACGAATGTGATTGTAACCTTCTTCATTGTTCCAGAACTTTGATACAAGACCGTTAAGACCTTTTAAGGGCGTGAACGAACAAAGCACTTGACCTTGTGTAGTAGCAGTTCGAGTAACAATTTCTGAGAAGAAGTCATCGGGTGGCTGTTCGTCAAATACTGCCAGTGTCAATTTGAAACCCTGCATCTGACGCACTTCCTGTGTGTAGTTGGCAAACACTAGGTAACTGTTGCTACCCGATTGATGGCGCACTTCGACACCAAGACAGTTGGCACCATCGTTACGCATGGTGTCGAACACTATGTTGTCACGAGGGATGGCTCCTGTGCCAATGGCGTCTGCTATTTTGATATCTTGTGTGCCCAACAGTTCATTTTGCAGAACCATTGCGACCTGACCCCAACCTTCACCAGCAACCATGGCAGTGATAGGCTTGTCGAATCGCTTGCCAGTCCACCACTCGGGATATTGGCCTGTCAGGTGCATGGCTGTTTCATAACATGTGCTTACTGTTTTACCAATTCGGTTGGCGGCCAAGATGCCACGACGGTCCGACTGGCCAGTTTCAAAGAATCGTAATTGATGTTCAAATGGTCGAAAATATCGTAATTGATTGAATGCCATGTCTTCTTGCACAGCAATCACTAATTCTTCGAAACGGGCTCGCTGGTCAGATGTCATTATGCCCAAGTTGTTGACTGCTAGACCATGCTGGTCACAGACATAACGAATGGCACGACGCATTAGTAAACTGCGATCCAGCATTAGAAACCTCGACGGATTTCGTTCAGCAGTTTGGCGGCATGTGCAAGATCTAATATTTCAACAGTTGACATGCGCCATGTTCTGGGATCATCTACAACAACATCACCACGCTTGTCTAATCCAGCCTGTAGGCGTTCCATCACAAGGCGTAAGCAATGTTCTACCTGACCCGGATACTTGACACCAAAGGCCTCGCGGTGTACCGCGTTGACCTTTTGCAAGATCTTGGTGTCTGAAGTTTGTTCGCGAGCCAGGCGCTGTCTTGCTTCTTCAACTGTTTCCATTTGTCTAGCAATGCCTGCGGTATATTGACCCATTTAGTTAACAGCCCACGGGTTGTCACTGACCATGTCACCAGCCAATACAAACTCACGGTCAATCCACAAGTCCCATTGGTTGGTCTTGTTGACTTTCATGCGGCTCATAAATGCCTTTAAGCGTGTGCCCAATGGAGTAAGTTGTCCAGTTGAGTTGCGGATGATCTGTTCACCAGTGCGGGCATCAACCCATACAATCCGTTCTGGCACTTCACGACCATATTTGTTTACTTTAACACCAACTGCTCGTTGTGCAATTGGACCCAGCACTTCATAAGTGATCATGTTGTTGGCATACTTGCGGAATATAACTTGACACTTCTGATCTTGGGCACGCCATTCTGGATCAGGATGTGGGAATTGGTTTGATGCAAAGCGTGTGATTTCAGGACCAGCCGCATCAATGGCAGGATCACGCGGAGGTAATACCTTTAATGGTTCTGTGGGAATCAGTTCACGCTTGTCCAAGTATGGGTTTTGGTCACCAACAAACTCAGGATCAGGATCAATACCATTTAGACAATCTAGTGCTACTTGGTATTTGACCTTGTTGGCACGGCCCTTTAGGTTCAACACAATGCCAGTTTGGTCATAAACAAACTGTTGCAATTCAGTTGCAGTTGGGAAGTCTGTCATTAGGCCTTCCATGTCAAAGGCTGAGGCCTGTCGACTGATACGGCGTTGAACTGTTTCTGCTTCTGCGGTTGGGATTGAGTCTTCGGCCAATGTGGCTTCAGGTTGGACAGCCTCAACAGGATCTAAGTCCCATGTGTTGGTGTCAGAGGTTTTCTTATCTACTTTTTTCATTTCAGTTCCTTATAATAAAAATGCAAAGTTGAGATTGTTAACGCACAATCTCTTAAGCGTTTTCCTTAGCGGCTAAACTTCTTGGGTTTAACCACAGGGCGAATACCTTCAGCCTTGACGTCGACAAAGTCGCGTTGTGCGCGGTCACCATAGGCATTAGCGATAACATCTGCAACTGGGGCACGCTCGGCCTTGTTGGAGATGAAGTCCGTACGCTTGGCTGGCATACCCCGGTTACCAGTGCGTGGACCTTGTGCCACATTAACATTATCTTTGTGATACAAGTTTTCGCACGACCAACTGGCGGCTGTTTCTTTTGCAATCTTAACTGTGCTTCTTGCTTTTGCTGTAATCATTTCTTAAATCCTTTTAAGGTTTGGGCAAGTCTGGCACGCTGTCCCATCTTACCTGGGGCCTTTGCGGCCTTTGCTAACTTCTTGGCTGGGATGGTTTCACCTGCCTTGACGCCTAGCGATTTTCTTAGTGAGCCAGGCTTTTTAATAGCGCCAGCGATCCAATTCTTTGTTGCCATCTGACTTCCTTAAACAGGTTTGACAGGAGTAATCTGAACCAACTGTCCTGATGAGGCGCCTGTGATCACAGCAACATAAACTGTGCCCGCGATAGCATTGGGTCCAAAGTTACCAACGATGATTTCATTTTGTGTGGGAGCGATGCCTACGCTTGAACCACCGGCCGCATCACCAGTTGTGGGGTGATGTGCAACAAGTGCATCGGCATATGTGCTGTAAACGCCAGCGTAACTATAACCTGTGGCGTTGGCATTCAGCACACGGAATGTGTTTGTGGTAGTCTGAATGTTGGCAACTGTTACTGTTGGACCAGCACTAACTGATACTGTGTTACCTAATGTTACGAATGCCATTGCTTTATCCTACGTAAATTTTATCTGGGTTGCCAGGGAACTTGACACTAGCGCCGCCATCAATGCGACCACCTTGAGCGGCAGTGGCAATGGTCAACTTCTTAGCATCACGAGTGGCGCTTGGACCAACTACCATTGCGGCTGAACTGGCATTACCAACGCGAGGGCCCATTCCCTTGTTTACATCACGACCATCATTGCTGTGGCCTGACCAAGTATTGTGGCTGTAACGATTGGTGGCCCGATCGCGGTTAACACCATCGCCCATTTGTCCGTTGAACGCAAACGATTCGCCGTCACCAGTCTGGCTGGTAGTTTTTGCACGAGGGTTGATACCATAAGCACCAACACCCTTTTTCATATCATTCGAAGGCTTGCGACCTAGAGTAGAATTTTTCATTTTGTTTTCCTTTTCATAGCCTTAGGTGGCTTGACCTTTTTATAACCTTTTACATCTTGACCATGACCTAAGATGGCCTTGACGCCGTTTGACTTCATGACTGCTTGTGTAGGGTTTAGTTTGTAAACACCTTTTTTCTTCGCAACGGTCATTTGTCCCACGCTTCCTCATTCTTGCCACGAACTGCTTCCTGGCGTGTCATCTTGGTAGCACCATGTCCAATGGCTGTTGCCTCAATGACATTGTTGTGGTAATGTTCACTGCGCTTTTGGCTGTGTGAACTGTGGTGCTCACCGTCAGACTTCCGACCAACCGATCTCTTAGTAGCATAAGCAATGGCCACGGCCTGTTTAGGTGGCTTACCGGCCGCTATCTCGGCTTTTACATTGTGTGCAAAAGCACCCTTACTCTTACTTTTAATCAATGGCATAATGTTATTATTTAGTTCTTATTTTTCGGGTGCTTATGCCCGCAGATGGGACAGTCTTCCATTGTGGCCATTTCAACCACCTAGGCCAGTCTGTGGATATGTGACTGCGTTTAGTCGTGCTCGTGTTGGATTAAGTTTTGCCACAGTCTTACTATGGTATAAGCGGCTACGGTCTGCTGAGAATGTGCTGTGGTAAGGCAGTTCAAATGTTTTATGCTTCATGGTGGCATCAGGTTGGCCTTTGATGCGATTGGATGGTAGGACTTGGGCCATTATTTCTTAACTCCTGTTGTTTTAGTGGCAATTACACTTGGAGCCACTGGTTTAACAGTCACTGGCGGTGGTGCAAATGATTTTGCTGGTGTTGTCATCCAGGTTGGTTGTGTTGGCCCCGTTGATTTCCAACCAGCATTCGGAACGGCGCCTGGCACACCCCAGGTGTATTGATTTGCTGTTGGATTAGTAGTTTGTATAGTTTTAGGGTTAGCAAAACCTGGATTCATATCTTTAGGATATGGACTAGCCGCAATTTCTGCTTGCGGAACCACTGGCGGCAAATTTTTAATAGTATCATTTACTGAAGCCAACGCTTTTACATAAGGACTAGGATTAACAAACTGTTGTAACAATGGTACATTAATATTACCCCACCCAGGCGTCAATCCATAGGTTGTGCGATAATCTGGTGGTGGTGTGTAACCTGTTACAGTGGGTGTGCCCAATGCGGCCGAAGGTAAGCCAGATCCTGTTGGTAATCCTAATCCAATTCTTCCAGCACCACCTGGTAAATTTATTGCAGGATTCATCCCAGGAATGTACATTGATGGACCAATGTTAAAACTAGGCATAATGTTGAACAATGCCATTATTGTTGTACCTTTGTTAGTGCGGCCAGTGCATCAGCAAATGCCTGGCGCTTGGCTTCTACGGCGTCTTCTGCTTCATTCACTTCAACGGCCGCCAATGTTGCCGCAACCTTGCTCATGATTAGGTGATGATACTTTTGTGCCAACTGCCGATCATTTTGTCGAGCATGTGTGAAGTCTTCAGCCAACAATTCAATGTAAGGACGGCCTGCGGCTGTGTCAATTGCGCCCAACAGTCCTTGAACCGTTACTGCATTGGTTGAACCTTTGGGTCTACCAGCGCCGGGTCTTGCGCCACCATGGCCTGATGGTTTTGTTTTCTTTTCCATACATTTATTTATGGTGGATTTTTTTGAAAGAAATTCAAGTTGACACCGAAAAGGCACAAGGATTTGCGGTCAAAAAAAAGCCCCACCCATCTGTGAGGCTTTTTCCCACTGGTCAAACAGGATTACAGATTCAAACTCAACCAGTGTCGGAACAAGACATGTCAGCAATTATAATCTCAACTGCCTGTCCGGTCAACTCGTTTGGTTATTCTGTGCTGACAGTTCGATGCCCACGTGCTCTAATATACTCATTGATCAAGGCTTGATCACGCTGTAGTCTAATTCGGACTTTGACCTGTGGTATGCGTGGATATCCTTCACGACCACCTAGGCATTCATGTGTTCTTAGCACAGGCGCACTCAATGGACGACCACAACCTGGACAAGGATCTCTAGGCGGGCGTAGGTTATCATCCTGCGGCAAGTCTGGAGCAAATCTATAGTATTGTCTTATAGTTTGCCATTGGCCTGCTTGGTGTGCGTATTCAGTAACTAGCATAGTATGCGTATTTAGGAGTTTTTGGTAGTTTGGACTTAATAATAAATATCATTAACATTGAAAGGCATTGAAATGGGAAAACCTAAATTCGCTCCTCCACCACCTCGACATCAGCAGGTAAAACGACCTAGCGTTATGCAAGCATTGGAAACTGCTGTGTTACTAATGGAACAAGCAGGATGCACTGAAGAAGATATTATGAAGTATGTGCATATGATACACATGGGTTGGATACGTGATGGTGCACTGGCTCCCGAATATCTAGAATTGGTTGCACAAGTACAACGTGAACAGGCTGAGGCTCAGGCGGCCGAGGCTCGTGCTCAAGCAGTTCGTGAATCTATTACGGCCACTGCTGGCACAGGTGGTATTATTACCAGTGTTGGTGGCTGATCCAATTTGGGTCTAGGGTAGAAACTGCAAAAAATTGATCCCTACCATCCTTGGTTGTGCAGTTAACATCAGCGTGTTGTATTTACGCCACAGGCAATTTGACTTGTCGAGGCATTAATTGTATACTATAGATACAGTAACACTACAGGAGCAGACTGTGTTTGAAATCATTTTTTTAATCGTGTTTTTGGGGGCTTTGATTGCCATCAAGATCGGATTGATTGTTTGGATTGGTTGTTCGGTCTTGGGATTCATCATCGGCATGTTGACTGCCCCTCGTCAGCATCACATTACTGTAGAAACACGATCATGATTTATTTTGCAATCTTTGTAGGATCGTTCTTGTATGTTGCTATCCAGCACATAAAATGACAGCCTTTCGACATCAAAACAGCCTAAATATTTGTATGAAAGACCTCAAAAATCCCTTCTTGACCACCGTAAGGAACATAAAAAATTCCGCCAATGCTCGTGTGACTGTGCGTCAAATACAAAACAAGATCTTTGAAACTGGCTTGTGTTCAGACACTGAGTTGGAATACCTACGCACACATTCGGATTGGGATAGAGTCAATCCTAGGACGCCCAGCAATTTAGGTTAAATTGATCAAAATGACCCCTTTTCCTGGGGTTATTTTTTGTTTATAATAAATAAATGTACTTAACAGAAAGATGAAAGGAAAATTCAAATGGCTGATTCTGCAAAAGTAATATTTAATAAGAAAGAAGTAAGAAGTAATAACGGCGACACGCCGTTGCCTTACGGCATCTCTTCGAGACAGGACGCACCTGCGGTGCTACCACCCCTTTCGCCTTCAGCGAAAGAATCGGAACCAGAGAACTGTAGGGCCATTAGGAAGGAGATAGTGCAATCGCGCCCATTGATTGACTACAACTCAATCAGTTACCTGCGCTTGAGTCTGTTGAACCCAAAAGGTGCAGATCATGATGGTGCTACATATCTTAGAATGGCTGTCAACATGGATATCAGTTTCAACAACAATCCAGTGTTTCAAAAGTTCAAATGGCGTGTAACAAACAAGCGCAGTGAATTCTATGCCAACTTGCCCGAAGGGTGGGCCACTGATTTGGCATATGGATCGGCTTGGGAATACTACAATGATCTAAGTTGTACCAAGTGGATTGGCAAAGCCACTTATAGACTTAACTTTAAAGATCGCACTAGCAAAATGAAACTGGCGCCATTTACCAGTATGGTTATGTGGACACATGGTGAAACAATGAACTACCGGTTATGGATTGAAAATGCCGAAGTGGAAGGTGCTTTTAATCTAGAAGGTGGGGGCCGATATTTTATGGCCGCCAGTCAGCCCATAAAGAACTTTAGACCCTCTGGTATGCAAATAATACCCATTTGAAAGGAAACAGGAAATGAAAATTAAGTATAGCCCCCGCATCGCAGGAACCGCCGTATATTGGGATATGTCAAAAGAAGATCAGTCATGGATCATGCGTCAGTTGGAACAACTGCAAATTGAAGTCAACGAACGCAGTATCAGTAGAAACACTGATGACCAAAACTTGATTGAGTATTGGAACACAGCCAATAAAGAATTGGGTTATGCACCCCGACACAGCAGACAAAACACAGCGGCCAGTTTAGTTGGTGGTGTGTTGCGTAACATGCGTCTTGGCAACACTAGAGATCTAACAGACAAGAACTGCCGCAAAATAGCCACTGTGTTTGCAGACATTGTGTCAGGTCAGGACCAACAGTTATTTCCCAACATGCGTATACAAGCAGTGGAGTTTGAAGAGTACGGGATGGCTCGTGCGCCAACTGTGATGGAACAGTTGTTTGTAGAAGAGTAGTCAAAACAAAGCCCCGATTGCCGGGGCTTTGAACTAGATAGTTTTTACGTTACTCTAACAGGAAAATCGGACCTATGTCACTAAGCCCATCCAGTGACACAATGGCTGTAGCGTACTGGACATAATTATTTATCTTCGTAATTTTTCAACCAGGCATATCCATCTCGAATTCCGGCTCGCCAAGCACAGGCTTTTTTAATGTCAATACCAAAACGAGCCGCAATTTCTTTGGGTCTACTGTTTTTAATGAATAACATTTCTTCAATGGTACGCTTGTATTGTCTGCCCAGTTGCTGTTTGTGATCACGGCTATGTTTGCCCACGCTAACATGTCCTTGTCGTCCATTGCGATACATGTTGACGGTGCGTAGACTGGCATCGCCTAACATCAAATGATCGGGATTCTGACAGGCCATATTACTACAACTATGCACTACCATTTCACTGCTGGCTATAGCACGACCCAACTTGATACGCATACCCACACGATGTGCTACCAACATAACACGTTTGTCATCGGCGTATCTACGACCACCAATAAATCCATACCCTTGCCTATGTTTAGGTCCAGTATAAGGCCAGCAGGCTGTAGGACCTGCCGATCGATCAATCTTTGACCAATAGGCCTCCGTGTTGACTGCAACATCAAACAAGTTATCTAAGTTTCTATATCTTCCTCTTGACATGTTATTTCCCCTATATTATTATTTAGTCATAAATAAACATATAGGAATTGAAATGATTGGATTAGAAAAATATTTGCCCAGCGCTCGTGACACATGGACATGGCAATTGGCACAACTAACAGATGTGCCTGACATTGTTGCTATGGCACAGAGTCACTTTCAGTCTGAGATGGACCAAATTGTTGTGGCTGATCCTGCGCTATTTGGTCGTAATATCAGCATTGCTGTGCTTACACAAATGCATGATGCACGACAAGAACAAGTGTTGGTAGCCAGAGATAAAACCGATGATCGACTGGTGGCTTGGGCTTGGATCAGTCGTGGATCATATACCACATACAGTCGTGATGAAATGGCCGAAGCCCGCTTTGTGCATTGCGATTTACGATTACCTTTACGTTCAAGAATAACCATAACAGCACAAGTACTACAACAATGGTACCTGTGGTGCATAATTGGCGGCATACCAGTGTTGGTTTCAAGTAGCATTAGAAGTGAACAGTCGGCGTTTATGCGATTGCATGAACAGGCTGGATTCAGTGTTCGTGGATCAATTGGTTACATAAGGATTACCTATGACGAATAGTTTATGGTCAAGTTTATTTGGTTCGGCTGGATCTACACAGTTAAACCCAGCACAACAACAGCAATTGAACCAACAGTTTAATCAAGCCTACAGTCAACTGGCACAACAGTCTGCACAACAAAGTTATCAAATTTATAATCAATATGCACAGCAGGCAATGAATCAGCAATATGCGGCCCAACAACATCGGGCGTATAATATGGCAAGAGATCAATGGATCGATCAACGTTACATGATCGATGGAAAGTATATGAGTCTACAAGAATTTGTAGACTTCATTTGGCCTGAGGACTGCCCAGAAAAAACGTTCTTCGTATTAAAACACACAAAGGAAACCGGAAATGATTGAAGCGATTGGAAAGCGACTTATTATTGAGCGAGTCGAAACAGAAAAGAAAACATCAAGTGGTATTGTATTGCAGTATGATCACACACAAAGTCCACGTGCTCGAGTGGTCAGCATTGGTGATGAAGTTACTATCAAAATGTCAGTGGGTGATGAAGTTGTGCCTGACTGGAACAAAGTTATGCATACCAAATACAATAATCGAGATTACTTTGTTATTGATCAATCAGACATTTATGGACGTTACAATGAAACAGCCAACATCATTGAACCGGGGATCAATCATGGTTAAACTTGTTATAGAAGATACTGATTTAGAACGCACCGATGATCTAGTAATAGATCGTATTGAAATTGTTATAGATAGTGCCCGTGAAGATAAGGTTGAACTTTATATCTTAGATACGCTGGGCGAGCGTGTTGAAGGCGGAACGTTTGATCGTTCAGCGTTTATGACTCATGTTCTGAAGTTTTATAATGAGCACTACTAAGCAGATCTTTGATTTGTTGTAGGCTTGATTCAACTCGGGCAAATTTAACATCTACTTGATCAAATCGGTCTAGTAGATGTTGATATCTTGCTTCACACTCTGAAAGATGATCTTCTAGTGTGGGCAATGCGTAAACATTACTCTTCGGTGTCATCGCGCTCTTCCAATGTAGATTCGATCATCCAACGGAATTTGACGATTTGACCAATTTGGTCTTGTGCAAAGTTTGAGATATCAATATAGTTAACTGCTTCTGCCGCATCATTTAATTCATGATACTGATCAACCATGGCTTCCAATGATTCTAATACTTGCTCTAGCAATTCATCTGCTGTGCCTGTGGTGGGCATATCAACGATAGGACTTAATGCTGTCACGGTTGCAAGATCATCTGGCATATAAGCACGAACAGTACGCAACTTCTCGGCAATAGTATCGATATTCGCTTGAAAATATTCGTAGATCTTTTGCAGTAACTTGTGGTCCTGATAAAAAGTTCTTGCACGTAGGTTTACATGTGCAACATGGCTTCGGTAGTAACTAACGAAATTGGCCGCAAATGTTTCTTCTAATACTGTTTGTAAATTTGTTAAGTCCATATGAATATTTATAGTCCTGTTAGTTGGCCCAATTGTTAAGGTGTGATTGTTGGAGCCATTGCTCTACGTTTACGTAACTCTTCATCTTCATTGGCATTTAATCCACCACTGTGCATCAGTAACTGTGCGCCCATAACAGGTGCACTTCCTATTACTCTTGCCACCGGAGCAACAACTCGACCAACTGTTTGTGCAGTACGTTCAGCAACTGGACCGTATGTCTTTGCCAAGTTACTCATGCGTTCAATAAAATTACCAGCAGTTGGATTTGCTTGGGCGGCCTGTGCCGCGGCTTGTTGTGCTCGTTGTTCTAAAAATTGTTGTCCTTGTGGACTAAATGGACGCCCAGCACTGGTTGTTTGTTGTGTAGGAGGTTGATTGATTGGAATTTTAACTCCAGGACTGCCACCAGGTGCACCACCAGGTGCGCTAGACACAACAGGACTGCCTGGTGGATATGTTGGTGTAGCACCGCGCATGTTATTGTAAGTTTCTAAACCCTTACGAATTATATCAGGACCATATTTGTATGCCGCAACACCTGTCCCAATTGTAGCAAGTCCAGATGCAACACCGCCAAGAATATCAGGAGTATAAGCACCTGCTAGGCCACCAACTTCAGCCATACGACTAGGTTCTTCATTGGCTGGAACAGGTTGATCCTTGGTGGCAAGATACTGATTGATTTCTTCATCAGTATAACCTGCCGCACGGGCTTCTTCAATTTTCTTTTGTAATTCTGGATCCATCTTATCTTCCTAAAATATCAGCCAGTGGTTTAGTTTTAATCCACTTGCCAGTAGCCGCATCATATTCTGGAACAGGGAATCGACGATAACCTTCACGAACAGCATTAGTATCACCACCATTCTGTTGAATAAATTCGATACGCTTCTTAGCAACGTTAGTATATATGTCAACCAATTCTTGTTGCTTTCTACGCCACTCACGTTCTAATTGTAAAGTATTGGTTGCTTTGCTATCAATTGCCCAGTCTGCTTTGTAGCGACTCATATCGGCGTTGAATTGACTTTGAGCCATGCCATTGTATGCCGCCAATGCTGGAACCTTAGTTGGATCAACATTTCGTTCACGGTTAGCACGTTGTTCAGCATCACTGACTGAACCTGCACCGGCTGTGGATTTCAATGAAGTTGCATTGATTGTAGCATTTAAATTGATATAATCAGCAAGAGCACTTTGTTCAGCAGGACTTAATCCTAAGTTGGCTAAACGTTCACGTACCTTGTCATCACTCTTGTCAACTTTACCTGCCAAGATGTCACGAACAATAGTCCATGTTTGATCGCTTGGACTACGACCAGCACCATTGGCAAGACCAAAGATCTTATTGGAATCAATGCCTGGGCGGTCAAAAATAGCAAATTGTTGCTTGCGAATATCACGTACAGTATTGCCAGCAGTGGCTTGTGGAGCAACTTCGCTGTCTAAATATTCATTAAACTTCTGACTACGTGCGCCACCAACTTGGATTGCTTCTTTGCCAGCCGCTGTACTTAATTCTCGCTGTTCTCTCATACCAGCAATACTTGTGCTAGGAGGTCCGCCTACGCGAGGAACACCAGTAATTTGTCCACCACCTTGTTGTACTTGTACTGGAGCACCGGCAGGAGCACCGGCAGGAGCAGGAGCACCACCAGGTCTTGGAGCAGTTTGGCTACCTGGAACTTGTGATGTTTGTGTAGAAACAGCAGGTGGTGTGCTGATTGTCGCGCCAGCACTACCAGGAGCAACCACTTGCCCATAACCATAACGATTCAAGAACAAGTTACGTTCATCTGGTGACATGGCACCTTTAAGAGTTTCATACTCTCTCATCATGTCTAATATATTACCGCTGTGTTTCTTATACAGATCGTTAGCCAATCCGTAATCCATCTTGGCGGCCGCAGTTTGTACGCTCTTCTCAAGACCAGGACGACCTGTGTATGCTTTACCAGCATCAGGACCTGTAGTAATAACATTATCATATGTTCCTGTGATGCTGTTAAAACGTTGACGATATTCTTGACCAGCATTTGGATCGCCTGCTGGAATAGTATAACTAGCCGCAGTGGAACTAAATGCATGTGTTCCGGGTTTGTAACCTTGTGCTTGAATAGAGGCCTTGACATCATCACTTTGACGGCGGCCACCTGCATCCCATGCACCAATTACAGTACCATTTTTATCATACTGAACAGTATAGTGTTTTCCATCAACTGTGGCTTGACCAATTGGCTTTTCGTACTTGCCAGAAATTTTATCTTGTTCTTCTTTGGCCAGTTCGGTGAAACCCAAACGATTCAACAAATAAGCACGGATATAACTGCCTTCGGGCTTGTTGCTGGCTAGGTCTTTGGCAACAGTATTGGCCGCACCACGATCACCTTGCGCCGCACGATCAGCAATATCTTTGGCTTTATTTTGTTCGCTTGTTTGCGAATGTAGTTGGAATGCTTTTTCACCAGCCGCACGTCGTACTTCTTCTGGATAATCTTCATTGCCAGCAATCTTGTGCCAAGCGGCCGCATTTGTGCCAGCCTTGATCATATCATTGGACCAGGCTGGCGGAGCCTCTGCTCTTACTTGTGGTGCTGGAGCGGGTGCTGTGGCACTAGGCATAACAGCATTTACAGTCATACCAGGGGCCATTCTTACATTCTGTCCAGTAACTGGAGCAGGCGCTGGAGCAGGCGCTGGAGCAGGAACCGCACCTGCGACCATTGGACCGGCTACTTGCACACCAGGACCTGGTTGTGGTAATTCAGGTAATGTTGTAGGTTGTGCTACTTGTTCAGGACTAATAGCGGTCACAGGTTCTTGCTGTGGTACCACCTGTGGTTGTGCTACGGCTCGTGTTTGTGCTACCACAGGTGTTGGTTGTTGTACAATTGGCTGTTGAGGCATCTGCATACCAACTGCTGGGACGGCAGGCATTTGCATACCTTGTGAACTAATTGGCATCTGTGGTGCCAATGAATAATCAGCACCTATGCTATAATCTTGTGTAGGAGGTGGAGTACCAACTTCAGTTTTGGTTGTTATAGTCTCTGGACGACCATTGTCGCCATATTGAATAGTCGTAGATTTGGGTTTGGTATTACCATTCAAGTCCACACCATAATTTTGCATCATGCGATTATTCATGTATGCTTCAGGATCAGTAAATGGCTGAGTTGCCTGATCCCATCGGGCTTGTGCGTATCTAGCCGCGATATCACCGAAATCTATTGCCATTGTTTAATCCTTAAATTTTAATGCCCATGTCATACTTACTAGAAGTTGCTGTGCTACCTTGTGTGCCACCAAACTGACCAGTATAACTTTGTGCAGGTGTTCCAAACAATACGCTGGCATATTGATTGTATAACTGCTGTGGTGTCATAGCGGCTGTAATCTTTTGTCCTGCGGCACCAATTGCTTGTCCTAAACCACCTTGGCCTAATTGTGCTAGACTTTGTCCTGCGGCCAGACGTTGTGCCGCAATATCTTTCAATACACCAGCCGCGGCCTGTTGTTGTAAGGCTTGTGTTTGTCCGGCTAATTGTGTATTGGCCAAGGCTTGTCTTGCACTACCAATTTGTCCAGCACCACCAAAGCCTGCTTGTAAGCCTGCCAAGTTTTGTTGATACTGTGCTTGTGCAGGAGCCAATGCGGCCTGTAATTGTTGTGCTTCGTAGTCATTGCCAAACAAGTTTTGTAGTCCAGTGATACCAGTGCGTAAAGCACTTTCACCTGTACCGCCCAATGTTTCTTGTGCTAGTTGTGCAATGCCACCTAAATTTTGTGCGGCCGCACCCACACCACCTACGTTTTGATTGTAAACATCTTTGGCACCAGCAACTGCTTGTTGGAATGATGGTTGAACGGTACTGGTAAAAAAGTCTGTTGCCGCTCTAATTTGTGCCAACTGCTCTGGTGTTGGTTGTGCTGTTTGTATTGTGGTTCCACCACCTTTACCCATACTCATTGTGTTATTCCTTTATTACTTTGGCCCAAATTGGCTCATCATTGTTTGTGCGGTTGCCGGATCCATACCCATGGCAATATAATCCTGAAATGTCATTTGTGGAGGTCCACCCAATCCACCCATCGACAATGGATTTTGATGCAATGGATCTGCAGGACCACCTACCAATACTGGTCCACCCATGCCAGGCAATGAATTCATACCACCTAATGTAGTGTTGTATTGATCTCCAATGGG
>Ga0213922_1000356_pt1 | contig 24690 bp, 22 predicted proteins | sample McNCre2917MG_FD_165060 | JGI IMG/M metagenome (GOLD analysis project Ga0213922, IMG submission 165060) | Freshwater microbial communities from McNutts Creek, Athens, Georgia, United States - 29-17 MG | ecosystem: Environmental > Aquatic > Freshwater > Creek | place: USA: Georgia | collected... | reverse complement strand
CACCGCAAGGATGCCGCCAAAGATCATATTGAGAGTTGACTGGTCCATCACACTGCCACCGCTCCAACCATGTCAGGCTGCGCCATGACCCATTGATAACAACGCGCCAAGAACGTGTCACCGGACTGAACTTCTATTTCGCTAATAAAACAATTATAACGCCTTATATCAACTTCACGAAGAGATTCGTTTTGCGGATTAGTCGCATAGGCCGCAAGATCAATTATGACCCTAAAACGAAAGTCCATATTTGCTGTGCGAAGAATGTTGACATTTACAATACGGAAATACGCGCCAGAAAACGACACGCCATATTGAGATTGAAGAAGGTCAAGCTGTATTGCCATGTTGCACCCTATGCGTAAGTGACTTCGACGGTTGTCGCCAAAGCTTGCCAATAGATTGAGGTTGCAGAACCAGTAACTGTAATTGCAAGACACCCATTAGAAGTGTCAGCAGATACAGCCACAGCCCACCCCGGCACGTTGCTTATTACCGTAGTTGTTGGAGTTCCAACAATTGTTGTAGTAGAGGCATTTCCTTCTCTGCGAATTAAACCCTCAATTTTCCATGCAGCAGCATTTGTCCCAATAGATGCTTTTTCTCTTGCTGATACAAGAATACTAAATGTGTAAGCGGAATTGTCTTGGATTATTAATTGATTTAACGATCCGGCAGAACCAAGATCAGAAGTCAACAATGTTGGCGTTGATGTTGTGGTAATAACACACAACGGAAGTATGCCAAATTGTGATCCTCCAAAAGTAGCTCCAGAACCAAAACCATATTTGTTTATTTCTCTTGCATATCCAAACGCATTAAACGACATAGAATTGTTGCCGCTTGAATTTGAGTAATATCCAATCGCTGTTGAATACGACCCAGAAGCAGTAGAGTTTGCACCGATAGATAGAGAAGTAACAGCACTGGCGGTTGCTGCTCTACCTATAGCCACAGATGAAGACGCAGAACTTGCTGATGGCAATTGGTCGCCAGACAAATTTTTTTCTGCATATTGCAACATTGTCTTTTTTGCACCGGTATTCCAATTTGTACCGTTGCAGATAATTTCACAGCCCTCAAATGTTCTCAGGATACGGGTGGTTGTCCCATCTATTGTTTCAGATCCAGACGGATCAATCGTGATAGTTCCAGTGCCAGTATTCCAAATTGTGCAGTTAAATCCAGACCCAAGGCTTGCGGCAGCGGTCAACGAAACCGTAAATGTACCGCTAGTGCAGTTGATAATTGCGCCAAGATCACCGGAAACAACCGTATATGCGGCTGTTTTGTTACTAATCGTATAATTTGACGCACCACCACCAGCCGGTGTTGCCCACGTTCCATCGCCACGCCAAAAAGTCGATGATGATGCGCCCGTTCCAGATCCAAGATTTGTTACGGCAAGATTTCCCGTTACGCCAGTGGAAAGGGGTAATCCCGTGGCATTAGTTAAGGTGCCGCTTGAAGGCGTTCCAAGAGCGCCACCATTGACGACAAAGGCCCCAGCAGAGCCGGTGTTGACGCCCAAAGCTGTCGTGACGCCAGTACCTGTGGTGAGGCCAGAAACAGCCGTTCCTGTCGATGCGTAATAAGAAAGCTGACCACTTGTACCAGAATTGACAGTACCAGAACCGCTGCCACCGGGTGTCGCCCATGTTCCATCACCGCGCCAAAATGTTGTGGATGAGGCACCTGTGCCAGATCCAAGATTAGAGACAGGAAGATTCCCGGTAACGCCTGTGGAAAGCGGTAGACCAGTGGCATTTGTAAGCGTGACTGAAGTTGGGGTTCCAAGAACTGGAGTTACAAGCGTAGGGCTTGTGCTGAGAACAACATTCCCGGAACCTGTAGATGATGTTACTCCAGTGCCGCCGTTTGCCACAGCAAGCGTTCCGGATATATGCGTGGTTAATCCAATCTTGCCCCAAGAAGGGGCTGTTCCTACACCACCAGAAATCAGCGAATTGCCAGTGGCAACGTCAGCAAGTTTGGAAAGCGCTGTTGTAGTGCTGGCATAAAGAAGATCGCCAATCGTATATGAGGCGTTGCCGGTTCCGCCCTGAGCCGCTGTAAGCGCGGTTGTAAGGCCAGTGATGCTGGTGATGTCACTATTAGCGCCGGATGCGGCAGCGCCAATTCCCGAACGAGCCGTGGCAGCAGTTGTTCCGCCAGTTCCACCGTTGGCGACAGCTAGCGTTCCGGCAAGCGTCACAGCGCCAGAAGTTGCGGTGCTTGGTGTAAGACCGGTCGTGCCCGCACTGAATGTTGTGACAACCCCGGATATTGCGCCAAAGGACAGGTTTCCCGCACCGTCAGTTTTAATTACCTGATTTGCCGTGCCGTCCGCTGTTGGGTATTTCAGCCCAGCAGGATTGTTCATCAAAAGCTTTACAGTTCCGGCAGAATTTTTGGCGTAAAGAGCCATATCTGCGGTGTTGTAATTGATAGCCAATTCGCCATTGGCAAGATTTACCCCTAAAGGAGCCGCGCTCGCAGTTGCTGAGCGATAAAGCTGGATCGGGGTGTAACCTGTCGCGGCCATCGTGCTACCTCAGATTTTCAAGCTTATAGAGCGTCTTCATGTGAAGGCCAGCGAGATCATCAAGCAGATTTTCGAGCGCCGGGATATTTTTGGCGATCTCTTCGCGATTTTTCGTCAGCCAAAGCATTTCTTCCTGAACCAGTTTTTTAGCGTCATCAATGCTGTCTGGCAAGTTCTCTACCTTGCCAAAGCCGCCCTGATATGCCTCGACAATCTCGTCTAGCTTGTCGATGACGCCATCATAGTAATGTCCAAGAGCCTTGTGCTCAGAATAGGAATCCGTACTCCAATGCCGCATATGGGCTTGGTTCCGGGCCTTGAACATCCTGACGATAAGCTCTTCGATCATCCTAAACCCCTATTCTGCGGCAAGTTTAACCGATTCAGGATCGGTTGTCACGAAGTCCAAATTTTTCTTCAGGCGTTCGTCATTGGGGTCTTTTTCTACCGCCAATCGAGCTTGTTCGATGCAAATTTCAGGCAGTTTGAGGTGCCAAGCAGCCAGACTGGCTAAGTCGTGAGGCCACGCACCCCACACGTTGGGGTCTGACGTATGGACATGATCCGGCTCTGTGATCCGCAGCGCCCGCATGGAGTAGGCGAAACACTCTTCCCATCGGTTCTGAGTGTACATAAGCATGGCTAGATTGCACCAAGGCTCACGGGTGCCGGGGGCTTCAGCAGCCGCCAGATGAAAATTTCTTTCGGCGTCATATGGATTGCCAAGCTTGCTGTGGGCATTGCCCATGACACGATAGGCGAACGCTTTTTCGTGCCACCACAGGTCAGCAGGAATATGCAAGTACCGCTGAAAGGCTAATATGCAGTCTGCCCACCGTTGGCGGTAGCTTAGCTCGCGGGCGTAGTAGAACGCGCTGCGAGGGCAGCTTGGATCTTCCTTGGCCGCCTGCTCAAGCATGTCGAGATACTGTCCGCGAGGCTTGGTTGGATCTTGGTCGTGGCGTATCAGCACCATGTCCGTGCTAACGGGCTTTTCCGGGTATCTGTTGTCTGGAACCAAAAGCTCATGGCAAGGGTATTGCCACCGATAACCATGCCGAGCGTGAATGCGCCGTGGTCTGAACACGATGCCGTTCCCGCAGTCGAACAGAAAATCAAGACGAGTGGCTCCGTCAACCCAAAGACGCTCAATTTCATTGCGCCATCCCGGCTGAAGAATCTCGTCTATGTCTAGGCTGATGCAGACATCCACATTGCTAGGAACAAGGGAAAGAGCAGCGTTGCGAGCAGTATCAAAACGCCAAGGGACAACGCTAATATGGTGAACAACCGCGCCACATCCCCGTGCCACTTCTGCGGTATCATCATCGCTCCCGGTGTCTGCGATAAGGATAATATCTGCGTCTTTTGCAGAAGTGCAAAAACGCTCCACAAGCTTAGATTCATTTTTGCTGATTGCGTAAACGGCTATTTTCATTTTTCCCTCAGAACATGAAGAAGAAGTTGCCGCCAGCAGTGATAACCGGAGGCGCAGTAAATATCCACCCAGAGTTGCCACTGACATTGGTTGAGTTTGCGCCTGCATACCAAGTCGCACCACCGGTTGCAGCACTGTCCTTCAAGCTGAGGTAGTCAGAAGATACCGTGCCTGATGCCTTTGACAGCGTTGCTGCCGTGCCAGCCACCGTACTTGTGATTGTCACCAGATTGCCTGCGATGCCGCTGACAGTCCAGTTGGTGACAGTCTGAGTTGTGCTTGACGTAAAGGTGAACGCTGTTGGTTGAACGCCATTGGCGATAGTGGTGAAGGTGTTGCTACCGCTGATCGTCAACGCGCCAGCACCGTCATTGGATAGAGTGCAGTTGAAAGTTGAACCGCCGCCAACAAACGTCTTGGCAGTAGCGGCAGTCATACTGATTTTGCCGGTCCCTGTTCCTGCTGTTGTCGTAAATCCAGTTGGCTGGGCATTATTGAAAGCAGTGGTCGTCGCGTCAGTGACCGTTAATGTGCCGCCATTGAATGTCAGGTTTTTAGTTCCAACCGCAGTAACGAATGATGTGGTTGTGAAAGTGAAACCCGCAAGATCAAGCGTTCCTGCGGTTATGGTGTAGGCTCCGATTGAGTTGTTCGCGCCTTGCGTCAACGTCCCACTAGTATGAGTAAATGCCAGCGCAGTGCTGATGTTTTTAGCGGTGACAGAACCCGTCACCATCGTGAAAGATGATGCACCAGAGATGGTTTTGCTATTGCCGTCGAATGTACCATTGGTGAGGGTTAGTGCGCGAGTGGCTCCCATCGTCAACGCATCGGCAAGTTTAACTGTACCGCCAACCCCATTTACTGTTATGGGGAAATCAAGTGTTTTTCCGTTAGATGTAAAAAGCTGCGTTCCAGATGTCGCCCTAAATGTCACCAAGTTACCGGAGGCAGCAGGAGCGCCAGCAGTTGCAGAGAAAGTCAAATTGCCATACACGGATAAAGCATTCCATGCACCTGAAAAAGTGCCGCTAAAACCGGTAAAATCTAAATTTTTTACGGCAGAGCCACCACTAAACATTGTTATTGCGTAAGTTCCAACATCTACCAAATAATTCATGCTTACAGCTTCTGTTGGTGCCCCAACAGCTATAGTTGACGCAGTTGCGCTATTGTTTGAAATGTAAAACAAAGATGTTCCGGTATAACTAAAAGCAGCTGCCGTAGTGCATAAATTATTTTGAATTATTGAACCACTTCCAATAACTTTTACAGAGCCAGATGTTCCAAAAGCTAATGTTCTTGTGAGCCCTGAACCACCATTCCACAAGCCCGATATTAATTGAAAATTGTTGAGATCAAGTGTTCCTTGCGTATGCGATGTTGTTCTGGTCGAAACGGTGGTTGAAGAGCCGACCGTCAGGTTATCTTGCAACTGCCAAGTTCCGCCAGCACCATTGAAGGTGACGGGAAAATTGAGCGCAACCCCACTTGTCTTGATGGTTTTGGTTCCTGAAGTAGCGCCAAATGTGCAAAGAACCGCAGATGCGCTTGTCGTCATTGTTGAACCAGTAGGGATGGTCCAATTCCCATAAATTGTACTAGCTGCGCCAAGAAGGAACGCGCCACCGAAACTTGTAAAATTCATATTATTTCCGCTACCACTATAAGTTAGTGTATATGTTCCGCCAGTGAAATTGAATGATATTGACTGCGCTTCCGTCAATACGCCTGCGGCAACAGTTATGGCCGACAGGCCAGAACTTGTCACATTAACAACAGGTGTTCCCGTAATGGTCAATGCAGTTACAGTTGCAGTTGTCCATACAGTTCCGCTTGTTGCAGTGCAAGTGATGTTGCCAGTTCCAAATGCGAGCGTTCTGGTATTTACGTTGTTGGAATCGAATGTCGTGCAATTTAACTGATAGCTTCCAAGATCAAGCGTTCCAGCAGTTAAGGTATACGGTCCAGTCGTATTATTTCCAATTTGAGTGAGGGTGCCGCTGGAATGCGTGAATGTCATAGCGGTGGACAAATTTTTCATAGTTACGGAACCAGTCAGCATTTGCACAAATGTGCCGCCGCTGATTGTCTTGTTGTTTCCGTCAATGCTACCATTAATCAATCCAAAGGATCGAGTAGAGACTATCGTTACTGCATCAGCAAGAAAAAGGGTTGCGCCGGGATTGTTGATCGCAGTTTGCTGCGCCAGCGTTATCCCGTTCATGGTCAATGTTTGCGTTCCAGATGTTGCCTTAAAGACAAAACCCAGAGTGGATGTTCCCATCGTCATATTGCTGGAAAAAGTTATGCTGCCATAAATGTTTCGATCAGTTGCGACAGTTCCAAGTGCCCCGCCGTATCCTGTTGTTCCGCTATTCACAAAATTTAGACTTCTGAACGAATGTCCAGCCGTCAACGTGAGAGCGTAGGTTCCTCCAGTAAAATTAAACGAAATAGAATTTGCCTCAGATAAAGTACCGGGACTTATCACTGTTAAAGTAGCGCCAGTATATGGGTAATTGACAACAGGAGTTCCTGTTACGGTAAGACCTGTTATGGTGCTGGTATTCCACGGTGTGCCGCCCGCTGCACTAAGCGAAAAATTTCCAGTTCCGAATGCGATTGTGCGGGTATTAGAGTTGTTAGCATTGAAAAACCCTACAGTTGCTGTCTGATTGTTAAGATCAAAAGTTCCTGTGGTAAGGGTCAAGGTTCTGGATGAACCTGTAGTCATAGCATCGGCAAGTTTTACAGTTACTCCAACGCTGTTAATGTTTATCGATGTATCAAATGTTCTTCCATTTGATGTAATTAACTGAGTGCCTGAAGTTGCCGCAAATGTTTGCGTTCCTGTTGTACTCCATGACATTGCAGAAGTGCTTAGAGTTACGTTTCCATAGATTGTAAGGGCCGCACTCGTGACACTTCCCGCAAATCCTGTAAAATCTAGATTTTTAACAGTAGTGCCGCCAAACGAAAGACCATAGCCTCCAGCTTTGATTGCAAATGATACGCTACTTGCTTCTGGCAATGCGCCTAAAGAAATAGTTATATTGGTAAGACCACTATAAGTAAGGTCAACTTGCGGAGTGCCGGTAATAGTCAGCCCGGTAATAGTAGCCAAATTCCATACATTCCCAGAGCCGGTGCATATTATTTTGCTTGTCCCAAATGCTATGGTTCTCGTTGTTGAGTTTGAGCTGTTGAACAGCCCACAGGTTAACGTGAATCCATTTAGATCAAGAGTGCCGCCACCGCTATAGGTGAATGTACGCGATGTCCCGCATACAAAGTTGTCAACCAATTGATATGTATTCCCAAACCCACCATCCGCCACAGTGACGTTTGCTTCAATCGTTGATCCGCCGCATCGAATAGTTCGCGTTGTGGCTGAGTTGGCCTGAATGGTTATATTGGAACCTGACCAACTTATAGGCGTTGAGACATTGAAAGAACCCAATATGGTAGTTGAGCCAGTAAGATTAAACGTCACAGTTCCAGCGGACACATTGAAATCAAAAACGGTTGGTCCTGATGCACTAATGACAGTGTACGTAGTGGCAGATGTAAAAAAAGCATTGTCGCCACTGCCCGGCACTGATGCACCAGTTGGTGTGAGCGTAGGGCTAGCCGACCAATTAGAAGTCAAACTGAAGCTATTGGTGCCGCCCGGAACAAAATAACGATCTGCCATCGATTACTCCTATGGCGCGTCTGCGGGCATCTCGACAGGAGGCGCTGTCACAATGGCGTACCAATTGTCATAACGAGCCTGCTTCATTGCGGCAATCTCATCTGGCGTCAGTTTTCCATATTCCTCTGGGCGCATGACAAGCGCATCGCTGAGAACATATGGCTCCGCGCCAATCTGAAACTGATCTGCCAGACGGCCGTCTTCAAGATACACAATACCCATAGCTCTCCCCTTTAGGCTGAAGCGACACAGCGCCATGTTGTTGTGGCAACATTCCACACAAACCCAACATCAAGACGGTTCGTCGTCACTGTTGTCGATGGCAGCGTCACGGTTGAAGACTCAAACTTCGCCCCCCAAGTGATGGCGATAGCGCCAGTTCCGGTGATCGAAATCCAGAGTTTTTGACCATTGACTGGTGTGCCCGTCAAATTGGTTGTGAAGGATGTGATGGCGACACTTTGCCCCGTAATCACCATCATATCATAGCTGTCGGTGTTCAGCGTAGGCGTGGCGCTGTTGGCCGTGCTGGCGAGAACACGCGGTTGCACCCACTTGTTTGTCAGCGTCTGAGTGTCAGTCGTTCCAACCAACGCGCCAGATGGGGCCGTCAGAGACGTTCCCCATGCTGAACCAGTCGAAACAGCTACGCCAGCGCCGGGGTAAACCGTTGGTCCTGTGGCTCCTGTGGCCCCTGTAGGTCCAGTTGGTCCCGGCACTGTCGAATCTGCTCCGGTGGCACCAGTAGGACCAGTCGGTCCTGTAGGTCCGGGAACCGTTGAAGCAGCGCCTGTAGGCCCTGTAGGCCCTGTAGGCCCCGTGGCCCCCGTCACGCCGTTTACGAGCGCCAAAAAGAGGGAACTGTTGTTAGCAAACCCGGTCGTGCCGGTGCCGCCAGACGAAATTAGTGTGACAGGATACGTCCAGTAGCTGTTGGCCGCACCGGGATTGGTGTTGGTGGGCGTCCCAGATATTGTCCATTTTTGATAGTTAGCGCTGGCATTTTGATCTTGAATCGTAATGACTTCGGTTTGCTGGAGCAGAGCCAAGAAAATATCAATGTCTTCGTTGTTGTCAGTCAGGTGGCTGACATTGATGCTTGTCGAGCTAATCTGCGTAGCATTGTTCCAAAGCAAATATCCATTACCCGGATAGCCGGATGTGCTGGTGGTATTGGCCTTGTAAAGAAACAGGCTCGATGATGTTCCTTGCGGGCCTGTTGCGCCCGTAGGCCCCGTAGGCCCTGTTGCGCCAGTGCTGCCGGTGCCTCCTGTTGCCCCCGTTGCGCCCGTACTTCCTGTAGGCCCCGTAGGCCCTGTCGGTCCCGGAACCGTAGAGTCGGCTCCCGTTGCGCCGGTTGGGCCGGTGGGGCCTGTCGGGCCAGTGCTTCCCGTAGGCCCCGGAACAGTTGAGTCGGCTCCGGTCGCGCCCGTAGCGCCGGTATTCCCGGTCGGCCCTGTGGGACCGGTGGGGCCGGGAACAGTGGAATCCGCACCAGTTGGGCCTGTAGGGCCGGTGCTGCCCGTACTCCCCGTAGGCCCCGGTACAGTTGAATCAGCCCCCGTAGGCCCCGTTGCACCCGTAGGGCCGTCCGCGCCGCTGGGTCCGGTCGGGCCGGGCACTGTTGAATCGGCTCCAGTGGGTCCGGTAGGGCCGCTTGGCCCTGTTGGTCCGGTAGGCCCCGGAACTGTTGAATCCGCGCCTGTGGGGCCTGTAGGGCCTGTAGCGCCCACCCCAGTCGGCCCCGTGGGGCCAGTAGGCCCTGTAACCGTTGAATCGGCTCCCGTGGCACCAGTAGGCCCCGTAGGCCCGGTTGGGCCGGTTGGTCCGATGTATTGCAAGAACTGCCCAAACGCAGCGCGCTTGGTGACGCCATTTTGCACGACGATAGTCGTATCCGTTGCAATGATCTCGTTGGCTTGGGGAAGCTGCGTGATCCTTGTCGGAATAAGGTTTGTAGGGACGCGAGGATTGTTCGTCATGGCACGAGATACCCGCCTCCGCTCTCATCAATGATGAACTCGTCACCATCTTGAGAAATTGTCCCGCGCATTGTCAAAGCAATGTCGGTGTCTGGTCGAGGATGAAACAGGGAAATTTGTTCAGGTTGACGCGCAGGCAACCGATAGGGATCAAACTGATCTTTGTCCACATCGCATACATACAACCCCGGATAGTTTGGATCAGGTGAAAGATCCTCAAGCGACATTTTTCTGGAACAGCGAGCGCAGATCGCAATTCCATATGTCGATTTGCCTGTAGGATCGTAAAAAATACTCATCGTGTGTATGGCGAGATGTTAGGGGTGAAGTAGATGGGTGAGTTGTCGCGCTCTTCGTCGTGCGCGATTTTCAAAGCCTCATCCGCCGTCTGTTTGATTGACGGAAGAAGCGACATGTCAAAATCTGGAAGTTCCATAGCAAGCCGCCATGAAAGTTGCCAAACAACGGCTTCATACCATCTTTGGGGAATGTCTAGTTCATCTGTGACTGTTCCAACGTCCATGATGTACCGCTGTTTCCAGATCACGAACTGCCCGAACATGCTGTTTGAATCGGTCACAGGCCACATTTGCATGGTGGGATAATCGCGCTGACGGTCGAACCAATACTGAAGAGGACGGCCCTGAAACGTCTTGTTTGGGAAGTTTGTCCAATCGTCGCGGTTCATACGAGCCAGAGGAATTTCGGTTGGGTTGTTTGAGGCGTAGAACTCCACCACGTTGAGGGTGTTGCCGCCCGTCTCTCGCATGCGAAAGTAATTGACGGGGACTGTCCCATCAATATCGTACCACTGCCACCGACCAGCGGTGTATACCGTTGCGCCCGGAGCAAAACATGAAGTCCATGTGACGCCATCATTTGACCATTCAAAATTCAACGTAAATGTTCCTGTTGTGGCCATCATTACGCCAACGGTCGTCACTTGAACGGCAGGCTGAGGGTCAAGGATTGGGTCTGACCCAATGAACGAAATTTCAATGTTGCCATTTGCAGATGTTTGCGCGCAAGACGTATCAAGATCGCTGTCAAACGCATATTCAACGATGCCACCAGCAGAACTGTATTGTACCGGCCCATTCTGGCGGGTGAGCCAACGATAGTTGGCGTTGAGAATGTCCATCGTGCCTTTTGAAGGGGTTGCGACGGCCTGCCCTATGTAGAGGGGCAAGATCTCCTTCTCGATGCACCAGAGCGGAACGCCAATGCTGCCGAGCGAAGACAACAACAGATAAAGGTTGTCCTTCGCTATCGAAATCATTTCGGAAGTGACTTGTTGCGGCAACATTCGACAGCGACGGAAGGCGTGGTCGATCACCTTCATCGTGTTGAATTGCGTGGTGCTTACAGTTCCAGAAACAGCCATGATAATCCAGCCTCGCAGTTAAGATGGCCGCTTGCCTATTATAGACGGAAGCACCGCGAAGCAAAACTACTTCTTCGCGGCTTTCCGAGCTTCTGAAAGGGCAATAGCAAGAGCCTGCTTTCGGCTCTTCACTTCAGGACCGGATTTGCTGCCTGAATGCAGTTCTCCGGCCTTGAACTCTTTCATCACCTTGGGAACCTTGTAGGCTCCGGCTTTGGGGATTTTCTTGCTTTTCATGAAAATTTCCCCATGCCCATGCGCATCGGGGGCTGCTGCATGCTCTGCTGAGGCAGCGCCTGACCCAGACCTATACCCATCCGGGCCTGCTGAGGCGTACCCTGCTGAGGCAACGCCTGACCCATTTGGCCAGACTGACCCTGTTGGAACGGGTTATATTGCTGCTGCATGCCCTGCTGGGTTGGCATTGGCTGCGGGCCACCAAATGCCTGACCAAGCCCCTGCTGGGGAGCTTGCTGCAATCCACCGGGCATTCCTTGGCCAGCACGAACGGCTTCATACTGTGCCATCATCTGCTGCTGCATCTGAGGTGTTATTTGCATAGGAGCGCCTACACCCGGAAGCATGAGCTGGCTACCGGCAAGCATGGTCTGCCTACCCGCCAGTGCTTGAGCGTCCAACTGCGATTGCTTCTGCATCATTTGCGAATTTGTCATCGCCTGCTGCAAGTTTGCCTGCTGCTGAGCTTGCGAAAAAGGTTGTCCAGCCGCTTGAGCCGCCATAGCTTGCTGCCGGGCAATCTGGCTTGGTGTGAGCTGTTGACCAAGCTGACCGAGCGGAACGCCGCTCAAATTCTGCTGCTGCATATTGGGGTTATACCCCGGCTGCTGCGAAGCAGTCATTGCGCTCTGCAAATTTGCTTGCTGCTGCGCCTGCGACAACGGCTGTCCAGCCGCCTGAGCCGCCATAGCCTGCTGACGAGCTATCTGGCTGGGCGTAAGCCTCTGCTGCGCAGCCATCTGGTTCAGTGCGCCAGTTTTTTGCGCCTCGATTGGAGCAGCAGGACCGCCGTCAGCATAACAGTTGACTTCGCCGCCCTTCTTGAAGCGGACATTCCCCGTTTTTGTGGCGGTCGTAGGTTTGCCATTACGCTCGCCGGGATTTTTGTTTCCCTTAATGCCAAGGGTGCCTTCCGTCTTGACCATGCCGGAGCCGCCCTTGACGAAGCCGCCCTTCTTCATAGCGCCAGCCTGAATCATTGGCGCATTGGGAGCAACAGGCATCTGGCGGCGCATTGGAGCCTTGGCCGGTGGCATCTGACGGGCGGCAGCCATCACGGCAGGAGGGGCTTTCACGGTGCGGCTCTGCATGACCTCATCGCGCTGCATGCGCGGCGTTTCCATCGACTCATGCTTCATCATAGCGCGACGGCTGGGATACATTTCGCCAGTCTCGGCTTCCTTGATGCCGCCTTTGGAGTAATACCCACCGCTGGCCATTTTGGTCATGCTATCATTGCAACGACCAACCGTTTTACCGGCTGAGGAAAAATTGAAGTTGCTGACTTTACCAACCGTCATTGTTCTTCTCCTTTAAGCCGTTGCATAGGTTTTGATGCCTTCAATGACGATAGTGTACATATCGCCAGAACTGGCATCAATAGTTGTGAACGCTACGTTCCCGGTATTTCCGGCCCCAGCGTTGTTTTGCAACCCGCCAAAATCAGAAAAGTCCATGAAATAGTTAGTGTTTTGCGGGAGCATCCACGCAAAGACGTCAGTGGTTGCATCCCAGAGAATACGAACTTCCATGCCATGCGTCGTTGCCCAGATGCGATTGATCTTCACGCCATTGCAAGCAAGGCCAAAGGCGTTGGGGGCAAGGTTTGCCGGGATGATCTTGTTGACGGCGGTTTCACCAGTTCCATCCGAGATGTTCGTGAACTTCTGAATGACAAGACGCTCGCCGTCGAGCAGCGTCTGTGTAGCTACTGCATCAGCCATATCTACCTCCTGTGAAAATGAGGGCCGAAGCCCTCATTCAAATTAAGCAATCGTCACGCCGCGAGAGCCGAAGATCGCCCAACCAGTGGCGGTATAGATAAGGGCAACCGAATCACCCACAGCGGTGAACGTGACCGTGGAGAAGCCGATCTTCGTCGTAGGCGTGAGAACGGCACTACCGCCATCAACCGTATGAACAATGATTTTGATCTGACCAACTGCACCATCAGCAAGCGTCAGAGCCTGCGAAGCGCCAGTCGTCGTCAAAGATGTCAGACCGGTTGTGATGTTAACCGCGCCAGCGCCGGAAAGGCTCTGATTGGTCGCGGTTGTAACACCGCTGACATTGCCGGTTACGTTGCCAGTCACAGCGCCGATAAAGCCATTCGTCGAGGTGACGGGGCCGGAGAAAGTCGTTGAAGCCATTTTAGTATCCTCACATGCGAGATAGGCGCATCAGTCTGCATGTCGTCAGCCGGGGCTGTCTGATGCACCGGATTACCCGGTAAGAAGTGCCCCCGCTCAGGGGGAGGATCTGAGCGGGGGCGGTGTCGTCAGACGCCGGGCGTACCAAAGAGGCCGCGAGGATCAGTCCAACCGACAGTATAACGCTCTGTAGCCTTATAGCGCATGGAGTCGGTTTCAAAATCGCCCTCCATGCTCTTTTCAAGCTTACGGCGCATCAGCAACTTCAGACCTTCCGGCGCATCGGTCTGGACCCACCAAGCGGTGGTCGAGGTGATACGCGAAAGATTCGCCTGACCCTTAGCCAGCAATCCCATTGATTTGATAGGATTAATGTCATTATCTGCGGTGCCAGTGCGAAGAACGCTCTTCAGCAGAACTTCAGCCTGAAACACGTTAGACGGGCCGGTGACGATCTGGGTCGGATTCAGGCGGATGCGCTTGCCGTTGTTGTCAACAGCGTTGCGGATCTGAACCAGAATCTGCTCCAGAGAAGTCTGCGACAGAGCAGCAGCAGTCGTGAGCTGGTTGCTGAAAGTGCCGCTGACGATGGGGTGGTTCGTGGCGATCAGAGACACGCCGTCGCCGCCGACATACGCACCGTTGAAGGCGCGGTTGAGGACGTTGGCAGAAAGCGTCTCCTTCGTCTCGATCAGGGACTGCGCGAGATGCTTCGCGTAGGTCTGGCCAATACGAATGTGGTCGCCGTCCTCAACAAGAACCTTGGTCAGCGCGAAGGCAAGACCGTAGACCTTGTAGAGATAGCGCTGGAGGAACAGAACGCCACCAGACTGGTAGCTGACCGCCATGCCATCGGGGAGTTCCGGCGCAGCACCAAAGCCGTACAGAACGGGCTCTTCATGGTAGTTGCGGGGAATGCCCTTCTGCTCACGGAAGACCATGTTCCATTCGTCAGAACGCTGATCATACACACCATCGAACACTTCGTTCAGGATGGGCTCAACAACCGACCGAAAGTCGGTACTACGCATAGGAGTAGCCATAGCTCAGAGCCTCCCTTAGATGGCGTTGACAGGAGCTTTGTAAGCGGCCTCGTTCAAGCGAACGGTGACGTTTACATAAGCATCGGTCAAGGAGTCAGTGATGGAATACGCAAAACCAGTAATCTGGAACTGGCCAGAAGTGGACTGCGTGGCGGTGAGGTAGGTGCTGCTGATACCCGTAGAGGTAGAGCCGCCCGGCGAAGCAACACGGAAGTCGCATTCAGCGCCAACGGCAGTCTGAACGGAATCCGTACCAGCCGTGCCCGGATTGGCGTACTGGACGTCAAACAACGTCTCGGGATCGTCGTAGACCCAAGCCGTGATGTTCGTGCCAGTGGTGCCGCCCGGCCAGAACGGCGAGATGGTGGGCTTGCCGGTTGCGTCGAGATATTCAACACCAGCAAAGATGCCGAGCAGCGTGACGCCATCGGTGGTGCCCGAACGGGTGCCATCGGAAGTGCCAAGCTGAATCGTGCCGTCGCTGATGAGCTTTACGGGGTCGCCAGAGAAGATCGACACAGCATAGGCGCTGGCGATCACATAAGCCTTCGGACGCATCTGACCACTGTTGTGGAAAGACGGGCGAAAGCCATAAGGTGCGCTAGTCGAAGACATAGTAGCTCCTAGTGGAACGAGGGGTGATTAGGAAAGATCAAAGAGAGCTTCCCTGCGTTGCCCTATCTCCATGTTGCCATCACCCATTGTCAGACGCGACTTAGAACTTTTGGCCTGCTGCTCAAGGAACTCTGCGGTATCGGTAAGTTTCTCTTCCTCACGCAAAGGCGCATCATGGTGCGCTTCCTGCATATACTTCTCGTAAAGAGACATAGGCAGCTTGAAAGCAAGCATTTCGTTCACCCCAATGAAGCCCTGCCAATCACCTGTCTTCAGGGTGGCATATTCCCAGCCAGCAACATCTTCTGGCTTCACGGGCTCGTAACCCAGACGAATGCGGGTCTGGATGGAATCACGAGGGTTGGTCGTCGTAAGCCAGCACATGTGCCAGCCGGGTATTTGTGGCAAGTCCGGTAGAGAGGACTGGAAGAACTGCTGACGGAACATCGCCACCCGCTCATCATCGGAAATTTCGCGATTTTCACTCACGGCGCGATCTTGCATCGCACGGCTTACGCGGCTTTCCCCAGCGGGTTTCTTAAAACGCTCGTCGCTCATGTCTCGCTCCTTTCAGCGATTAGGACATATTCTATAGTTGTTTCAGATAAAGGCAAGGTCTTTCCTTACCTGTTATTCCGGTCATATTCTGCGTAACGCTTGGCGTATTTCATGCGCAGAACAGGATCGTCCCATACTCCAGCTTCGATGAGTGCGGCTTTGCGCTCAGGGCTAATCTGGATTTCTTTGCGGGTGCTGGCCGGGGCATGTTCCCGACCGGAACCAACGGCTGGGCCACCGCGAGGGGTCCGTTCAGACCGACCCGATGACTGTTTGCCAAAACGCTCAGGCAGGCGGCGAGCGGCGCGATTACGCAACTCGTCCCAATACTCCTCCGATTTCGGGTCGTACCCGTCCTTCGAAAGCGCATTGTCAATAGCCAGAACAATTGCCGATTCTTCGTCACGGCCCTGCGCATCATACCAAGGATGGTCCTTTAGAAACTCCTTGGCATGGTGCATCGCCATGTCATCAAGCTGTGGGGCTTGAACAACTGGACGGCGTTCGGCTTGTTGTTTCGCCATATTAAGCTGGTTGAGCTTGGCAAGAGCCTGATCGCGATAACGCATTGCCTGCGTTACATCGTTGCCATTCCCAGACTCTACAGCTTTGGCGATCACACGCTCAGCAAGCTGGGCGTCGTTGACGGCTTTGTTAATCTGAGCGTCGATTCCGTTCAGATCAGATTGGTAAGCGCGTTGCTCCTGAGCCGATATTCGGCGCTCAAGATCGTCATTTCGCTTGCGTAGAAAATCAAGCTCAAGCTTGTCACGTTTGATTGCGCCCTCGCGGCGCTCTTTACGTTCCTGCTTTTCTTTCCTGCGGCGCTCACGAATAGATTCGCGTTCGTCCTCATGGTCATCGTCCGATGTAGCAACGACGCGATCATCACCGCCGTCATCATCTTCATCGGCTTCAGTTTCGACAATGACAACTTCTTCATTGCCGCCAATGTCGTCTTCGTCGTCTTCTTTAAGAACTCCACCCATAGCTCATCTCCTTTCAGATGAATGCTTTCACAGCAAGAGGATCGCCGGTTACGTCGCCAATGATGTCCAGATCATTGAAGATCACGAACATGGCTTTCTCGCCAATGTCGCCATACGCGATTTCCCAACGGTCGCCGCCATATTTGGCGACACGAACGAAATCACCGGGCTTGCACCAAGCGCCTTCCGGCCACGGCTCCATAGTTGTCCGGTTCTTGAATGCCAGCGGACCAACAGAGATCACCTTGGCGACCTGAGTGTTCCACTTTTCAGTTTCTTGCGTACCAAGGTCAATTATGATGCCGCCCTTGGATATTTTACGGGGTGTCCGAATCTGGACCAGAACGCGGCTACCGAAAGGCCGGATGCCAGCATCTACTGCTGGAAAAGCTTCCGCCAATGCGTTCTCAGAGGTCTTTATCTCCATACTTTTCCTCGTTGATCAGGTTTAAGAGTACATTTATTGCGGCCTCATAGCCTTCTATGATGCCCACGCGACACCCGTACTCGAATGCGTCTCGTGTCTGTGGTCGTCTCAAGGCTTCAAGAGCCACTTCTTGCTGAGCAGCCTTGAGACGATTCAGAAGTAGGGTTTCAAAGTTCATGCGCCGGTCTTCGTATCCTTGGAACCCTTGGGGGCCGGAGGAAGCGTCTGGCCATTCACAGGCAAACCAGCAGCAAGACGATGCTTCTGACGAACAGCGCCATCATTCAGCGACACAGTTCCGGTTGTAGGCTTGTCACCCATTGTAGTCTCCTATCACCGTGCGCCGGGATTGACGCCCGTTCCTGTCGTAACCGAGAACTTTTCCCCGGTCGCAATTTCAAGCTGAGCCAGATCCATTGCGGTTCTGTTGTCGGCAGTGTTCATGCGCTCGCGGACAGTGAGGTCCGCTGCGGTACGCTGGTCGTCGCCGCTCTGGCGCATCTGCTCGCGGGCAAGCTCCAGTTGCTGCTGTTTCTCGCGCATCTGAGCCTCGGTCTGCTGGCGCATTTGCTCACGCGCCAATTCAAGCTGAGACCGCTTGTCGTCGTTGGCCAACTGAGCCTGCTTGATGGCAACGTCCTGCGCCGACTGCTGGCCGCGAGCGGCAATCTCGGCCTGTTTGATGGCCGCGTCCTGCTGCATCTTGGCCTGTTCGATCTGCATGCGCGCCTGATCAGATTGAGCGCGCTGCTGAAGCGCCTGACCCTGTATCTGGGCATTGAGCTGCGCAATCTGCATGCTGTTGTCAGGCGGCATTGGAGGCTGCGGAGCAAACTGCTGGGCCTGCTGGCTGATCTGCGCAAGCTCCTGACCAAACTGACCAAGCTGCTGTTCGATGAACTGTTGCACCTGAAGGATGACTTTCACCTGTTCAGACGCTTCCTGTTGAATCAGATTCTCGCGATGCGCCATATCGACCGCATTATGGGCCTCAACCAAATAATAGTTGAGCAAGTGGTCTCGTAGATGAATAGCCATCGGGTAAAGAAACGTCTGAGTGATGACCGGGTTCGCCCCAAACAGCGGTGACTTCAAAAACGCCATGTGCGTCATGATATGCGCCATGTGATCCTGTTTTGGGATCACAAAGATTGGCCTTCCCATCGTTGCGGCGACGTTCTCCGACACCGGGTCCATGTCTTCGCTGCCCGGTTTTGGCTGCAAGACCTCGTTTTCCGGCACCTTCATGTCGCGAAGGAAGCGTTCTTCGACCTTTCGGGCGTCGTACATCTGCGGCATCGCCTGAGCGCGCTGCATGATGGCCTGCGTCTGGGCAAAACGCTGGGTGTCGCTGAAAATGGCGGGATCGCTGACCGGAATTACGTCCAACGGCCCGTCAAAATCAGATGGATCAATTTCAAGACCCGAAGCCTGCGCCTCAATGTCTTCAATAGTCAGATATGCCGAGTTGATGCGGTGCAAAATCTTGAAGCACCGGGCCATTGACCCATGCAAACGCGAGTGAATGGAGCTGAAAACCACCATTCCTTGCTCAATCAGCGCCATTGTGGTGCCGACCGGCTGATTTGGGTTCTGATCCGACAGTTTTTCAAAGGTTGTCTGAACAACGCCCTTTCCGGCATCGACCAAGAAACCGAGAAGCTGGAAAAGAACCGGGCTTGGGCCGTTGAACGGCACCGGCATGGCGATTTTCCGCACATCATCGACCATCCCGCTGCCCTCGATCTCGATGACCTCAGTGGGCTGGATGTTCAGAGATTGGCCGCCGGGGCCTCCCTTGAGCTTCAGAAGCGTCGGAATGTTCTGGATGTGCGCAGAGTCCAACAAAGCGCGCAAAGCGCCTGTAGCGGCCCCGGAAAGGCCACCAATCATATGCGTCAGGCCAATTGGATAAGCGCCGCGCCAAGGAATGAAGGGGAACTCGACGATCCACTCCAGTTCTTTGCGCATTTCATCGTCAGGTTCCCAATTTCGATAGAGATTGAGAGCTTTGCGGCTGCTTTTGTCGATGCTGATAATGTACGGTTCTACGCCATTGCCAAAGTCGAGATGCGTATAAATCTCAAAAATGGTGCGTAAACCGTCTTCGTTATACGAAGTGTCGGTTCTGCCTTCAATTTTATCGTTTGCCTTGGTGCTTTGGCTGAAATCAGGGTCATCTGGAGCCCCAACATCAACGTCACGATACATTCCAGATTTGACGCGACGGTTATATTCCATCTCGGTGACGTACTGAACATGCGTTTTGCGCTCAGCCGAGTAGAAGTTGGTGGCGGCAAACGGCAAATACACATCGTCAATCGGGATGAACTCGGACATGGGACGCTTCCACTGAGCGTTCCACATGAACTTCATGTACTGGCCACCGCCAAGCGGAAGCTGGGTGCTGAGCTGTTCCAGTTCACCACGGAACTCAACCATCTGCTCAGTCGTTTGCCAGTTCATAAAGTCGGCCTTGCGGCGACCCTTGGCGATCTTCTCGTTGTCCTGAACGCCAAGCACCTTGCTTTTCACAGGTCCACTAGGCGGGAACACTTCTTTCATGAAGCGCGCAGAGAAATCTACGCATGATTCCACCAGCAATGGATGAACAACCTTGTTTGCGCCCTGAAACTGTGCGCCACCGGGGGCATCGTCACCCAAACCAGTGCGGCGCAGGCCCTCTTCGTACTGCTTGTCACGCTTTTCGCGAGCCTCCTTGTCTTTTTCGATCTTGTCCATGAGATCGCTGACGGCTTCCCGCAACATGGTTGGGTCAACCTCGTCAACAATGTTGGCGAAATGCTCAAGGTGAACCTTCTCGTCCACCTCATTGTCGAGGTGAATGATTGCGCCGCCATCGGGCGTGTCCTCAACCTCATTGAACTCATCTTCAAGGCGTACAACATCGCCCTGCGGAAGATCGTCGTCTTCGTTCATGGTCTCAGGCATTAGATGGCTCCACGGATTTGAGCGGCAATCGCATCAATTTCAGCAGGATCATAGACGAGCCCACCCTTTGCATATTCTCTCTCTTTTTGACGCGAACTTAAACCTTTTTGCAAGCCGCTCATCGTTTCTTCTGTCTGTTCTTCATATGTATTTTGACTTCCGGCTGACGGAGGAAGGTTATATTTGCCCGCAAGCTCATTCCATTCCTTGCGCTCGTTGGCCGAAAGGCTCTTCGGATTTTCGTAAGCCTGCCTCGCCAACTGCTTGGCGCGGGCCTGAAGCATCTCGCTGTCGCCATCAAACATGGGCTTGAAGCCAACGCTTCCGCCTTCGGCAAATGGCTCCGTGTACCAACTTGGAAAATCTGGAGAAATAGACAGCTGGGTTCCAGTTCCATCATTTCCGCCGCCGGGCCTTCCGCTACTGCTGTAAGTTTCCGGCAGCACATATTGCGACAAGCCGCTTGAAAGAAGACCAAATGGGTCTTGATAGTTGTAGTTCAGTCCGCTCTGAACCGACTGGTCAAGCAAGGCATTGGAGTCTGCCATGATACGATCATTGACCGATGTATCGACGACAGGATTGAACCCCACGTCGCCAAGATCGTTGTTGTTTTGAGCAACTTGATCCTGAACGCGAGCCCTTTCTGCCGCCTCGGCGTCAGCCTTGGCCTTCGCATCGGCTTCCGCCTTGGCGTTTATTTCGTCAGTGCGCTTGAAGAAAGCGGACTTCTGATCTTCAAACCATTTATTATACTGCTCTTTTTCAAGCGCAGCCTTATCCTCGGCCAACTTGTTGAAGTACGGGTCCAAGATATTCTTTTGCGTGTCTGCAATTCGCTGACGCTGGGCGTCAGTCAATTTGTCCAGACCATTGGTGTAAAGATTCTGGTACATCAGCGCATCTTGTTGGCGCTGCTTGAGGCTTGCGCTGAGATTCTTTGGCGCTTCATACCCGCTTCCAAAAATGTAGGTTGCGCCAGCAACATTGTTTCCTGACTTCAACAGGTTTTTGTAGACGTTGCGATACTCAGGGTTTGTCGTCAGTTCGTAAACGAGAAACCTGTCCTGACCTTCGGTCGTATTTGGGTCGAGCCCGTAACGGTCGGCGAAGTCATAGAGCCCCAGCTTGTTGGGGTCGTTAGCCCCTAAATTCGTGAGCCTCGTGGTTCCCCATTGCGCAGATCCATATCCGGTCGGAAGGTTTTCAAAGCCTTTCTCTTTTGTATAAAGTGGCTTGCCCGTTAATGCCCCGCTTGAAGTCTGAAGCTGGTTTGGGTTGTTGCCACTCTCAACTTGGAAGTTGCCCATAGCAGCAGCGGCAATCGTTGGGTTCAACGCCTTTGACAAAAAGGCGTACCGAGCCGCAAGCGGATTGGCATACTGGCTGTAGTCGAAGCTCTGCAAATATGTTGGTTTTCTCGTTGGGAGCGGGATGTTGTCAGGGCCAAACGATGGCGGCTCACCCTGCTGCGAATTGATCAGATCATCATATTGCTTGTTTTCCTCTTCAGTCATGATGAGGTTGCCGCCAAGATACGGCTGTTCCGTTTCGCTTCCAACAGTGGAAGGAATTGTCTCAGCCTGACCACCAGCGCCTTCGCCGTAATTGGCTGCAAGCTGGGTCAGTCCTTTATCTTCATTTGTTGCGGGTTGCTCATCCTGTGTGGCTTGGGAATCTGTAAAAGCTGGAGTTGCATATGGGTTGTCAAACCATTTTTTGCGTATGTTTTTTGTGCCTTCAAACAAATCATTGAACATTCCGCCAAACGCATAGCCGGGGTCGGCGTACTTCTGGTAGAGCGTATCAAGATCCGCCGCCTCGGTTGCGCCGGAGTTTTGGACGGAGCCGCCTTCAGCAAACGCTGTCTGGCCGCTCAAGATCGCCTCGCGCATCTTGGGGGTGATGGTGAGGGAATGAAAATCGACCTGATTGCGGTCAGGGATTGTCCTTTGATCCATCAATTGCTCTGGCGTGATCGGACTTGTACTAAGAGTTTCGCGCCCAATCTTCGCCTCGGGATCAAGCTTCTTCACCAGCTTGCTCAACTGGTTCGGCACGATCTTGTCGTAGTAGCCCTTCATGCCTTCGCCGCCCATAGACAAGTCGTTGCCTACAAGAAGGTGATAGCCAAGTCGGTCCTGTTCAGTAGAAAGAAGCTTTTCAGCCGCTTCCTTGCCTATGACGCCGGGAAGTTCTTCAGGCTTGTACGATTTATTGGCCAACTGCGGCACACGAACGCCATTCGTATCAACAGCGTAGAGCATTCCTGTTTCAGGTTGATAACCGATTCGGCTAATCTGCTTACTCAAATCATACCGTTTCGCCTGCTCGACACCCGGCGTCCAGACGAGCTTGTCATAGCCGCCTTCAGCCGCCTCACGCAGAGCGCGCTTGAGGGCGAGGTCGGTCCATGCCTGCGTGTTGGTGACGTAGGGGGCGGTTGGAATACCGGTTGGCTTCTTATTATCAAGAATATGCTGCCTTGCAGCTTCCATCGTTGGCCAACGGCTATTCCTCGGAACATCTATAGCCCCAGTTGGCGTTTCAAAATTCCAAAACTCATTACGCCTGCGTTCGCTAGTAATATTAGCTGGATCAATTTCTTTTATGTCTTCGGGTTTGTATTTTGTAACAAACCCCTCCTTCTTCCCCTTCTGCCCCCAGTCGGACTGGATTTCCTCAACATGCAAGATCTTCTCACCGTTCGGGCCGGTGCGGTCAGCCATGCGAAGATGCGCGAGGACGTTGGGATCGTCCCAGTGGGAAGACTGGAACGGCTGTTCTAACGCTTCACCATTTCTGCGGGCGGCGCGCGCTTGAAGCATTTTCCACTGGCCATCTGTAAGCCTTGGAATATCTTTTTCATTGTACGCCATCAAAGCTTCTTGCATGACTCTAGGGTCATCGCGGCCAAAGCTTTTTTCAGGCAGCTTCAACAACACCTCGCGGTAGTTCTCGCCGCCGGGGAGGGTGTATTGGCCGAATTTGGTGGGGTTGGCCGCCATAGTTCTGCCAAGGCTTTCTTGATCACGCACATATTTGTGCGCATCAGCAAGTTCTTTAATTGTGCCTTGATATTCAGCAGGATAGAAATCTGGGTTATATGTTCCTCTAGCAATAGGCGTATGCTCTGTAATTCCAAGATCGTATAGTTCATTTGAAAGACGATCAATTTTTTCCCAAGCTTTTTGCAAATCTTTATTAGGCGCACCCAACACCGTCTCTTCAACCTGCGGCATCCTCTCCCTAAAGTGCGCAGCAATCTCCTCGCGGGTCACGCTGGGGCGACCAGCGAACGCTTCACCAAAGCCCTCCATCTCGGCAGGCTTCACGCCATACTTCTGAAGCATCGCAGCAAATTGCTCCGGCGTTCCCTTTGCTTGCGGCAGGCCAAGCGCCGTCTCAGCGCCGTGGCTGTAGAAGCCGAGCGGTGACAGTTCGCGCACCGCAGCCTTCTCAGACGCCTTCACAGCGCCACGGGCAGCAGCACCGCCGCCAAACGGCATGACGACACCGGCAGCAGCGAGCGGCAGGAAGCGCTGGAGCTTGCTGGCCTCTTCGACTGCGCCAGCAGCGCGCAGAACCTCAATCTTGTCTTTGAGCTTGGCGACATCGGCGGCAGCAAGCGCATTGCCAATCCCCGGCAGCATGCCACCGATCAGCGCAGCAGGATCTTCGCCCATCGAGTGCAGCACCTCGCCGACGCCCTCAAGGCTCGGGCTCGATGCGCCTTGCGCTTCGGGGTTGAGAGCAGCGCCAAGCATCGCAGGCGTGATGTCACGGCGCACGGAAGCTTCTGGCGCTTGCATGTACGCCGACAGGTCAGCCTCGGGAGTGCTGTAGATGTCGCTGATGCCAGCGCCGATGCCGCTCAGGGCCTCGCCCATGCCTTCAAAACTGGGGCTGCTTGCCCCCTGCGCTTCGGGGCCTTCCATCTCTGCGATGGCTTCCCTGAGCCCACCGCGAGCGTAGCCGGGCTGCAATAGCTGCTGGAGCCGCGCCTGAACGTCAGCCGGGTCAATGCCTAGATTGAAGGGACGATCAGCCATGATAGCACTCACACTGCATAGGGATTGACATGCTTGCGCTTGGCCGGGCGGCGCTCGTCGATCTCGCGGGCTTGCGGCAGATCGAACCACTTTTCATTCTTGAGGTAGATGACCGCCTGCGTGAAGGTGTCCACATAGTCATCATGCTCCGCGACCGGGAACTTCGACAGTTGCCGAAGAAAGGTTCCGGCCCAGCTCACCGGATGTCCCTTATTCTTAGTCGACTCTGGTATCCAGAGCAATCCCAGCTCAAGCGTGGGAGCCGCCTGATGGGCTCGGCTGATCTTGTCGGCCTTGCCCGGATTGTAGCCAATGACCGGGACGCGGGCGAGGCGCATGTCCTGAAGCAGGCTCTGGCCGCTGGCCTTGGCCTCGACCAGCATCCGGTCGGCCCGCCGAGCCCGGCTGTAGGGCGAGTCCTTGGTCATGCCGCCGTACTCGGTCGCCCAGTCCTTGATGACGCGGGCGCGCAGCTCCGGGTAGGACAGATGCTCGTCCCATGCGTCGATGAGCATGGCGTTGCGCTCGCCCTCATGGGTGAAGATGCCCCAGACCGTGCATGCGGTCGGGTCGCCGGTCGTCTTCTCGGTGAAAGCGCAGTCGTAGGACTGAAGGATGAAC